>Ga0209782_1002288_pt1 | contig 10611 bp, 10 predicted proteins | sample WorMetmaBAHAMAS1_FD_187390 | JGI IMG/M metagenome (GOLD analysis project Ga0209782, IMG submission 187390) | Marine gutless worms symbiont microbial communities from Max Planck institute for Marine Microbiology, Germany - Inanidrilus... | ecosystem: Host-associated > Annelida > Digestive system...
CATGGAAAGGTTAGGTGCAGGGGGATCATTCTAATCAGCTGCTCTCCAGATAAGCACTTGCAGACGAGCACGTTTGACATGCTCTATTGCTGCCTTGTCATCAGGAGGTAAGCTCCTGATCTTTGGAGGGTCTTTTTTCTTGGTAAATAATGTGAATCTGAAATTGTTCAGAGATTCCATTAACTTTCCGCAGTACAAGTAGGAGAGAAAGTCTATTACAGCTTTCATCCAGTGTGACTGATGACACTTGCACTGGTTCACCTAGGTACTGATCAAATTCAGCATACAGAGCAACCACCTATGTTGATAACGAGCCAGTGTCAAACAGACATGCTGGTAACACTAATTACTGGTACCAGTGGATGAGTTCTAACTCTAGTGTAATTTTGTTGAATGTTTTTTTGGCATTTGGAATGCTGTAAATCCACTGTTGGTGGCGTTGGCTCAGTGGTAGAATGTGTGCCTTCGGCCGGCGGACTTTCCCTGTCCTGCGCCCGACCTGCAGTTGACGGTGACCACGTGGGTAAGCCATCCGCTGCAGGTCAACCAGCTATGCCAACTCAGCCTTTCATCCTTTCTGGGTTGATAAATGAGTAGTAAAGCTGATATCAGATCAGCTTACGGATGCATAGACTTCAGCAGCTATTCAGGCGGGCTCAGAGTCTAGGTCGGTTGGCCTGGGCCTGAGTCAGCGGCCGCCCAGCACTGGACAAGCACCAATTTGACTGCCCTGCGTGGCAGCCTAAGCCTAGATGTACTGTATAGCTGTGCTGCGAGACAGATGTGTCTATATGAGTTGTGTTGGTCGAGCGGTTTGTCTTGGCTCTATTAAAGTGAATATTATTATTATTATTATTATTATATTATTATCAGCAATTATATTGTGCAAGCACTAATCAGAAAACCACTGTTTTTATTTGCTTTGACATCTACATTTACTTATATAATATGAGATACTGTGCAACCAGCAGTCATGGCATATGGCACGGTGGTGGTGATGTGAATAATGAGAAGTGTGAATGGAATTGAAATTCAGATTTTATCATGTAAAATTCCAAGTCACAGCACATTGACTGTACATGTATAGTCTGTAATTTGCTTGTCTGTTCTTAATCACTGTAGAGTATGGACTTTAATGCTGATGTAATGCAACGCGACGGAATGCAATCAACATATGATTCATTTTCCTTGGCTGGTGATGCAACTACAGCTCCAGTTGGTGCACACAGTATGGCACAGCCAGTCATAGCAACACAGGCATTGATGCCAGGTCTGTTTGCATTTCCATCCTTGACTCCTAACTCTGCGATGCAACCTCACAGTATGGGCTATGTGCTGCCAACGTCTTCGCAACTGTTCAGTGACTGTGTCACTTCGACATCGGCTGGTGGGTCGTATGCGGTTTCATCAGCTGTGAGTAATTTCTTGCCGTCAACTGTGACACAAGTTTTTCAGCCAGGAACGATGGGCATGCTGGCACGTCCAGCAGCTTCGGTTCCTGGATCATCTGTGCAGCTGCAGCCTTCGTCAAGTAACTACGGTCATTCAAACCGAGTGAGTTGTTTTAATTGCTGGTCAGTGATCTGGTCATAATTTAATTGCATTGTTGGTTTTGATGGAAAATTATCTTGCATGCTTTTAATTCTAGATGTAAAAAAATTCTTTTCTAGGTAACTATTGTGCAGCATTGTCATTTTGGTTTGACATTTTTATTCTGCTGTTTTGTTATATAATACCAGGTATATAAAATTGTGGCCATTCTTATCCCTTTTGTTGGCGATGCGCTACTTTTTTATCTTCTGCAGAAAATGATTCATTTACATTAATGTAATATCAAAGAATATGTATTTCTTTTTCCTGAACATGGTGTATTACAAGTATGTTTTTGGGGGGACCCAGACCAAGCCTGGTTCCTGGCTGAGTATGGTACCTTTTACAAAAAAGGTATGTCTGCTTGGCTGTTTTTGGGTGTATTTCAAACATCAGCACCAGGTTTATTTTCATTTGATTTGTTACTGTAATTCATACGGTTAATAGTTTTTTGCATCTTTTTTTAGTTCTTATTCATTAAAATTTTCACATTTGGTCTTATTGTGAACGAACAATTATTCTTTCATCCTAACTTACACATTGTGGGTGGATTTTGTTCACCATTTGGTTTTCACTTATTGACATATAGGTTTTGTTGTATAGAGTGGTCCGGGAGTACTGGGAACAAATCCAGTCATGTTTTCACCGTCTGCGCAGCCTTATTACGCTCCGCAGCATATGCAGTTTGGACCTCAAAATACTGTGCTCGTGCCAGGTTTGTTGAGTGCCTTGTGTTGTTATCAGTGGAACTGATGTTAGTTGTTGTGATAATGGTCCTCAAAATGCAGAAAATGGGGTGATGTGTATAGAATGCAACAGATAACTATTAATGAAAGCACTGCAATTTAAAAGCTCTACAATATATCTTTGTACAGTTTATATTTTCCTTATCTTAGTCCAGCTACTAAATTGCAGTAGCTGGTAAATATTTTGTTATTGCTGACTGTTGTGTTATTTCCTTGTTGCAGAAGTACGATGTCATATCTCCTGTATTCATTTATGTAAAATTTGCAATAAAGATGGCATATTTGCTTTTTATAATGTTTGCTGTTTATAGTACAAATATATTCAGATAACTCTTAACATCCCTGTTTGTCTGTGATCTGCTGCCTTGTTCACGCCGGATGTTGCAAGTGCTGAGATGTGCAGTTGCAGTTCCGGCACCCGGCATTGGTACTGCTGTGCGCTATAGCAGTTCGTCTGCTTCATCCACTCAGTTGCCGTCAGCACGGCCTTCAAATCCTCCTATTCAAGCTACTGTGTCCGTGCCACTGCAGAGACCAGGGCTGACCTTATGTTCAACAAGTGTGACGACATCGCCGCGAATGACTACCAGTCAACGTCAGCCGGTCGTTGTGCCGGGACATGCTGCACCGGTCTTTGTGGGACAGTTTGGTATGCATCCATGCGGTTACTTGAATCATGCTTCTTTGACTGATACAAGTGTACCCGTATTTTTTCTAGTGCAAGCAGCCTTTAAACAGAATTTGATCTTTTTGCTACACAAGATAGAACGTCTCCTTCAGTAGACAACATGTGAGCAGTGATAGCTCTGAGGATAATAGCGAAGATCATCAGAACAGAGGTCTATGCTGTATTATGTACATCAGTTGTGCACAATGATATGCACGCACATATATAAGCACAAACAGTTTCTAAAGTCGACTTCTGTTCAGTCCTACAGTTTTGCTCTGCCAAAGGCTGTGCATAATGGCAACAGTTTATCGAACATTGTCCACTGTATAAGTATCGTGAACAAATTTTTAGTATCGGCCATCCTTAACTACCAAATGCTGGTGGGTTCAGATATGATAGTTTTGGCTACAAATGATATCTTGTGAATTTAGCAGTTGCATCAGTGATGTGTTATGCATACTGTAGCGCATAAAATACATGCACCATTTTACCAGCTTTATCCAGCTGAACTCAACTTAGCCAGTCGCCTGTTGATTTTCCTCCTACACTAGTACACTTGTTCCAAGATCTCTGTAGATATTTGGTGCAGGTTTTTACATGCCAGATGCACTTTGTCACCGGAAACCGATCGCTAGTCTCAGGCACTGAAGGCAGGACTTACTAAAGACAGTAATGGCTATGTCGCTTGACACTGCCTTGCAAATTAAATCGCTGCAGTATGAAATTTAATGAGTATATGCCACAACTATGTTGTGATGTGTGATAATGCAAGTACATGTCGATATCGTACACTGGTGAATGATCAGGTGCTGGTATACCGACCGCGGGGCTCGCTGGTTCTGGTATGCTGCCGTTTGCACTCCGAGCACCTGGTGTCGCTGCTGTTCCTCTGGCGGCTGGTCATTCTGTGTCACCCCTGTCAAACTCGGCGTTGATGACTGCCGATGGTCATGTTATCAGTCCGCAGGCTCTTCAGCTGGTACTGTCAGTCTGCTTCTGTGTAGTTGGTGCTTACTGAAACACGCCGTAACATGTTGACTTGAGATTCCATCACTTCCATTATCTCATCCTTGCCGGAGGTGCAAAGCATTGTGATGAGCGTGTCTGTATGGTTTTCTGCATACGTGTCTGTCTGTCTGCTTGCACGTGTCAAAAACTGTGGTCAAAACATCACCAAATTTTCTCTGCGTGTGTCTAGTGGCTGTGTCTTGGTCCTTTTTTGATGATAATACCGTACGTTTTGTGCTGGTTTTGTAGATTACGTGCCAGTTGCACTTATCTGCTACGGATGCTGTAGAAGTATTATGCATTGTTTGGTGTTCGCCACCTAATGCACCCTAGAAACGTTGTAGTTTCGGAAATATATAGACAGTTTGTGTGCGTGTTTCTTCCACCGTGGCGGATGAGAGCATTTCCCACTGCAAGGGGTGGCAAATTGGATGTTAGGCACAATAATCCAACATTACATGTGGTTGTGATTGTTATATACTTATATAAATAATACAATGGTATAAAATTGTGCACTAGGATCAAAGGCTGCTATCTGTCACTACCTTATTATGTTATGCTCATATTTGTTCTCGCATATATATCATCCATCATAGGATTTATAAAGTTTACTGGATTGTTTTGTCGTCACACATCACCATTCTGCTGCGTATGTTATGCTGCTGATGTATTCAGGTCAGTTGAACTTTTATTGGTGTCTGTCTGTTGTCATTGTTGTTAGGCAATGATGCATATACAACAACAACAGCAGCAGCAGCAGCAGCAGTTGCTCTCTGGTCAAAATGGAACATTGTTTGGTTCACAGACGATGTTCATGCAGTCACCTGTGACAACCAGCGCTGCAACACCTTTAGAAAGTACCGGTATGCTCGCATTATTAACAGACCACCGTAGTTGCTAATCCAGCTTACTGACGACGGAGAGCGAACTTAAAGCTTCTGTCATTCAGAAGTCCGATAGTGGATGAAAAATGCCTGTGGATAATTTTTATGGCTAAGGTCAGTGCTTTTATTTTACTTCAGTGCTTTGATGTGGTTGGTTGGATGCTAGTAAACTGGGCATCCAGCATGTAAGAACTTCCCAGCGGTTCTTGCTGGAACAAGCGGTCGAAGAAAAGTAGAGAACCAGAAACTGTGGTTGTTAAACGATGATTGAAACATGGATGTTGAATTTTTAGTCGCGCCTCTCGCATGCTGCGAGTCGCGACTCAAGTAGTCACGTTTCTGTCCGTCCTTGACAGAATAAAAAAAATTTTGTCCAAGGCCCAATTGACACCCCCTTATCTCCAAGCTGGTTTGACCGATCTCGATGAAATTTGGCATGATGAGAGGTCTTAGGGGGTAGCATCCCCTAATAAAATTTTGGTGAACTTTGGCCCACTTTTTTGGGGATCACAAATTTTTTATTCTGTTAAGAGCCCATAGAGGCGCGACCATATACCGCTAGGTATTCTAGTTTAACGATTATTGTTTTAGGTGTGAATTCTTGATTACTGGAATTAAAATTTGAAATTTCCTGTTTTATAACTACAAGTTAACAATCCACTTACAGTTTACTTTCTTAACTGCAGTTTGCAAACATCTTGCATGATTTCTTTAATACATTACTGTGCTGCTAACAACAGCATATAACTGACTACATTATTTCATACATTCAGTGAATTGGCAGTAATATTCTAGACATCGTGTACAGTGGCAGTTATGTAACAGGTGTGTAGCCTATTGGGTCATTATGCAATGTGCTTGTAGGTGTAGACAGACTTTGCAGTGAGAGTTGTAGACGCTGTGTGGTCTGAGTATCAGTGATACCAATAAAGTGAAAGCTAAGTACCAGTACGTGCCATGTCAGTGTAATAATTTTGGCATCGAACTGATGACTTCAATTGTAGATTTGACTCTGCTGGTCACTTTTAAGAATGTTGTCTCACACTATTTCTTCTGCACATAAGTTGCAGATTCCCAACAAGGGAGAATTCCTCCATCGTGGGGAATTTTATGGTTTGAGTGGGGAACAGGGTAATTGTGACCACATTATTGTGGACTGCCTGACTAAACTTTGCTTTTGTTACGATGGTGCTGATGCTTGCTGTAACTCCTGTAATTCTGTAATGCGTGTCATTGTCATCAATCTGGAAAATGTAGTTGATATTTGCTGATTTGTTGCACGTGCACAGCGGTGTCGCCACGGCCACATGCACCACTGCCGCAACCGGTGGTAACGCCAGCTCGTCCTGCATCTGCATCTGCTGTTGCTATGGCGGCCGCGTCTACGCAGACCCAGGATGACAGTCTTGATGTTGGTCCAGTGCAGAATGCTACAAAGCTGAATGAGTCTGGCTGCCAGACGGTGGCCCATGATGGCGTGAGGTCTGCAGAACCTCCGTGGAATAAGTCAGTTTCAGATGTTTCGGCTAGAAACTCGGCCACTACTGATCGCGTTGATTATTCATCTGGTGTGACTGGATGGCCGTGTAACACTGCACAGAGGCCGTCGGCTGTAGGTGTTCATGGCAACACTGCCAGCACAGCACCGAGCTTCATAGATCGCCAGACTGCCAGAGTGCGACCTCGCATCCTCACTCATGTTATAGAAGGTTTTGTGATACAGGAAGCCAGTGAGCCTTTCCCGGTTTGTAGCTTTATTTGCTGCTCACTTCACCTCTCTAGCCTTTCTTTACTTTTGTTTTGTTATAAGTTATAATTTTGATTTTACATATTTGTTAAGATTTATGAGACACAGAGGGCCTATAATATACTGATTTGCTGTTTAGAAATCATGCACTCATATTTTTAAAATTTTGTTAATGATTATTTGATTACATATTGACAACATCTGGGAAATGATTTAGTTATTTTCTGTGGCAGGTCCATCACTCATTTACTAACTCACTGATAGAGTCGTCAGACGAAGCATCATGCAGTTCTGCTGGTGACCAGTCCGATGAGGATTCAGATTCCTCAGCTGGTAATTGTTAGTTAGCTACTCACTGTTGTATATTATCATTTCATTCACAAGATTATTGCATTAAGAATGTCGGCATATATTGATATTTTCTCTGAAGCTCATGCTATGTCTCTCTCTCTCTCTCTCTTATCAGTTATCTTTACAACGAGTTTTACAAATAAATGAATTGTGAACTTCTCGATTATGGATGTCATGAAATTAATAGCCATGTTTTTATAGTACTCATGTGTCATTTGTTGTTTTAAGTGAGGTTTGGATTGAATTTGTGCTAGGTGGCGAAGGCAAGAAACACGTGTCGCCTCGGCTGAGCCAGTCAAAATGTCGCGTCTGTGGCCAGCGAATTACTGACAAGTTTCGGCTGCACAAGGGCCGCAAGTTTTGCTCTCAAGCGTGTCTGAGAAAGTATGGTGGTAATTCGATGGAGCACACTGTCCCATGTTCAGCTGAGTCACCGAGAAAGCCTGCTGATGAGGAATTCAGTTTATCTGCAGATCTTACTCGACAGGAACAGAGAAATATTGTTCAGGATGCCTGTCAGTCACCACATGAACAGGTACGGATGTTTTATACATGTATTTAGTCACAGGTGTCTTAACAAGAAGCTCTGCTATTGCAGAGGGACTGCGCGAGGCACTTGTCATTTCCTGCAACTACAAAACATCTCACTTGAAAACTAGAGAAGTCCACAGTTGTGCAGACAAAAATTAGTCACGTAAGCAAAACCATGCCCCTTTTAGGGGTGATTTGTCATCCTTTGGGTAAGACTTAATATAGTCTCCCTTTGTAAAAAAAAATTTGAGTGGCTTAGTTTGCATGGTTCACATTGTTAAACTGTTTACATTTCTGAACTTACGTTAAAGTTAACTGTTTAAATTATTGGTTTATTGTACAGTCGAAGACGCATGTAGCTTCAAAGCATATGGTGCAGCATCCTTCAGTAGACAATGCAGTGTCAGATTTGGCATTTAGTGGAGCTCGTGACACACCCGTGTCACACCTCATGCCACTGTCAGCTGCCACTGCCTCCTCGCCAAGACGTCTTGAACTTGCGGAGCGTCGCTCATCAAATGTCATTATTCCTCCATATTCTGTTGAGCAGTGGACGGTAAGCCAATTTGAATATCATAGATAAATACATACTCCTGAACTTGCTAGTCACATATTAAACTATCTAGCATGGGATGCACCAGTCATTTAATTCTGTAGAGATGCACCAATCATGTAATTCTATAAATGTGTTCATGAAATCCTGTAAACATTAACTAAACTTTTACACTAACATGGTAGCCAATAGCAAAAATCGTGGTTTTCAGTTATGATAACAGCACAGTGAGTCACGGCCTGTGACTTCATTTTGGCAGTTTAATCGAATTATAGCTTAATTTTGCAGTCAGTTGCCAAAAATGTCACATCATGTTATGGACTGCTTTAGTTTATTCTTCATTTTACCACTGAATTTCCTCTGGCCGCTGTATTTATGTAAACTAACATGTAATATAGTAAACTGATTTGTTATCGTGTACACGCCTGCATCCCTATCAGAGAGCTGGTGTGAAAAGAGCAACATCCCTTACATGACAAGTGTGGTTGTGGATAGAGAGGGGAATGATGAGGCAGGCCACTGGTTAAATCTATTGCTTTGTGTTCAGTTTGTTACCCTCGCCAGCGGTAGCAGATGGTTGGGTAGGGTGATCAGTGTTGTCTGTGATTGGTGTATGTGTATATGTATGTGTTCATGCTGTAAAAGAAAAATGGCTTGAGCTATCAACACCAAACTTGGAGTGCACATATGCTCTGTCAGGGTTCCCACTGACCTGGACAGTCAGGGATTTTTGCTGGTGTTTAGGAAAAATTTTATATATCATCCGTGTTTTTCAGCAGTTGCATTATGATTGTTACATTTTTATTGCGAGATATAATATATACATCTCGCACTTATGCTACGATGTCAGTGTCCATCTGTATTGGCGCATTATAGCTAATTTAGGTTTCAAATTCCGATCCCACTTTACCGCACATTGCGGGCCCCGTGCTGCTTGCAGGCGGATCATCTCACGCCATGCTAGCCAGTGCTATGGTCTCTTGTTCACCTAAGTTCGATTGTTGCCTGTAAAAAAATCCGATAGGCAAACATACTGATTATTCATACATGTACATGGATAACTAATTGGTGAGGTCAAGGAATCTGTATAGGGGAATAACATTATCACAGTTGTTGCATGTAAAATATGTCACAGAATAATTTTGAGTAAAGTTACAGACAGGGAAAAATTCAGGATAAGATTGGGGAAAGTCGGGAAATTTCATTTTTCAGAGAGAGTGGGAACCTTGTCTATAGCAGAACCTCAACAGGCATTGACCCTGGAGTCAAAAAGTCAAAGATCAAGAGCACACAGTTATCAAACGCACTCTCGGCATGGGTGTGCAAGTGGACTACTTGGGTTTCTAGTTGCTTTGACAGTCATGACTGGCTGGCAGGAAGGACATCATAAGTCTGTTCAACTGACGAGTATGCCCACAGGGGTGCTGGGCCATTATTTTACTGCCGAGGTTAACAAACTGCCTCCTTTGTGGGCCAAATGTTGAAGTCTAGTAACTTTCTGTCAGTGTAGTTACAGTGATGTACGCGCAGTTTTGTATGATGATGATCCGCAGATTTGTAGAGCGTGTCCAAAATAGTCCTCAGATGCGCTGTCCGTCCCGGTCAAGCGAGTGAGTGAGTAGTTTCTTAACGGCACATTAGCACATTATAGGCTATTCAGTGCCATGCCCAGTCAAGCAGGTAGGACTTGAGATGTCGAGCAAACTCCAGAGGCGAGAGCGTTGCGGTTCGTCTGGAGGCTGGCAGACTTGTATGTGTGTGTGTCAGGTGACGGATGTGTTTGAGTTTGTTCACTCGTTGCCGGGCTGCACGATGTATGCTGATCAGTTCCGTCGTCAAGAGATCGATGGATCAGCTCTCACACTGCTCACTGAAGATCATCTGATGACAACACTTGGCGTCAAGCTCGGCCCAGCTTTGAAAATCTGCTCATATGTTCGAGATCTTCGTGAACGTGCTGCTGACTGAGTGAAATGTGAAACTAATGGGATATTCGGTTAACGAATCCAGATTCAGTTACGCTGCGTATCTTGAGTCAGTTTCACTTGGCAGCTTGAACGGCCTTTTAGCAGTAAAAATGACAGTGATGTCGCTGTTTTTGGTATTATTTTACAAATTTTAATTCTTTGCAAACAGGTTGGTGTTTATTTGCCAGATTTATTGCCATGGGTGTCTTTTTAAAATAATTTTATGATGAATTTTATATTGTTAGTGATCACAACTTTAATCACTGGTGTGATGTTGCAAGTGAAAGAATTCAAGCTGGTTTTACCGAATTTTGATTCCCACATCTAATATAAAATCGAATGGACTTTTTACTGAATCTGAAACCGGTTTTACTAAGAATCTGAATCTGGATTTGGCAAATTGAATATCTCCAAAGTGTTATATACTTCTTGTGTTAGTGTAATATGTTTATAGTTATAGCAGAACTACATTGACTAATACATAGTTATAGTTGTTAGCCATAGCAAACATGGCTATAGATACCCTAAGGCATTGTTCTTGTTCTTGTTGGATTATTATTCTGC
>Ga0209782_1002289_pt1 | contig 10610 bp, 3 predicted proteins | sample WorMetmaBAHAMAS1_FD_187390 | JGI IMG/M metagenome (GOLD analysis project Ga0209782, IMG submission 187390) | Marine gutless worms symbiont microbial communities from Max Planck institute for Marine Microbiology, Germany - Inanidrilus... | ecosystem: Host-associated > Annelida > Digestive system >...
AAATAATAATTATTTGCATACTGTAGTTAATAGTATTACCTTATTGTATACAAAATATTATCAAAATTGGTCGATGAATGTTGAAGATATAGCAAACCAAAGCAGTGTCATTTTTGAGCGTGACTAAAAAGACCCATTTTCGGTGTTCATGATTCCCAATGTAGTGGAGAGACATTACTTAAGAGAGGTGGGATAAGATATTTCCATTTAATAGCATATTCTTTCAGCAATATCTCTGCCAAAAATGACCAAAATCGCTTGATGTGCATTGAAGTTATAGGTGCAACGTCACTGTCATTTTTTGAGGCACAGTGTAGTTGCATTGTTTTGTACAGTGTTGGGCAAAAATGTACATTGATCTTGTAGGAGCGACCAGCTTTATGAAATAATTGTCGACTTTGGTCTGCATATATTTTTGTTTAACCTTTTCCCCCCTAAAGTTTACGTTTTGTTGTAGTTTTTGTTTAAATGAGTAGTAAATTAAACTATTCGTGATTCCCTAATACTATCTATGCTTGCCAATTTGCCAGTTCATTTATCTATGGGTGTTTTCGTTTGTTTTCTTGTATTTTTCGCGTAATGTTGTTATTATTCGCCTTTAAGGTTACTTTTGTTACTTTAGTTATAAATTAGTGCAATAAACTTTATTATTGGTTAATTCAAAAAGATTATCATTTCATTAACAGTCGAAATGATGAATTATGCAATACGATATCGGAATTTAACTTGTAAATTGCGCCATACGCTGACACATTTTGCCGTGCGCATTATATGGTATATCTACTTGTCAGTGAGCGTGGGCATAGTAGATATGGAATTGGTCATGTTTATCGCAGCAAGTAATTTATGACAGCCAGTTGGCAGTAACTTAACACTTCGGTTAGGATATATAATACTAGCCAATTAGAGTAAGGGTTATGATTTTTCAATTATGATGTGGAGTATGTAGGTGCAGCTGAAAAATTATCAACTTGACTGATGCTGTATGGTGTAATTTTTGTGTAGTTGTTGCCTTGATTAATTGAAGAAATCTATTACGGCGGTAAATGACGCCACAATGGGTCTATCTAATTTACGCTGTGACGGCGTTAAGACAATGCTATGACGGCGTGACAACGCCGTGACGGCCGCAATGTGATGGCTTAATGACGAGCTATAGTAAAAACACCGTACGGCCGAGCAGTGTATCTTTACCGGATCGCAAACACGATTAACACTGAGTCAAGTGCGCTGCAAGTCGCGCTTATATAAACTTAAATACATAAATAAATTAATATATCTTAGCCACTCTATGGCCATCATGGTCAGACGCGAGTAGGTGCAGGCGAAAAATTAACGTAGTTACCTGGACGCTAATCTGCGGCCGTCGCGGCGTTGTCACGGCATCGCGGCGTCACGGCATAAATTAGATAGACCGGCCGCAATAAGCGCCCAAAAAGACTAAAGTGGTGGTAAGTCAATATCTGTGGTGCATTTCAAATTAAAAGCGGGCTGAGACTAAGTTCAAACAAGTAAGGAAATACAATAATAGACCTACCATAATGTGCTAGTGATATAGTCAAGTGCGTGCAGTAATGACTATACTTACTAGTATTATAAATTTCACACGACTGAAGACAGTAATTTTATAAGCCTTACATACCACTACTGTAGTGTTTCTGGGCGTGTGTATTTGCGGCATCATTTACCGCCACAATAGCACCATGCTAATTAATTATGTAATTATTGTGTTACTGAGTGGTCTATTTTGATTTATGCATTGACTTGTTATTATGTGTATGTGTTACAGATTTGAGTAGACAACTTAGTTGTTTAACTGCTGTAATAGAACTTTTTGATTAATGAACACATGAATTTGAATCACCGGACAAATGGATGATCAGAGTTTACACGATCTTTTGAATGACTTGGCTCTGCAGAAAGAGGACAGTGGTTCAGAAACCGATGAGGAGTTAGCTAGTAAAGTGGCAGTGGAATGCCACGACATGCATCATATGTTGTTTACTGATGCAGTTAGTCAGTCAGCGATGAGGCTCCATTGTGACGAATCTGATTTCGTAGTTGACATCGAGCATTCTTTTGAAATCCAACCAGGTGGTGCTGATACGAGAAATAAAGCAAGTGAGCTTAATCAGTCAGGTGCCTGCCAGCTGCCCGAACTGCTGGAAGATATGGAAGTCTTTTCTGGCCCGGCAGAGTGGAGACACGTATGGGAATGGGAAATGGGTGAATGCAATCGTATGACTGCTGAGCAGAATACACAACAGTACGATGAAGCAGAAATTTGTATGGACAGTGATGACTCTGCTGTGGATGATGCGGGATCTGACTGTGTTTCTGATCTCATAGAATGCCATATACAACCTTGTTTGCCGTGTAGAACATTGACTGTTGTCGGCGACTCAGAAGACATGGCTAACGCTGTTTCGGCTTCATTGGTAGTTAATGAGCCTGTATTCTGTTCGCAATATTCTGAGGGCGATCGTGCTGGCGTTAGTTCGATTTACGATAGTGAGTCGTGTGACAGTAATGCAATCCAGTGTGTAATAGACGACGTCGTAAAGAGTTGCACAGATGATAGAGTAATGTGGGATAGCGAAGATGAGTCTGGTTTGACAGAATTGGACAAGCAGAACTGTAGTACAGGGTTTTCTCGAGATTTTTCCAGTGACAATTCTGAAGCCAGAGTTTTGTCGACGTGCATTCCATTTTCGAGAAGCGCTAATGAACACCACGATCTTTTATACACTGAAGATAGATGTTCAGATAATGGTTTTACGGCAGGTTTTGCGGGTTCATCCATGTTTGCACAGAGATCTTCGTACAGTTCTGGGGCTCACTGCAGACCTGTGGACTCAAAGTGGAACCCTTCACGCACTCCACCAACTTCTGAAACTGACAGTTGTAGATGGAAACCAAAAAAGAAGTCATGGAGAAAAAACTCGGCAGGTAACACAAATACCGAAATGTGCATTTTGTTAACTAATTTGGACAAAGGCTAATTGTATACCTTGTATGAGCTGTCTTTAATTTGGGGTTTTTTTTAAAGTATTTTGCTATCCATATTCCTAGTCAATTGTCCATGAGTGCTGCATAAAACAGTGAGTTTTAGTTTATGGTCTTCCATAGCTGAAAGGATGTCAGTTCCTCATCAATGAACCCTGTGAATGGCCTCGATTATACATTGCAATGTTTACAAATTGTTGAACTCTTTTAGGTTGCTTACTGCTTAGATTGTTACTCTGGCCCAGAAGGGGTGCAGAATCATGCGATGTGTGTGTCTGGGTTTTTCTGTACCAAGATTATTTCTGGAATCCTACTTAGCCGAACTTTAACAAAGCTATGACTTGGTTCTCTAGTAGCATTCCAACGTGTTATGTACTTTATGACAGATGCAATGTTTTCCTATAATAGACTTATTTCCACAGATACTACATACATATTCTATGGCATACGGTGGCCCGGTACAAATATAAACGAAGTCGATAGGCCGTAGGCCGACGGCAGCTATCGAGATATCTACATCGTGAAGCTATTTAATTTTGTTATTAACAGGTCACTTTTATGTTCAAAACGAAAATAGCATGTTTCCACTGTTGATAGTTATTAATTAATAAACCCATAATTTTAAACACAACGGTTGCTAAGCCGAGTATTTAGTTACGCTAGCAACGCTTCGGTAGACTAAAAATGTTTATGTCGTTATTGTGATTTTTGATAAAACGCAAAACAGTTCCATCACCTAATACTCCTATGATTAACTATGAGTTTTCGGATATCTTAAGAAGTTCTTGCGTTTCTGTCTGACTAATTTAGCCCGATCGGCTTGTTGGTCACGTGATGACTCCGGTTCAGTGATGTCTTATGCATGGTATTTCCACGTCAGTGGAAAATCATCTATTGGCTGTGTTGTGGTGTGACACTGTGGCAACATCCTTGCTGCAATGTCTGTGGCCTAACATTCCCTTCTGAGTGCAATTAGTCAGTGGCAGGCATGAAGACCAGACAAGTCCATTCATTTATATATACGTACAGGCACCAATATCGTGAAATGACAGTGAGGCGCTTCGTACAAAAGGTGCCAGAGTTGAGTACCGGTATGCAGTGCACCATTGCCTTGTTTAGAAAGTTTTAGCCTGGCCTATGTTTTGTTTTGTGGTTAATTATTGTGTTAAATTGTAAATTTACCTTACTCTTAAGTCTTTAATATTTAATATTTACAATATTGTCTTTACCTTAAAGGTGCGATATGACCTAAATTGTTTTAAAAGCGATGTTAAGCTCCAACCAACCGAATTGTAAGTTTGTGCTCTGTGTAAAGCAGTTGGGTAGTTATGCGTGCATGTGTACTCACAGCAAGTTTTAATCAAAAATATATAGCCCTTCCGGCAAGTTTGCCGAGCAGGCTAAATTAGATTTGTCCTAGACCTAGATATTTGGGTCAGGTTTCACCTTGATAATTTTTTTGGCTGTGAAATCTCTGATCAGTTGTCACTGTTACAGGTCAAAGTTAAAAGAGCAGTGAGGACGTCATAGGAGGAAAAACATCTTCGGATATACATGCATGTTACGAGGCAAGACAAAGGCACACTGGGTTGAAATTGAAACTAAATAAAGTGGTCTATGCATCCTCAGGCGGATTTTTAATGTTGATTTATTATCGACCGCGTAGCAGGGGAGATAATATGTTTGGTAGCATCCATGTGTGTGTCTGTTCGTTTGTCTGTGGGCACTCTCCTCTTTGAACCGTTTGACCTCTGACCTTGATTTTTGCCATGAGGGTCGACCTTGACCTTGGCTAGCCTGGGATTGTAGGTTAAGGTCGTAGGTCAAGGTCAAACAGTGAAAAATTGCTCTCCCGTTTGAACCAGTGGTGCGGAGGACTCGGCTTGCACAGTTCAGCCAATGGTAATTGCGAATGACCATTACATTACCAGTCCATTGGAATTGTCTGTTTGTCAGTAGTCAGAGGGGCGTTGAACGTGTCACACGTAAGCGGTCGATCAGCTTTAATATTTTCCTTGTTGCTGCAGATGGGCTGGATTCTGCCGGATGCAGTCCGAAAGATGATGAAGATGATAGTGATGATGACGACGCGTCAAAGAACTGTGGTGCAGCCGCATTAAAACCGAACAAGATATCACCAGCCGGCGGCTACCAGACTGGTTCTAGTTACTATAGTCAGTTTGTGAAGGAAAAGAACCGGCTTGCGAGACGCGATGATATGCATCGTCCAGCTGTTGCATCAGAGGATAATCCTGGCTGCTTTGAACCAGCTGAGGACTCATTCTATGGTCGATACCAGCGTCGGCAGTCGGATGATGACACTGCAGTGGAGAATGGATTTGGAGCAAATAGTGATACGGCGAGGCAGCGTATGATGCGACGTAAACAAGCACGCCAGAAACGAGAAAATGCTGGACTGACGACAGCCGATTCTGTTGCTGGATACCGTGGCAGAGACTGCTCTATTGAAGAACTCATAGAATATATTGACGCCAAACCTCCTGTAGTTCCGAAGCCCGGACAAAAACAGACCGCTAGCCACAAAAATCGGAAAAAGAAACGAGGCTCGAACAGAGCAGCAAAATCTGACAGTGGTAATGCCAAGTCTACAACACCTGTCGGCAGCTCTCATAAATGCAGAGGTGTCAATTCAGATCAAACGTCACCGGCAAAGTTGGCTGGAAAAACTGCGGCTCCTGTCGATAGCAGTACGGGAGCCACAAATGATCCTGAAACGCGTCTGTCGTCTCCTGATGGTGAAGTTGATGCTGAAATGTTGACGCAGTTGCTATTGCAGAGTGATGCAGTTTCTTCGATGCCTACGTATGAAGGTTCTAGTAGTAATGCCAGTGATGCCGATAATGTTTCAGACATCCGTAATGATGAGACCTTCAGAAATTACCATCGTAGTCCTGATGAAAGTGTAGAAATGATGTCTTCTGGTGTTGGGTCAGAAAGAGGCTATGAGAATTATAACCTCGCAGTGAAAGTTGATACTGAGCCTTATGTGACTGTTGTTCAAAATACTGAAACAGTTGCCACTGCTGATGATAGAGATCATTATAAAGAAAGTAATATTTCCAATGCCGATGAAGATACGCAAAGGCAAGGTGAAGTAACAACTGCAACTACTGAAGATTGTATAGCATCTGTTTCTTTAAGAGTTTCTGAAGACTCCGTTAATAGCAGTTGTGTCCAGTGTCATTATTCTGAGGAGCTGTGCAACGCAACAGTTTATCGAGAAATTGTGTGCCAGCCAAGCAACAGCGTAGGTTTTACTCAGACAATACACAGCATTGATGCTGGCCAAAGTACGCCATCCAGCAGCATATCTGATGCTCGTGACACACAAGACTTTGATCCTCAGTCATTGACTGACGACGTGTTGTCTGATTTTGATAGCTGTTCTATTGAGGCTTCTCACGACAGCGATTTTACGGTCGTAACTCAGAAGAAAAAGAAAAACGTTACGAGACAGAATGCTAGCAGTGCCAGTTGCTTACAGAGAACATTCTACAATAGAAATCTTCGGGACACTCCTTCAGTTCGTGACTGGCAGAGTTCATGTAGGCAAAGAACTGCTAAGCAGATTTCTACAGCGCGGTCCAGCGTTCCTGTAACATGTTCATCTGCGTCTGTTAGTACGGAACTCCACGTACCAGTCAGTCAGCACACTTCAACCTCGGGAGAAGTGTCCGAAATTGTTTTGTCATTTCCTGATGATGGACAGATAGGATCAGATGCTGGTGATGTGTTACCAGTAACGCGTGTAGACTCTAATAAACCAAATGCTATATGTGATGATGCTGCTATACATGTTTCACTTTGTGGTGAAATTTCTTCCACGTTTTCACAGTCGGCAAAGGACGTGAAGTGGTTGACCAGTGAATGTAAAACACGAGAGAAAGTATTTCTGGACACTAGGCAACCAAATGTCGGCATTGCACCCACTTTCACAACGTCTGAACTCTCCTTTTATTATGATGTAAATATTCCAGAGAATTGGTCCGCTGTACAAGTGTGCAGCCTCATGTTATCACCAGCTTACAGCGAAGAAGCATCTGGAGTGAATGCCGAACCTCAGTTGACGAGTACTTATGCGAATTCCAACAACTTTCCGGTAGCAACTGGTTCGTTGTCACCAGTAACATTTACCGGCGATGCAAACAGTGTTTTATGTATTGATCATTGTACAGAGCAGGCCGTCGGTTTGCAGTCTGGTGCTGGTAATAATCTGTCGTTAACGGATAATGCATCTCAATGGCAGCAGTCTGATGTACGGTGTACGACAACACCCATTGACAATATCTCACAGACTTATGAACAGCCAGTTACAACACAGTCCAGTGCACTTGCGTATGATGTAACTTTGCCATCGTACGTTAGTAGTAGTAGTCGTGATTTGGTGAGTGATACTACTCAGTCTGGCATTCTCGTGGTTAGGCATTCGGTCAGCACTGCTGCTGACCAGCCATCCTCAAGTATCTCTGCTACAGACTCCCATCAACATTCGTCCAGCCGCAGTCGCCAGCGCTTCGATCTCCAAGCTGCTCAGTTATTTTTGTACAGCGGTTGGTGATAATTCACTTTTTTCCTTCATTTTGACTTGTAATATCTTGCCAGTCCATCTTGGTAGATTAGACAATAAACCGAAGCTTGACTGATTACATTTGTATATCTATAGACACTCTCACAGCCTTTTTTGGGCTGTTTTCATGTTCAGTTTATATTTTATAGATAAACTAGATTCATCTGTTTTTAGACGCTTCAAGGAAACTTTTAGAGATACAGCTAACTGGGGAGGTATTTAGTTTAGATGTCTGACACTAGTCTATATTAACATGGTATTAGTTATGGCTGTGTTTGTGTGGCACAAGCTGCTGTAGTGTTAAAATGTCTAAACAGATTGAGCTTGTACTTGGCATATAGGCTTCCCTTGGACTATCCTACGCGGTTTTACAAGGAAATTTGGGTTTGTCCAGAAATAAGGGTGCTTTTGTTTGACACTTGTCCCAGTCTCTGGACCTAAAAAATTTTCACCAGTCCATCACAAGTTGTCAACAGTTGACTGGCAGTGGTCACTAGTTTATCACGTTGACCGTCCACCTTTATGTACGGCACAGTGGGCATGACCCTTGCGTCATGCTGTTCGTCTGCGGCAGCGGAGACTTGTTTATACAGACAGGATGCCTTTTGTGACAACCCACAAACAATGTCAGAGAACTGCAAATAGTACACTTTTATGTTATTACAGTTAGTTATTATTATGTGCATTAACGGTAAGGAGAACCAAGCCTCCAGGTATGCAATCCAGCATATTTGGTGCATATCCCAAGCCAGGATAAATTGGGAGGGTTGTGGCAGGAAGGGCATCCATAAAATTGGGGGGATGATGGAGGTGGGGGAATTGATAGTCTGGATGGGGTGGCATCCAGCTGGATTTTCGGTGGATTTGCCTCTATTATCTTCCCATGCTTCATAAAATCCAGAATGATGATAGACTCCCACAATACATTTCAGGTGTGAGAGGGTGAATGTCTCGTCTCGTACTTGCCCATCTGGGTAGTCCAGTACAAATGGCCGTGTGTGTGTGTTAATGGTAAGGAGGTGATAGTTTAGGTAACAGCACTAAGAGATCAAGCAGCTACCTGTTGCCGTCAGCATGTTTGCTGCAATGAAATCGCCAGGTTCTTAACTGAGGGTGTTGGCTAACACAGGTTGACCTGTATAATTGTTGTGCGTATTATTACCGACAGCAGCTGTTTTTTTGTATGAATTCATAATATTATTTTTTTGCACGGAAGATGACAAAGTGAAAGTTTAACCTGAAACAGTAGGCCTGTTCCATATCCAGGCCAGAGGTCGTACCAGGTTAACAAAACCAGGGCATGTTATCAACACTGGTCACATCATGCAGTGGCAGGTTCTTGCGAGAATGGTCGGCCATAGTACAGTTGTATTTTTTTTTACTTCGATCACCTGAGCTAAGACTGGTCTTGGATTTGCAGTGCACACCGGGACTTATTTTATGTTTCTTTTGTGTTATAGTATGTTTATGCTTACTGGTGTATGTCTGGTTTTGTCATACTATGCTCTATGAACCGATCTGAGGAGAAAGTCGTGTGATTTCATTTTTGAAGTGAGTGAGAACCGTATCAGTTACTTGTTTATTGGGCCATTCCATGGGGCCATAGCGGTCCCCTCTGTCACGCATTGTCGTTGTTGTCGTCGTCGTTGTCGTCGTCGACATCAATGCGCAGGCGGCACGCGACAGTACCGCTAGCGACATCTGCTGAATGGGCGTGAGGCGGCTCACAGTGGTGAATGGGCCCAACATTTTTCAAATGCTTCTTGTATTGTGAAGTGGAATTTTCTTGATTTTATTAAAATGTGTGCATTTATCTGCTTGTAGAATTTCAACAAGTAATGTCTGCAAAATGCCAAAGTAAGTTCATGATGGACTCGTGCTTTTTATGCACTTAAATTTTTGAAGTTTTAGTGGAATGACATCTGAGTGCGATGTGAGAGATGTGAGGCTAAGTAAAACCACGGCAGTAGTGTTTATCCCGATAGCCACTGCAGTATATGGCCTTGGCCATGGGCCATAGTGTCTAGCTTAAGTTCACCCTAAATGATCCTTGCAGCAGTGTGGGCTGTCAAGCTTAAATTCCACAGGACCGACATGGACACCTTCATCGACTTCCTCGCAAGAACCTGGCGCGGAAGTCGGCGTGCACAGAAGTCAGCCTGCTGCGGTGCGCACTGGCCCGTTCAGCTTGCCGACAAAGTCCGCGGACTTGTCCGACGCGCGCTTTTCCTCGCGAGGATGTCCGTTGGGGATACACACGTGTACACGTGTACGTGTACTGTACAGTATGTACACATTTACAAAAGTGCACGATAGGTGCATCCCTAAAGTCGGTGTCGGTCCTATGGAATTTAAGCTTCACAGCACTGGCTGTTGCTGAGAAAGTCTGAATGGCATGTACTGATGGTCACTGCATAGAACTATGACACACATGGTAGAGTGCATACTTCTCAACCACACCATGTTGAAATTGGCAAATTATCATTACTGGTGAGCAGCCAGTGAGTAAGAAAAGTAGATTACTATGGACTATTATATCGGTACAGCCACACAAATGCACAATGGTCCCATTTCACATGAAGCCTACCAGAGTATGATATTCCGGAATACTTCCAAAATTTAATCAGCTCTTTTCTGGTTCATAATCTACTCCAAACTTTATAAAAATCCACCCATTCTGCTAACAAATATCCAGACATTGGCCGATCCAAACGTTAAGTGAATACGGTGTATGTAGATGTCACGCCAGTGCCAGTATATGTAAATATGTGTCTGTTATGGTCTACTTATATTTTGGTGAATTGTTGCCTTTAACTTTCTGTTGGCAGATGTTTTTAAAAGCTAACAAAGCTACCTTGTGTTAGATGTATTCACTGTTTACAGCCCGCGTAGCGAGGATGTATAGGTTTTGCCTTGTGTGTGTGTGTGTCTGTCCGGGTGCCAAAAACTGATAATTTCATCACTACATCACATATTGCATTCATCTGTGGTGGGTTTGGATCCATTCAGGCATGTC
>Ga0209782_1002290_pt1 | contig 10610 bp, 8 predicted proteins | sample WorMetmaBAHAMAS1_FD_187390 | JGI IMG/M metagenome (GOLD analysis project Ga0209782, IMG submission 187390) | Marine gutless worms symbiont microbial communities from Max Planck institute for Marine Microbiology, Germany - Inanidrilus... | ecosystem: Host-associated > Annelida > Digestive system >...
GGTGTTGCTTAGTACAGATACTACAGACAGTCAGAAATATCCGCCATATTCGTTATAAATTTGATTAAAATATGTTTTAATGCCATTAGACTTAAGCTTATGAGTGTTCATTTCATTACACCTCCCTCAACACGTGGAGACCTCCATTGGTTATTGCAACAACCAATCACGTACTAGATCCGCTCAGTGGCCCGCACCCCCACAGCACGAGGTATGCGAATCGTCTCAACCCAAGGAACAATAGAAGTATGCGAATCGTCCCACTACCGAATGCTCTCATTGAAATCAATGTGTTCGACTTCGGATCGTAGCGATACGATCGACACGATCGCTACGATCGCGCAGTCTGAATGCAGCATAACGTTTGCGCTGAGTACGGCCGACGTTGGGCGTTACACGTTCATTGTTAATTACCATGCTGCACTGCGCATCTATTTTGAGCGTGCATGTGATCGACAGACGCGAAAGGATCGTATAGTTTTACTATGGAGAAACACGGAGCGAAAATGCGACTGTTGATTTCAGAGAGAAAGTGAATCATTGATGACGAGTGAGTGAGCTGAGTGACACAAGACGAAGAGCGCGAGGAGTGCAGCCGTGAGGAGGAGGTCGAACGACGAGATGAGGTATGCAGATATGATAGGTGGCTGGCTGGCTGTCTGGCCGTGATGACGTTGTGTGAATAATCAGCTAATGCTGAAGAGACAGCGTGGAGCCCAGAGCAGCAATACATCATGAATATATTGCGCGGAAACGACGTCACGATGTCGAGATAGCATCACAATCGTACCCGGGGGAACGAACGATTCTGCTGCTATCATTTAGGAAACTGCACAGCCGTTTTATTGTTTTCTTTTCTCTCGCTCATCAGCACAGCAAATCGGGCCCCTACGCTCGTATAGCAATTATGTCTATCTGTCCGTCCGTCTGTCTATCGCGCGCTGGTACTGTGTACAAAACAAAACAAAACCGATCATCGCGTAATCAACACTGAATAGTCGCAACTTTTTTCGCGATTACTGCTTTGCATGTGGTTGCACTCAAAATCTGGTTACGTTATGTTCGAGCCCCGCTTACACCTCGTTAGCTCGGAAACGGAGAGGCATCGTCAATGCAAACTGCCAGCTATACGTTGCAGCAGCTTAGAACGACTTGTACTACGAGTATACTCTGTCGTACGTACTCAAATGGGGCCCATGGCTGGTACGACTCTCGTATAGGCCTACCGTACGTAGGCTTAGGCTACCTCACTCGCGATGCTGCATCACATCTTCATTAGAGATGATCTGGAATGCATTTTGAAATTCCCAACCTTCCATTGTCACACAGTTAATTTCTGTTTATTCCCATTTACATTCCCAACTTTGTTCTTATTCCCATTCACATGGCATTCCAATGGAATTTCCAATCCCATTGGGAATATCATTCCCGTGGTCATCTCGAATCTATTCTACCTAACGTATAATTCAGCTGGCACAGCCAGTCAGTCGATCAGTCAGTTTGCTACTCTCTTAAACTAAGGTTATCAGAGGTTATAGGCTTGCTTGAAGAGGTGGGTTCATTAGGCCACAGCCACACCGGAACTGTCCTTTGGAGGTGGACGGTGAACGTAGATGATCAGGAATAGTGTTCCAGATGGCCGATGCGTCTGCCGAGTTCTGTCGCTGTTTTCCTCCCTGCCGGGTCACCACGTTGCACAGACCGGAGACCAACACGGCCAGAAAGTGTCGTCGTTGGTACATGGACTGGTGCCTTGGCAAGGTACCAGTCTGGCATACGTCTGTGTACCGACGACGACACTTTCTGGCCGTGTCGGTCTCCGGTCTGTGCAATGTGGTGACCCGGCAGTGAGGATAACAGCGACAGAACTCGACAAACGTGACTTCCACATCGCCGCATCGGCCATCTGCAACCTTGGACACAGCTGAAAGCAAGGAATGCAGTCTTGAACTGTATTGAGTGAGGCACCAGCAGCCAGTGTATAGAACATCACGGATCACTGGTGTGATATGCTCCTCACGCCCAGCAATTTAATCTTCTGACTGTCCATGGCATCAGTAATGTCCGAGATGACCTTGAGCACCGCAATTAGCTCTGTGAGATGAGCTTGACTAAACAGAATTGAATTGAATTGAGCAAGGTTTAACGTCCCACCAAACACATTATAGGTCATATCAGGGACGGGATTCACGGGTCAAAAGACCCAACCAACAGTGTCATAGCACTGAAGGAAGAAAGTCCTAAGGACTAGGCTTCAATCCCATTAGGTCCACCCCACTGTTCTGACAAAAACACAACATAATTATATGCAGTATGAAAAACAAAAACACAAATTACACACAGATAAACACAGATAAATCTAGGCTATGCTGCCTATGCACAGTGAAATGCACCCAGTGTGACAAAATCCAATCCAGAGAACTGTAAGAACTGCTCATCTAAGTGTGCTTATGATTGTGCACATCTGTCGTATACAATACAACACAGGACAGTTCTGATAATCTCCCCTCTTACCTCCGGACAAACACCATAGCTCAGAATCAGAGGAGAGGAGAATTGACTAAACAGAGGGCAACAGCTATGTTGCAGGCGCCAAGTGCAATGGACCAGCCAATTACGGCTGGTACTCGATTTAATTGTTCGTCTTTCAGTGCAGATGCTGCAGCATTTCGTCGATGTCTAACTGATATTTCCTTTGAGAATACATGTAGTGTACGCGCCAAGTGAGGATGGTCCATTGGTCGAGTGAACGTGTGTATAGGCTGGCTGCTGTAGTGCGGCATAACACACGACAGTGACCTTTACAGATGAGCGTAGTGGTTAAAACGTCGAATTCGGAATAAACACGTTATAACACGCTTCTCTATTTGTTCGTAAAACAGCAATAACGCAGAATAAAAATGTGGAGTGTTTCGAAGTTCCGGCATGTTCCTAGATTAATTCGCGGCTTTATGGTTGCAGGCCTAGCTGCATGACAATGAAATATGATTAATCCTACATGAAAGAGAGAGACACTAGAAATACATGGCAAAGCCTAGCGTATAGCCCGCTCGGCGTCGTAATGTCACCTCCTAGCGAATACTTATGAAACACTCCCAATCACTAATCACCTTAGTGTCTGTCTGTTGGTGGATTGTGATCACAGTGCAAAAAATTGACAAAAATGCACATGACAGGATTCGTCGGTGTCTCGGCTACCTGCATACTCAAGCCGGCCAGCATGGTAGTATTCTGTGATCCGCGGGGTATGGAAAATGTGGACTTTTGGCTGCAAATCGGCGGCATCCAACAGCTCGCATGTCGTGCTATCTCAACATCTGCTGAGCTTTTTGTCATTCGACCGCGCGTGCGGCCATTGTAGACGTGTTAATAAATTGTCCGGCACTGCAGATACTGTATTACGGCGTGCTGCCGTGGCTCCGTGTAGGACTTCAATATTAAAGCCACGTCAACGGACGACTGACGGCTTTGTCGGACAGCATTGTAGTGCTGTGGAGGACACGACAGCGTGCGGCGAGATTTAACGAGATTAGAACTCGCTCGTGACGTGTTTAGTTAATTACAACGGACTGAGACTGGACCTCACGGTCGTACGACTGTCTATCGTTGCAGCGAACAGACGACAGTCGCACGAGAGAGACTCATGCATGGGCTATTTGCGGCGAATAGTCATGCAAGTGCAATTTAGAACCAGCACCAGCTCATTGCCAAGACTTTTATTTGCACAGACTGCCATGCGTGAACGTCTGCGGATGGCATATACACTGTGTCCCAAGAAAACCTTGACCTCGGCATAAATTGCGATAGAGTCTTGTCAGTTTCGTGTGAAATTTTGGTCACAAAAATCACGAAACAAACTAACAAGAACCAGCATATCACTTTAGAGGAATATTTATTACGCGGCAACGTCAGCTTTATTAGCATTGAAAATGAACCGCTTAATATTTACAACACAGCAGCTTCCGTTTTATCGATCTTATTCAACAAGTATTTATTTCGAAGATGACAATGCAGTTTCTGTTCGAACAAATTTGACAAAATTTGTGCTTGACAAAATTCGTACCCCATATTCCTTTCCTTTTCACAAAACTTTAATTAAAATTTTATCTTCCATAGTTACAACCATGCTTTGTCATATGTTTACACGCGTGAGTTCTCAATGTCACAGGTAGTCACGTAAGCCTCCACTTCAAAAGTGGTAGGCCCCTATTATCTCGGAAACGGTGTTACATAGACAATTTTAGTTAAGCTATTTTGTTTGTTTCTTGTATTATATTGTGTTGTATTGTATGCTACCACTTCGTGGTGAAATAAAGATTACCATTGTAACAACAGTCCACAAACAAAGAGTGATATACGGCCTATTTAATAGCAGCAATTATACGATGACCTTGGGTGTACGTCAAGTTTATTCTTCGATTGTAAGTTGTAACCTTTTTCAAATTAGATATTTCTTAATTGCTAGATTTCTATACTGACAGGCGCGTAACGCGGTCCCTCTACCATAGCAGAGCTTCTTGTCCCAGGACTGCCCAAACGAATAGGCAATTTAAAGCCGTGCTGCGTATGTGTAAGTGTATGTCCTATAAGTCGTCACTCATCATCTCGGTTGTTAGCTGTTTGTTAAAATATAACAAGTGTATCGGCCCTCAGACGAAAGGTCCGAAACGTACCGTGGCCGCGTCGGGCGCTATAATAACAGCACTAACGCTATACTAAAAGGGCCGTTGCTTTACGCGGCTATCGTAGCGAGTATACCTTACATCAGAATGTGGCAGTTAGTTAGTTCGCGTTGACCTATAGGAGGCCTACGATTATGAGAGCACCACGGCGCTGCACCGTGAACGTCTCAACTTATTATTCGTCACGAGGATGTTACCAAACGGTGACAGCTAGCAGCCGTAGCAGCAGCGACGACAGCAATACTATGTGTAATGATCATAAAATTTGCGAGGATGACGACGATGCAGTGGGAGTATGATTAAAGCTTAAATTCCACGGAAGCAGTTTCCTCATAGAATCCTCGTAGCATCGTCGTGACATCGTCGCTGACACGCTCGACACGCGCGACATCCTCGCGAAGATGTCACGAAAATGCTACGAGGAAACTGCTTTCGTGGAATTTAAGCTTGACTGATTAAGCATTCAGTCCGGTCTGTCATCGTGTTGACGACAGTCACTGCGTGGCCCGCGATCGAACTGCTTGTTAACCCTTTACATGCAGCTGTACAGCGTCAATATCAGAATTTCATGACGTTGGATCACTAAGGCCGTTACTTTTGGTGCAGCAACGACAGGATTGTATACCAAAAGTCACAGTCTACCTCGGTGTACCAATCGTATAGGTGTCCACCCTGCAGTGATGTGAACAAGTCACAAGGACCTGCTAGGACAAGGACAAGGACTAACATCACGGGAGTTAACTTGCATAGGTTCAGTTTCAACCGAACATGGGTACAACCGGAGCGAAAGGGTTAACATTTAGCGACGGATGCGTTGTTGTGCCGGCGGTAATTGTATAAAACGTGAACGACAGCGAGACAGACGGACGGACAGACAGACAGACGGACGCAGACGCGCGGACAGACTTATCCAGGACGGGGACGATATGACGCAAATCGCGCGGAATTTGCGGGATTCCTGCGGCGACGAAACCTGATGTCGAGAATTCCCGCGTGAGGATCGAAAGAAAATATATATGTCGGTTTGTCGCAGACCGCGCCGGGATGGGCAGACATCTTACCGGATTACCGCCGGAACGTATATACATGTAGTTCTGTTTGACGTGCGAAACAAACAAGAAGCTCTCCAGATGCTGAGATACGCGACATGCGAACCGTTGGACGGAAATTTGACGCGTTCAGGCACTTTTTCTGATTCTTTTGAATGTTTTTCTTGCATCACCGTTCGTGACTACGCTGCAATACAAGACAACTGTTCTTTTTGACAAAACGCTTGCCAGCGAAATTTCAAAGAGGGCCTAGCAGTAGCTAGCAGAGCGCGAGATGTTGTTGTTTAGATTACCCCTTCCCGCGACCACAATGCGCGGTAAATTTAGATCGGAATTTGAAACCTAAATTAGCTTAAATGCTCCAATGCACTTCCGTCACAGACAGACGGACAGTGACATCGTAGCATAAGCGCGAGATGTAGGCTATATATTACATCTCGCGCTAAAAATGATGGGTATACAGGCCTATCTGTAGGTCAAAACAGTACCCATACACTGATATATAAGTACTGTGTTGATCCACAGGTAGGCCTATGCGAGGTTTCAAGCAAGTTTGAAGTTCAAGTCGCGCATTACAGACATTAGAGCAACATTTTGCAGGACACCCATATGACTAGCATCGCTAAAAAGCCGAATGTGAATTGAGAGAGAGGAAGACCACGCACTCCAGCCAAGCTTGGTTCAGAAAGTCAGAGATTCCACATTTGTAAACGAGAAAAACAAGTATATCTGCTAACGCCGATGGACCGCGCGACGCTTCCTCACACAAAATCGACCATATCGCGCTGCACGCCGAGTTTAATCATTAGGAACAAGGGCTGCGAGCGATATTTAAAGCACATTGCTACACAGACCGACAACTGTCGGTTATTAGCACATACGTGCACGGCGAGGCTCAAACTCCACTCGGTCGATCTGTTGCCGACATTACTTTTGTCTTCAGCCATAAATTAGGCCATAAAGACCTTTTGGCTGGTCACTCGTTATCTTTACCAGAAATTTTGTGGATCCAGTGTAAAACAATAGTTTGGCCAATACTTGTCCAGCATTCTCCTGAAAACATTTACTGACGGGGCAAGCACCACTTCAGCAGGAAGATTGTTCCACGCATCGACAACTCTGAATGAGAAGAAATTAGATCTTAAATGTACGTGGCACTACTTTTACTTCAATTTATATTCGTGACCTCTCAGAACTGACGGAGGCGCCTTTGGTAACAAACCGCATCTAGACCTGTAGAATTAATTGATTATACAAACAAGTTTCTTTGATGTATAATTGTTTTTTGATATAATACCGGCGTGTGACAGACACAGGCAGACAGACAGACACACGACGACAGCATATATTGCGCTTGAATATAGCGTCGGGCGGTAAAAAGTATCCTTGGTCGAGTATTGAGGTCAGATCGACCGCGTTATCGTGTTACCACGCGCTGGAATATCTGCATGTTGCGTTGAAAACGCAAACTCATGCCCTAACATTGGGATTTTGAGGGGTATTTGACCCATTCAGCATTGACCCACAAACTTGAATTTCGGTCTCCTGCCAGCTGTGGTTACGATCGATAAACACGCATCACGGCCAGTCGCTTCATAGGTTAGAGTGGAAACAAACGGACAGACAAACAGACAGACAGACAGGACCGATCGCTTTACCTCGCGGCTGGGTAACAAAGCTCCCGCATTTTGTAAATCAGGTGCTGCAGCTGACAGCATGAGCAGTAGCAGCAGCAGCAGCAGATGCTGGGTGATTATTGATCATCGTTTGTGACGAGCATTCGTGATGTGAGCGTCGGACGTAATTAGACAAAATTCTGCGGCGCGGATTTCCACTGTAGCTATACGTGACTCTCATTTAATTACACGCCAGCTAGAGCTCTATTTCTGTATTTGGAAAACACTTCAGTAACAAAACACTGTCATTGTCATACTGTTAGTCGCCGAGATGAACTGGCGCGGTGAAAATACTTGCTATTGTTAGTTTAATTGCGATTAAAAATTTCCGTTTTTGATGCACAGTGCCATGTATATCATATTGTCAAAACTGTGAAGGATTTGCATTTTTGGCCAAATGTTCAGCATGGCATCTCTGTGCCGGTGAGTCCAGTGCATAACCCTATTTGAGCGTTTGGCCCAAACAAAATTCTATCGTGACACACAGTAGCGATATATCAGCATCCCGCATCTGGACCATTTCGTATTGATGTAGTATGCGGACAAGACCTGTTGTTTGCGTTTATCAGCCGCAGCACAATAATAATCACGGATGAGGCCAGCAGTTTTATAATGGGGGTTATGGGCCTAGAATGGGAGTTTGCCCCGGAAAATTTGAAAATATGACGTTCGAAAAATTCTTAAGTATTCTGGTTCATTTTGACAGCTTACTGCTGTAGTTGACTGGGTGTATTTTCGGGAACCCAATAATTTATCGTGGGTTTCGTGCAGAGTTCAACTCCCCCACCCCGACTCCAGTCTCCTCCTCGACCTCGGCACTGCTATCGACCCTGTCGCGGATCCGACAGACCAACTGCGTGCTTGAAGCGATGCTATGTAGAATGTGGTGCTCGCTTGCTGCTGCTGGCTTGGACGTCGTAGCACGGCGCGCTTGCTATGCAGACTCTCTCATTCATTGTCGTGGCCGGCGACGACGTTTACCGCGCATAAAATAGCTGAAATTCCGCGGGAGCACTTTCCTCGTAACATCCTCTCGACGAAACTGCTTTCGTGGAATTTAAGCTTAGACGGAGAGAGAGACGCAACTCGACTGCAGTCTGTCAGAGCCGACAGTGTATATCCTCCGGTCACGTGACGTGGTCGCGCCGCATGCACACGCGACGCTCGAGCATACGCTACGTACGGTACGTTACGTTATGTTTATCACTTCGCCGTCCACCCTTTCGGTGGGGGGGGGTGCGAAGTACTGTGATGAGTATGTCGGTTCGTTTGTTTGTCTGTTATATCTGTCCGATCGCATAACTCGAAAACGGCACGGCTGAACTTCACCAAATTTTTGTCTATGCTGCCTATGGCCGTGGGTCGGTCCGTCTCTTGAGGCAATGCGATACGTTATGTGCTTCCGGTTTTGTGGATGGCGTCATGTTTTCATATATCGGTCCATGGTGCGTCGTGTATTGCTATGCGGCGAGCGTAACAGCTGAAACTGCTGATTTCACACTGCACACAAGTCTGCTAACTACGATTGCCTTATTTTGCGGTATAATACGTACCTTATACGAACACTGTACATAATTTAAACTACAAGACATCGCTGTTGTATTAAAATTCATATAGTTGAGACGACTAAAGCCTAAATTCCACGACAGCAGTTTCCTCGTAGCATCCTCGTCCGACACGCCCGATTTGCTCGTGACTTGTTAGCGACATCCTCGCAAGGATGTCACGAGGATGCTACGAGGAAAACTGCTTCGTGGGATTTCAGCTTTACTGACGAACGCGCGCTGCAGCGTTTTGCGGCAAATCGTAAGAGAAGAAGAGGGAACATGGACGAAAGTTTGTGTGATGTACGACTCGGCGATGACGTCGCAGATTGCACCGATTGATTTAGTGCGTATAATTCAGCATGGCGACCGGGGCTAGAGCGACTACGCTCTGCACCGTCTCATGACGGAAACGTACCCGTACGTACGTGTCGACGTACGCGCCTACGATATTTTACCGTGAATTTTACCGTGAGCGTACATACGAATCGAGCTACGCGAGGATCTTCGTCGTTGTCGTTGTTGTCGTCGTCAACAGCATTAATGCAGGGGCAACGTGCACAGAAAATTTGGCGAAGTTCGGCCGTGTTGTTTTCAAGTTAGGCGAGCGGACAGACAGACAGACAGACATACTCATCACAATACTTCACGCCTTTCGCGGGGCGAAGTCACAACGTACTGTACGCCTGTCTGCTGTAGCAACGAGCAGCAGTAAGCAGTAAAGGCCAAATTCCACGACTGCAGTTTCCTCGTAACTTCCTCGTATAGCCGTGACTCGTGACGTTGCTAACTTTCCAGTAACAAGTCGCTAACATGTTGATGACTTCCCCGTAACATTTGCTACAGGTACAGGGAAGCCGAGATCGAACCAAATTTTGAAGTACTTATTGTGTGCTGTGCATCGGGGACAAAGTCTGTTATCTACGGTTGGTAGTAGTAGCTCGCTGGTTTGTTGTAGTAACGCGAGGCGACGTTGATTGCTGACGATGTCGAGCAACAACAACAACAACAACAACACGGAGACGACAGTCGTGGACGACGACCGCAAGTCACCCAACTCGGCGTGAGTAGCAACAATGCACCGTCTAATTCGCTCATCATACAAATGATTGGTACTTGCTAAAGATGGAATTCCACGTGATCAGTTTTCCTCGTAGCATCCTCGTGACATCATCGCGATGATCCTCGTATGCTACGCGGAAAACGGTCGCGTGGAATTTAAGCTCAACAACGCTCGCTCTTTAGTTTTCAGCTCGACTACTTGACCGTCATTTCGAAATGAATGTTCATTTTTTGGAATTATCAGGCCACGTCGCTCTGTCACATAGGCATAGGATGGCATTTTCGGCCAAACGTTCATCGTGCCACTTTTGTGCTGGATGATAGTCTAGCGCATAACCGTATCCTTAACCCTAACCCTATTTGAACTTTTGACCAGATATTTCCATCTGTCAGCGGGAAACTTTATATTAAATTTTAACAAAAAGTCATTTCGTAGAATCTCTGTTTTCAGACGGAAATAACAGAAACCAGAGAGAGAGAGAGAGAGAGAGCGAAAGAGAGAGAGAGAGTTTGTTTTTCAAGTGAACCAAACGACATATTATTATGAATTAATAAATATAGCGGAAGGCTACCAGAATGGGCAAACGCCCATCTAAG
>Ga0209782_1002291_pt1 | contig 10610 bp, 7 predicted proteins | sample WorMetmaBAHAMAS1_FD_187390 | JGI IMG/M metagenome (GOLD analysis project Ga0209782, IMG submission 187390) | Marine gutless worms symbiont microbial communities from Max Planck institute for Marine Microbiology, Germany - Inanidrilus... | ecosystem: Host-associated > Annelida > Digestive system >...
GCGTATCTGTGACTTCGACTTCAGCCTCGTTACTCGCTGAATCACTGTTGACTGAGATGTATGATGAATCAACGACACGGACACGATCGTCATGTGGAAGACTGGAAACACTAGACATTGTCGCTGTCAGTAGTGAATGCATTCCAAACAACGAGTCTGCCACTGTCGACGGATACAGTGTTGTTGGTAGGAACTGCGCAGCAAATTGCAGAAGATCTGAAACCGGTGTGTGACACAGGGGAGTCTTCAAGCCTCTCTTTTCATCTTCGGTCAGCATCAGGAAATCTAATATATACAAGCTGATATCAATAAATAATTGAGAAGTTACCCCAAATCATACGTGTATTATCTGTAAAATCGTACTGGACTGCTCTAAAATATCCACGTTAGAAAAGCCAATATTTTCCAAACAAACACTAAAACACCTGAAAATGCTAAGTGCAAGCAAGTTACTAAGTAGATACAAATGACTAATGTGTAGAACAGTCGTTAAATATCGATTCTGTAACGTCTATTTCCTCGTGGTGATAGAGGCAGTAACATTTAGCGGCAATGTCAGCCAAGATGTAAAGCAAGGTCCACATTCCACAGCTACCTACATTGAGCTAAGTGCACAAGTAACTCCATGCTACCTGTTCACGTGGTTAATCAACACAGTATTGCTGACGAAGTCCGCTGTAGGCCATGCCAGCACTTCTTGGATGATATCAACTGTCACTGTTATTAGCAGTGTCCTTGTGAAGTGGAAATAGCTTGTAGACAGCTTCACGGCATTCTCATTGTTCTTGATGGGGATTATACTTTCTGATTTTAATGGCTTATAATTTGAACAGGATTCCACCTGGACCGAAGGTCACTATCGAACACTAATAGAAAATAAAACTTGTGAGTCAATAATAATAATAATAGGAATAATAATAATAATAGGAACCATCATAGTTGGCATTTAGTGCTGTGGTAGCATCGTTCGTCGTACGAAGTTGCTCAACGTTGAGCCCGGTTAGTACTAGGATGGGTGACCCGTCTTAGGGTGGATATACCACCTTTGTATGTAACCAAGCCAACTAGGTCAACTTAGCCATGCATCCCTTCGGGGTCACTAAATCAAGTACCAGCCTTAATTGGCTGGGGTAACGGTGGGAATGTCACATCTGCCAAGTGGCAGATAACACTGTGATCCCACAGGGCACGTAAGTTCCCGTAGCGGTGAGGCTTGTTGCGAACTGTTGTATCTGGTTAGTTTACTTACCATCAGCGTGCTGCCGCTATGACCAGCAAGTGCCTGACAGCTCAATGACAACACACCTATTATCCCCATTCGGGTCTGGTTATACAACTATCACTAAACATCTCTTTCCACCAGAAGAAATGCAAGACTTCACACCTTGTATGCTTGCCAGTGAGTCGAATCTGATGAGACTCGATGGCGGTCTCTGAGTCAGTGGCATCAGAGCTGGAGAAGGAAGGTTTGACGGTACGGGCGCCGACAGAATGTCGGACGTCAAGCTCTGCTGCAGACTTGCCAACTCCTCATCATCTAACGACAATTCATCACGAACGACTGCACTGGTATGATGCATTACACATAACAAATATGTACTGTGATTGGTTGAGTTAGGATTTTAACGTCCCACTCGACACTAAATAGATCATATATGAGACGCTCTTACCAGCCAATCTCTTGGCTAATACCGAGAAAATGTAATGCTTAACTAACTTTATTTATTCCCAGACAAGCAGTCACCCTGCATGTATCACATCATAAACTTAAAGCAACATACCAGGAATCAAATAAGTGAACATAAAATAATAATGTACAGTAAGAAAAGGTACAATAATCGCTTCATACCAGCATCTGAATGAGCATGTAGTGTAGCTGCAATGGTCGCTGTGCCAGACGGAATCAGCTTTTCTGCACAATACAAAAACTCAGCTATTACTAAACTTGCCACCTGCGACTGTACACTGACACTACTTGAAACAGAAAGCAGAGTGAGTTAGTAGTTTCTTAATGGCACATCAGCACATTATAGGCTATTCAGTGCCATGACAGAAAGCAGATCTAAATCTAAATATTCCTAATATTTTTTAACAAGAGGGCCTAGCAGTGGCTAGCATAGCACGAGATGACACCTCCCCTCTTCCCGGCATGCACCGCGACCACAATGCGCGGTAAATTTTGATAGGAATTTGAAACCTAAATTAGCTATAATGCACCAATGCACTTCGTCACAGACAGATGGACAGACAGACAGAGAGATGGACGCTGATATCGTAGCATAAGTGCGAGATGTATATATTACATCTCACGCTAAAAATTGAAGATTTTTACACTTACCTACAACATCTTGCTACGTATCAGAGCCTATTCACCTTCATAACACTACTTCCATATTGTTTTACTCGCAAATCTTTCTTACAAGCGGCAACTTCTTCAAAACCTATTCATAAATACCAAGTTTGGTCAGCATTCCTTCAGCAACACCTGACCCAATATATGCACTAACATTCCTGCCACTATCAATGCTTCTGCTACAGTAGCTACCTCTATATATATCCACTTAAATCTCTTCTTCTGTCAGCTGGTCACACACCGACATCATCCGTCTGTCCATCTTGCGACAGCCTGTGTGCCTCCGACAGAACAACACAACATGCTGTTGATTGATGTAGGGTTCAGCGGCCTACTTAACACAAAATAGTCATTTTTGGAGATACTCTTTCCAGCCAATCTCTTGCTTATAACTAAGAAAACTCTCAACATAGTGTGCATTGCAAATTAGAATCGTTATCATATTCATATTATACTTCACCTTGAAATCTAGGTGTCAGCGATACAATTTGTTGACGATAGCTCTTTCCACGCAGCGCAATCACATGAGGCACAGCAAGCAGCAATGAGATCAGGTTCGGATGGCCGTAGGAGGCCGGCGACAGCGACACGTGAAAGTGCTGCAAATACATGAACTCAAACCGCGCCAGCGCCAGCTGTCCATCGTGCCGCATCAGCAGCGTGCGAGCATCGCGGGCAAACATCTGTACCGGGCACAGTTTCACGACGGCTTCATAGCTCACCGCAGTCACCTACAACGACAAGACATTCGGTCTAAACACTGCAACCTACGCCAGCGTCGGCTGAATTCCAAACGTATCTTTTCAAAGGATGGTAACACTGTAGCTGGAAGGTAAACGGCGTGCCTAGCGGAGGGCAGTGGCAGCTGTAATCAGGTGAGCACTGCACGTCCATACATGACTAACATTGCTTGCGAGAAACTGGAGCTCAGCGCCAACCCATACAGTAGTAGTTGGATCACGTTATATTACCTTTTATGCTGACAGCCTTCTCAATTTATCAGGTATACACAGAATAAGTTCATCAGTGTCAAACAGTGACTGTTTACTGATCTACAGCAGTATGCTAATGCCATCAGCATACCTCCTTCAGTACAGCTGACAACGGCTATTAACAATCTTATAATGGGTGAACAGATGGATGGAACCATGGCATGTGATGAGAAAAAGTGCCAAAGTGTTGTTGTTTCTGATCATATTCCAGCTGTGATACACTGCAGCAACTTGGAAATTAATGACCTGCTTATTGAAGAGCAAAACAAATGTAAAAATTATATACCCACAGCTGGATTTGGGATCGTCACATTTAGAGTAATAGCTCCATCCTAATTCAACTTGGGATTACCACCAAGAAGGTTCATCTACATACATTGAAGCATTTTTTACATTCACATGACAACTATTATACATTTGCAAGTCATTATATAACAATGCTGGGTGGTGGTGTGACATTTTACCTCAACAAATCCGGACAACTCGTTCTGCAACTCCGAGATGCTGAGATCAGCTGCAAAAACCTGTCGATAGTGGGCGGCGAGATCCCTGAATAGCATGTTACTGTCACAATGATCCATCAGTATCAGCAGCACGTTGCACGTCAACCCCTGAGCAGCGTCGTTTGTTATTAACTTGACGACCGGCTGATTACCGGCATTCGACATCTCCACCTGCCCGTCACACAATCCGCATCCGAATCATAACCGTACACACCTAGTGTAATTAATTGAAGTAATTCAAAACACAATTACCACCACCACCACTACTACTACTACTACTACTACTACTACTACTAACAACTAAAACCATTCACAGCCAGCAGGCAACAAGACTCAAAACCATTGTAAAAATGAAGGTGGCTTGACCTAGCAAGTATCAATGACAAACTATTATAGGCATCGTAGACAAAAAAAATTCCTGGACTATATCCACTTCCAGTCCAATCCATGGATCGAGATCATGATGTAGGTCAGTGCAAAATCTACATATTTTTCGGTATCACACCACAGGGTTTCACAAAAATTCATCCGCAACATTTTAACCCAGAAAGACAGAAAAAAAGAAAAATGCCAACAACTGTCTTGACTTTTGTATATACAACAAACAGTGAATGATATTTCACCGACACACGAAGCGCATCTGACCTTATTTTCCACATTTCTGAATCGTAAAGAACACTGACATACCTTTGCCAGATAAGGAATCTTGGCGATGAGGTCAACAACTGTAGTCACTCCAAAGTCGCGGAGACACAGACATCCACCACACGTCTTTGCATACACTCTGATGAACTCGCCGATGGGCACCTGCTGCTGTGGACAGCTGTAAAGCAGTCGGCAGACATTATCCTCAAGCAGCCGCAACAGTTCCTGCTCCGACAGACAGAGAACCTTCTCACTGCCGCTGTCCAGCACCTGTGCCAATAACGACACCAAAGAATTTAAACACCACCGAAATTGAATGTCGCAGTCACTTCCTACTTTCAGACGTCATCTAGACATTTTATTTTCAGTCAGGTTACTCCCTTTCAGCTGTCCATCTTGCCTAGAATATCTTCGTCCATGTGCCCTGATTCTTCTTAGACCTGGCACTATATAAGTCGTTTACTTACTTACTTACTTACTGACAATGTTAAATCATCTCCATACCAGTGCAGCATAACAGCAGAATAAATATCCATCCCTATGGCACTGTATTAAAAACACGAATTGAAGGAATAATCAAATGCTAGCCTGTAATCTTTCCTATCAGCAGAAATCATTATGCATGACGAGGAAATTACCTGAACTGCATATGGAATGGCTTCAAAGAGCTCGATCAGTTTTGCGAAGCCATACGACGCTACACGACACTGTCGACCGAAGTGTCGATGGAACGCCGGGATGAACTTGCCGAGTGGCATTCTGTAGTGAGGACTGTGTCGCAGCAAGTCCACCACGTCACTCGCAAAATGCTTCGTTCTCGCTACCTCCTCCGGCGTCTGATCTGCTGCCAACACAGCCATATATAAGGTAGGTGTTTGGTATGTAAACATGGTGGTCACGTGATTAATATACCGAAAGCTGTCTGGTCTAGAGTGAAAAATAAACAACTAACAGCCACGCCCTGTTAGGTTCTGGTAGGCGATGAAAAACAGGCCTATAGTTTCCTTTGCAATGAACAGCTACGTTTTTCATTTTCCGTCAAGTGCGGATCAGTTTTTTCACGAACAATCAGCGGCTGCATTTTCGCAGTGCACGTGGTTGCTTCTAACACAACAGAAACCGATCATAGAAAATGCATTGCACCCTTTGCTCTTAAAGCATATGTAGCCTGGCTGAGCAACCGATCGACTGACAAAAAAAATTGAAAACATACTTATGCAACAGTAAACTCTGTTAAACTGACATTTTACAACTTGACTCTCACGACACACTCTTAATGTGCTGGCCATGTCATTAGCAGTCAGTGTAGAACTGCTCAGATTTCTAGTTATGAGGATGTTATATTAATAAACTACATCTTATATCTTATATCTTCACCACCACACCCTACAGTGGTGCCAAAATTCACTATAATACATTGTCACATCTCACCGTGATGAGGGAGAAAGATCATGAGTTCCGTACCAACAACATTCACCTTCCAACACAAAATATGACAACACATTATATCATGATAATATTTTACAGCTGAAATCTTTATCAATTATTTGACAGCAGACACGAAATAGATTACAGAACACAACATCAAACTGAACATATTTCATGTAATCAAAACTAACACCATTCCAAGCTAATTTTGCAACCAAAAGATCAGAATTAACTAGTGTTAACAATGGAAAGATTGCCTTTTGGCGTTCTTAACAGGCTCATTTCCTTGGAGTTAACTAGGTTATTTCTGACCAAAAAGCATCAGACGAAACCTTTGAGGGAATGCTGTAAAAGCATACATCTACTTATCTGTTATCCAACCAATAGCATCAACAGTTCAACATGCTGACAAACAGCACATGCATTTATTCCACAACGCATAGTGTATTAATCTTCTCTCCAATAACAAAACAGACCAATCTCAAATTTTATCCATTGTTTCTTGTTCCTAAAAATTTAATGCATTCATTGATTTTTGAGTGAATGTGCTGCCCAGACAAATACAACAAAAAACAAAAATGGCAATTTCGAGCTGTACCGATGGCTGACCTGAACGGCTGATTCTGGAATGTCATCTAATACATCTTCGATAAAACATACGCCATATTCCGTTATGTCAAACTTCCGCCCAATCACTTTCTCTGCAACCAATGTACAGCTGTTAAATATACCAAACTATGCAACTATATAATATTTCTGGTTACTTATAAACTGCCTGCTGTTTAAACTACCTGTTGTAACAAGTATACATTTCGCATATCTGTATTTCAAACAGCAAGGCTTTGCAAGCAAAACTCATTATCTAACAATGTGGCAATCGTTTTCAAATAGCCTAATGCCACCCAAGTTTTCAGAATCATAAAACCAACATAAGATAATGATTTCCTTTCTTGATAATGGTATACAGGAAAGAAATTACAAGTTTTCAGCCAGTGTTTTTTTTAATTATTCTACAATGACTTTGGTATTTGTCGCTCCTCTCTTATGAATAATGACGTAAGGTAAAATACACATTTGTTTCTTTGTTTAGTCAACAGGGTATAGTTTATCAAAATTATACAATCGACAAAAAATTATATATACTTCTATGGCTGACAATGCTGTAATGCAACTAGTCTGGTATGTGGATTTCAGAACAAATTTATACTTTTAATTTGTCCATTTTTCCCGACAACATTATTCCTCGACACTTCAATGACATTTCCCGGACTTTTGGACAATTTCTCAGGTTTTTACACCAGCAGTCACCCTAACTGTACAACAAGTAATAATGTTCACAAACCATAAACTATCGGAAAATCTACGCTGCTGATCTGCTTGGTAGGCTGTTGCTTCAAAATCCTCAGTGTGTCCGCTGTGAAACGTTTCACTTGGGCAGTATGACTTAGTGTAATACATCGTTGGCTGCCACTACCTATAACCTAACACAAAACAAGGACATACTGCAAACTTTGCATATATCAACTAACAATGAAGATACAGGCCAATTGACACACTAATACGTAAATTGTCACATGAACCAAACGACTTCAGTAATGGTACCGTAGCTTAAATGGATATTTTTCACAGTTAAAGGTTTTACAGCTGAAATGGATCAATTAATATCGTCGCTCATGGCACTGATCAAACAAGCATACTCTATATATCTTCACATGTCTACCTGAACCACGTGAGAAACAGCGTCAAACAGTTCAATCAGTCTGGTAAATCCATAGTTGGCAATGCGACACTGGCGACCGAAGCAGCGGTGGTACGTCGGTATGAAGCGGTTGAACAGCAGACTACACTGCGGACTTCGTTGCAGCAGCTCCGTCACCTCGTGACTAAACTTTGTCAGCTGCGGGTTCAGCAGCGGACTGGAGTCATCTCGAGACGCTGCCTCTGTAACATCCGCCATTGTGACCAACTGATTAATGGTATACTGCATGACTGAAGAGACAATTTCCGGGGTTCATTATTCACGATTATTTATGAGATATGAAATAACAAACCACCATTCGATAGTATACTCTCTCAGCAGCATCTCTGCCACAAGTTAGCATAATCGGCTGGTGTGCATTAAAGTTATGGTGTGCTACATCAGTGTCGTTTTTTTGAGACACAGTGTAGATTGCAACTAGTTCAGATGACGAAGAGAAAAATACAGTAATGACTTTCATTTGTTTAGTGCTTTCTTGATCATTTATTGCACAAACATCTGTCAGCTTAGTGAAGAACGTGAATCTGCATCAGTCACCAATTGAGTACAACAAATGTGAAGAACACAGCATGGCAACGTGTCTAGTGACGTTATGTTTTAAAGCAATACAGGTAACAGCGCCTACCTGGAATACCAATGAGTTATCAAAATCACAAAGTTCTAAAATTAGCACAAAAGTGTGTACTGAATGCTGATGACTATGAATAATGATAAAAGCATTACTGGGCATTAAAACAAAATAAATTCACAATGACACTAATTACCACTGCCAGTTTTCATTTTCTCGGCCCACTGAACTTTCCTGAAAGTGCCCTTTGACGACGAAATCTCGACGCCAGAGATGCATGATATGAGATGCTCCAGCGGAACGCCACCTTCAGGCACTGAGTGAAGAGGCGCAAACTCGGCCGCAAAGCACTGTGGAAAACTGAATATTATCACAACACGATCACATGTTAAATGCTCTAAGAGCCCAGTCAACCACAGTCGCTTTTAAATCTTGCACAGTAAATTTCAAGCTGTATGGCAGACAATCATTTAATGGCATGTCTGTTGTAAGAAAGGTATTATTCTAAACTATATGACCACTTATGTTTCAGTCACATGCTGCTGCACTATTGTACAACATGTTGCGTTTGAAAAGGTTTGCAGCAGGTGACTTAAACTGAAGGTGACTCAAGGACATCCGAAATGGCAGTCACACTATATAATAGGCCGCATTATTCTTCAGATAAATGATGTGTAGCAACAATCAATGATGCTATTAACTGAAGGAACTGCCTGTAAATGTTAACAATATCTCAGTTAGTTTACAGTAGTTTAAATAACATCCCACATGCAAATTCCTGTTCACTGTTAGCGGTAAAAGATGTTCTGTTTAGATACATGTAGCTGTGCAGAAACAGACCTTCAAAGTCATAAAATACTAGACAACTTTCACACACAACTTACAACTTCCACTGTCATTAGGCATTTACTATGCATCAATTCTGAGATATTACGAGCTGTTTAGAAATAATTTGCCAAATAACCGTGTAAAGTTAGACAAATGGGACAATCAGAACCTGAAAAATGGCCATTATAAGCCAACCTGTGTTAGCTGTCATTACCAGTTAAGAGCTGGATGAATTTGCTGGAACAAACTGACTGTATGCTTGAGATCTGGTGGTAATTACTGCATTTGTATGAGGCAGCAGACATTATAATTCTCCTCAACAGAGATAATTACTTCGTCTTTCCTACTTTGTTAAAAAATACACACAGTTTGCAATGCATTAAAATTGGTAGAATGTTCAGTAGCAATGAAAATGAAATATGTCCCATTTTGCAGATCACCTGACGAGCGGAAGACTTCCATCGTGCGACTGAAGCAGCGAGTGAACCTGAGCTGAAAAACTGCGAAGCTGAAGTACGACCCGAGGCAAATTACCCATCTCCATGAAATCGTCAGAATTCATAGGATCTCGAAATGAAATGTGTTTCTGACATACAGGTGACTCTGACGTATCACTAACCTGAAAATACAGCAGGACGGCCCAAGGTGCACAGTGATTATTCGGGAAAAACTGATCGATAACGAGAACTAAGTAAACACCTAGCCAAAAATGTATAGGAAAAATAAGCACACATTATTATACATACTGCTTATAGAAAACAAATAATTTGTACACACATTTATTATGAGCGTTATTTTATCTTGGTGATGTTCATTTACGTATTTGCTGATGACATTGTAGCAATTATGTATATATTTTACTGCAATGTAAGTGGCCTGTGTGCCCTTTTGCTTTTATTATTAAATAAAAAAAAATAAAAAAATCTGTGTGTTATCATAAATGCGTTATTCATACCGTCAACAAACAGCACACCAAAGTGCCGCTACTCACGTTTTCTAAATTTTCAATTCAGTGTAGCGCAAATCATCGAAACACAAGCCAGTTTCAAAAACAAATTGTGAGAGTACAAACTTCGTCCTCAGCAGGACTTGTAGTCGACTGGCAGCCAACAAGAGCAACCATTCGTCCCGAGCCGTCACAATCCACAATCTCAACAGCATCGGACATGTGATATAATTCCGACATACTAATTCCGTGGTGGTATCTGCAACCATTTCCCAAATGAAATGCTACCTGCGTACCTCAAATGGTGGAAGTTGAGCATCTCACATGGACACACATACACGACTACCTATATGTCATGAACAAGAAATTTAACTAACATTAAATAATGCTAACAGGTTCACAGTCATTTTTCAGGCATACCTTGACATTATCTACACCACATGAATACGTTTGTTTCCTCATCTTTCTCAAACACCTACCTCTCTATACAGGCATTACCTGAAAGACAGTCCATGGTAACTACATCAACTTAGCATAGATGTAAAAGTGATAGAAAAAAAACAAAAAAAACCTAAAAACGAAGAAAAA
>Ga0209782_1002292_pt1 | contig 10607 bp, 10 predicted proteins | sample WorMetmaBAHAMAS1_FD_187390 | JGI IMG/M metagenome (GOLD analysis project Ga0209782, IMG submission 187390) | Marine gutless worms symbiont microbial communities from Max Planck institute for Marine Microbiology, Germany - Inanidrilus... | ecosystem: Host-associated > Annelida > Digestive system...
CCATGGTACGAAGGCCGATCCTTCGTACCATGGATATGACAACGTGGTGCGAGTCATGCGTGAAATTGACCCGTCTAGGTTGGCAGCATTTTATAATCTTTTGTGTTTGGTGTAAGCTGTTGCCAGTTATTGAGCTATTATGGTCTAAAAGACTTTACAGAGACGCAGTTGGAACAAATGCCAGTGAAAGCACTCGCAGAAGTAACTCGGCTGTAGATATAGCAATGAATTCTTATCAAGCAGACCTGGCACTAAATTGAGAGAGGGTCTTAAGATTTATTTTAAGATTTTCTTCTTGTCATAAATTTGTTGTAAGTAACATTTTGTAGGATTGTCGTGAGTTTTGTTGGCATTAGATTTTTACCCACTTACTCACTTTATGCTATGCTAGTGCAGGACTGCAGGTATTAGCCTAAGCGTGTGTCTGTCTGTCTGTCTGTGTGTGTGTTTGTCACACAAGCGTGTGACAAATAGAGCATATTGTATCGAAACAGCTTTATGGATCGAGCTGATTTTTTGCATACAGGAAAATTAGGATATCTCTAAAAGTAAACGGTCCCCCTAGAAACTTGTTCCAACCACTCGACTTGGGAAATTTAATCACAGCACGCCAGCCATCGCGTGCGCGATATAAACAGCGACAGCAGTCGGTCTGTTGTTTACAGTGCCACCTGGCACGATGGCCAAACAGTACCAAGTGTAATCTACAGGTAATGATGATCGCTGGCTGTTGATCGCACTTGGTATCCATCTCTGTGTACTGCGTGATGGTCTATTGGGCATGAGGCAACTGTCGTGCGGGTCCCATCGGCGTTAGCTGATGTACTTGTTGTAAATAAATATTGTCGTATGATTATACTATGATTATTGTCAGTCGGAAGTTCTGGTTATTTTTTTAACGTCATTTTAGGTTTTTTTGTAAATCAGATTCGAGGGTTATTTATGTGCTGAGACCCGAGAGATGCATGGATAGCGTCTGGCCAAAATGCTGTAGACACTGTCTTGCCTGTAGCTAGACACCTTTAAGCCCATAAATGGTGGAAAGCACAGTATTAAATAAAATGGATCTTTTTGATACACTTAACTGTGTGTGCTTTTTTGTTTTAGTCCATTTCCCGAGTCGGGTCTTTCGTTTTCAACTTTGTTTTGTCGCACAATCAATGTCACTGTTTCCTACTTGTCTTTCCGACTGCGTGATTTTCCACAAGAGCTGCTGGCAGTTAACGACATGCACATCTGGGGTCGGCTGATTGGTGCCGAACCTTTCGGCATTGACCGAGGTCAGTCAGCTGTCTGTTGTTATTAGTGATGTTTTAACATTTAGTTAAAATATATTTATTTGGTGCACTAAATATGTCAGTAATTTATATGAGTGCTGAGTGTACACTTGAAATGCATAGTTATCTAAATTTATATGCACAAAATGGTGGATATTGTGCCATGCAAACTATTAGTTAATGTATATAGTTTTTGTTGGTCCGCCAATGGTATATACTATTACTTCTGCTAAAACTACATTTATCTACAACACCATAAACATTGTTGCAGTTGTTTTTTCACAAAACTTGGCAGTCAGACTCTCACATGTACAGTGGCTCATGGCTTCCATTCACGTTTCGAAGGATGTCGTTCAAAATTAGTATTGTTTATTTTCTATTTCAAAAACAGAATTGCTTGTTTTCTGCTACAGTTTTCAAACCCTAACTTTAGTAATCAAAGTGAAAATGACTTCTTCTATTTTAGAAGTACATTTTTAAAGGAAAGTTACAGTGTACATCAGTGTTGACAATTTTACTTTGTTATATTTTATCGTATTGTACTGCATTGCAGCACGACGAAAGTACTCCATCGAGCTGGGAGCTCCGTGGGGATCGATTTCAGTCGAAAAGAACATGCCGTCAATCAAGTTTTATCACGATCTCAGTGCCAGTATGTTTGTCGTTTATGAACATTTTCCCACATTCAGTGAGTTATGCGCAGAAGAACTCTAATTGACGTTGTTGAATCTCAGTTACACCTAGATGACAAAACTCTAGGAAACTGTCATCCTTATCACAATTCTTAGACTTCTCACATACGTACAGGGTGCGCCAATAAAAAACAATCCCTTAGGAAAAATTCATTATCTCAGTGACTGTAAAAGGTTTCTTCACCAAATTTACAGGTTTCACAGAGGAAGATTCAGGCCACATACGCAGCAAATTTTGTTATAATATTTGCTATGTTTTACAAAATGCAACAACTTGAACTTAAAACTACATTTTCCTGAATGAACAAGTAACTAAACGGCGATTCTGATGGACAAATAGTAGCAAATGTCCCATATGGATATGCCAATGGATCATCATGTGTGGGATGCTATATTGGAACACCATCAAAGACGCATGCCAAAGATGGCCAACATTATGCCAACTAAAAGTCCGTTTTGTTGCCTATACAGAATGATTTGCTTCATGCATTCATTGATAAGGCAATTGTATCATTTGCAACAGATTTCAATCGTGTGTTGCTGCAACAGGTGTGCACTGACATTGTGAACAGTCTGTTTAAATAAAGAATAAGCCTCAGGCATCTGACATTTGTGACTGAAACATTTGAACTGTTGATGAAAAGCTGTGCAAAATTTGATTTGTTATTCGTGAATATTCAAAGTGCAACTGCATGTTTGCTTGAAAAATTAAAGTTTAAAGTTCAAACTGCTGTATCTGTTGAACCATCCCAGTTATTTTAATAAAATTCACAGCATGTGTTGCGAGAATACTCCTGTACAAAGTCTGATAGTTTGGCTCAAATCCATGCTACCATAACCGAATTACGGCATTTTTTCTAATGGATTGTTTTTTTATTGGCGCACCCTGTACATTACACTAATTGGATGTCAGCTTTTACACCTCTAGCAACCAGTCTGTGAATTTTGTGGAATATTTAGTCCAAAATGCTGCCCCTGCAAAGTGCCTCATAGGGGGAAAATGCCACCATTTGCCCTTCCTCTATTTGTGTTGCCACTGAATACCCGACACTATACTCTGTGTGTGTGAACACAGCCGCAAAGTCACTGAGTACTGCGTATGGTCCCTGCTGGGAGCCGACCTGGTCTCAAGTGAGTCTAGCGATGAATCGCATCAAACATGCGTCAGCCGACCCAAGCCGACCTCTGCCGTTCTTCGACAAGCTCCGACTGTGGCTGCACGGACGTCTGACCATGTCGGTCCAGCACTCAACCTGGCTGCTTCATGCGTCACTGGATCCCTACAACAAGACGGAGTTCATGGATTGGACTTGGAGCAACTTTTTTCTGGACTGGAACAACGGTATTGATATGGAGCCAGAAATTTCCTGAGTAATCAGTAATATTTGTATCACTTGATCAAACGAATAAAATTGGTTGACGGAAATAGTGACACCCAATTAGCTTAAACAGATGTCGATAATTGCATTGTTTTCTCCAGAAATTGCTTTCTTTGCTGCTGTTTTAATGTAGTTATTGTTTACAGCAAATCTGGCATTTCAAAGCGGCCTCGACATCTACTCTAAAACGGCTTCAAAATACGACGACTGCTGCCTGCTGCGTCTGCCAAACATGAAACTCAGGTTTGTTAGTAATAATAAATTAATAATAATAGTAATAATAAATTTGTAGGCCTACCATTTTATGGCTATTCTGAGGTGAACCCAGTTTACGCAAATGTTTATGTAACTTTTTTACACACTTATAATTCTTGCAATCACTAACAAATTATATCTTCCATCAGTAGTCACCATATCGCTTGGTAGGAATGTTTCAACTTCTTATCAGCATTATATAGTTTATCATTGTTGCTATTCGGATACTGTAATGATATGTGTACATTTTAGCAGTTTATTTGAATTATCCTTATCAGTTGTTTAATTGCAGGATTGAACTTGAATGGCTTTGTCTGGGGAATCCAAATGCCCACCATGATGTTATGCCTTGTGCTCCGGAGAAAATACCGGAATTCTCGTTACAGGTAAATGTCATACCTATGTCTACTACGTCTATGTATTTAGGGCGGGTTGCACCAACCTCACTTAAATCGTCTCTTAGCTAATGGCCTCTTAACTTTAAGTAGTCATTAAATCGCCAATTATATCTCCATTTGATTAGCAGTTAAGTAGCGATGGTGCAACGCGTTTAAATACTAATCTCTACTTAAGTCAGAGTTAATTGGAGATTTAAGGACTACTTAAGTTAAGTGTGGATGGTGCAACCCAACCTTAGTTTATTTTATACCTATTTGCATTTTTACCTGTAATGTTTACAGTCACCTGGAGGAACAGTGCCGTCTTGCACGCATGCTCCTTATATCTGATGCCTCTCTGCTGGTTCATCAAAAGTAAACAGAAATTCCGGTCAGGACCTAGTGCCCTGTAGTGCATTGTCGTTGTCTGGTACTTCTGATATTTTCTGTTTTTGTTTTTAGTTTCTTGCCATTATTTTTTTCACTTTATGGAACATAAGGGACAAAATTGCCATTTCACGATGTGTTGTTGTTTTTTTGCGTCGCAAAACGTAGCTGTTCTGTTTCGAACACATTACAGGAACACGATTCATACAGTGCATTTCGTTCACATGGACTCAACGTGAAGATATCGCTGGATGCCGGAGTTTCAGCGGGTTTTCCCGACATCAGCGGCACACCGTCGTGTCTTCTGTATAACAGCACAGTGCGGTGGTTTGACCAACTCAAGGTTCATTATAGCCACTTTGGTCGAGAATTAATTATATTTATCTGCTTGTCGACATTCAGCTTTGCGTCTACTTCATTCCGTTTGTTTGGTTTTTCAGATACCTCTCTGCTGTCCCTCCAATTTGTCTGCACTTTATCTGGCACCTGCAGTTTTAATGTCACAGCTTCTGCTGTCTTGAACTCATTTAAGTCATTTATTGCTGTGTGGCTGGAAAGATTCTTGCAGTGTCAGGTTAAGGTGTTTAGTAGAATAGGTCGTGGTGACAAGTCTTGATTCTTTTTATTGTGACGTGCAATATATGCATCCGTCCCTCTGTCTGTCTGTCTGTCTGTCTGTCTAATGTTGATGGATTGTGATGATGTTGTAAAAAAAGTGAAAATTGGCACATGACAAGACACATCTGTGCCTTGGCTACCTGCAAGCCAAACCCGACTCAGATTGTAATATCATGGAATCCAAAATTCTACGGAGGAAGATAAGTGGGATATGGCAAAACGTAGAGTTTTGCACTTTGATGGCAATAATTTCAGAAATTGTGCAAGCTGCGCATTAGATCAATATAGAACACTAATAGCAAATTGCATTTGGCGAATCGAATGATATTGTTTGTGGGCATCTGCGGCTACTGGAAGTGTACGATATCGAGTTTGGAACTTTTCGAATCTGGTTTTCAGTGTTGCATCCATGCATGATGCACTATCTTGGCATCTGCTGTGCTTCTTGTTTGTGACGTATGGACTAGGATTAGGACGATAATGTACGGATGGTGACATTTATTAGTGGCAACTATTTTTGTCTGTACTCTTCCTGTTGTAGACATGCATGCGGTCTGTTTCACGGCCAGTACGTCGCGGTCGCCTCTTTAGCAACATTGTTGCCGGTAGAAAAGTGCAGCTTAGTCGACATTTTAGGTATATTTCTACTCTGACTGGGAAAACACGGAAACAGAATTGTCACCTTATTAGTTCATCCTTACGTGACAGTGCAGTTGTGTCACTTTATAAGTGTTTTTGGCAGCAGTAAATTCTACTGTGATCAGAATTGTTCGAATATTAAGTACTATTCTCAGTTTGATTACACAGTGCGGAAATTTACTCTACAGTCTACACACAATGAGGGATACTACATTTTATGTACCATAGTTGTGCAGCAGACTTGAAGCTAAGTGACAGTGTACGGGTGAGTTTTTGTGACACTTTTTTGGAAATAATAACCCCAAAATGTTAATCTTTGTCTTGGTGTTAGGTGATATAATATACACATGGTTGGTGATATTTAAGATAGACAAAATAATTTTTGTAGAAATTGTCCCCAAGGGAATCTGGTCGTAAGAACCTTCACTATATCAGCTTACGGTTGCATGGACTTCAGCAGCTATTTTCAGGCGGGCTCAGAGTCTAGGTCGGTTGGCCTGGGCCTGAGCCGGCGGCCGCCCAGCGCTGGTCAAGCACCATTGGCTACCCTGCGTGGCAGCCTAGGCCTAGATAGCTGTCCTGCGTGACAGATGTGTATATATATATATTACGTGTTGTGGTCGAGCGGTTTGTCTTGACTTATTAAACGAATGTTATTATTATTATTATTATTATTATTACTAGTTGGATACTCACGCTGATCTGGAGTTGCTTTCAAAAACAAAGCAAGAAGCAAAACTGGCAGTGGTAGTTGCGCACTGTAGATGTGTCAAGGTATCACTGACGCTGCCAACATTCAACTTCTGCTACTGGGCTTCATTCGCACGACTCAACGGCGCTGAACTCAGCTGCAAGCATCTTTCTGTCGACCTCGCTATGCACGTTAGTGAGACATGTTTCTTGGCTTTTAAATTAACACGGGGCCACTAAACGGGTGTTGCATTGTTATTGTTAAATTAACACATTTATGGCATAAATTTTGCATAATCGTCCTTTCGTGATAGCACAGTGACCTGATATTGCATCTTTATCCTGGTGATAAATACAGCGCAATGCCCCGGTGTGTCGTGAAATAAATAACAGACTATCCGAGTGATTGACTGACTGTTCGAAAAGTTCATGAATTGGAAGGGCGACAGGTAGTTGTAGTTAGGGTTAAGGTTGTTTGGGTTAGGGTTATTTTTAGTGTGGTGTTGTGGTGCATTCACACACATGCTGCGCTGGGATGGAATGGGATGGGCTGCACTGGTAACTCAATGTATTTCAATGGAGGCGTTTGTGCTGTGCTGCACGGCGCTGGTAAAAATGCCTATCGCTCTGTCATTCCAAAACAGAATCGGATATCGCTACCTCAGTGTATACATTAACAGCGTAAGTGAAGCCAATCAGTGACCAGTATAAATTAATATGCATGAGCTCACAGTATGTCGCTGATAACATCAGCACGTCGTCATCCTCATCTTTTGTCATTTTTAGACATGAAATGAATGTTTATGTACATGAAAAAAACACATCATTGCAATGCACAGCACCGCCCATCCCATCCCAGTGCAGCACGTGTGTGAATGCCCCATTAGGGTTTAAAAACTAGCAGTTTGACAGACTGATGACCGTTTAACATGGCATTAGTTTGATGGTTTGTCCGATGCTGGCAATGGAGAGACATCGCAAGGTATATATTACACCATTAATTAGTAGTTTGACAGTGGCATTTCTTTCTGCTTAGGGCTTTGAATTCCTTAATTGCTTTAATGCTGTTGTGCGACAGGAAGGCGTCTGGCCAATAAAAATGTGTGCTGAATAATCCACCAATGGTGGACGAAGAAAATCAAGTTAATCAAAAACAAACAAAACTGAAAGAAAGCCAGGTAAAGGGATCTGACTAGATGGTTGGTTGGTCGGTTTGTTGGTTGGTTGGTTGGTCGCTTTTAACACAATTTAGGTCATATCGCGCCTTTAAGGTCGGGTTGCACCATCCATACTTAACTTACGTAGTGCTTAAATCTCCACTGAAATGAATGGGGATTTAAGGAATACTTAAGTTAAGTATGGATGGTGCAACCCGACCTAAGACTTTTAAGAATAGGTCGACTAAAACGAGGGGATAGTTTAGCTGGATGACTGGAGTAATCTATCGTCAGCGGCCTTGTAGCAGCTGTTGTTGTTGCTACCAGTCGAGCGTGGTGGCCAGCGTTGACATTGTCAATCCGTCGGTCGTCCACCGACCTCAGCTCGTCTGGTGCATTCAGCAGTTCAGCTCTCGACTCAACGATGTCGCTGTGTGCTTACTCAGTCGGGGACTCACTGCCAAGAAAAAGGTCGATTGTAATGCTGCTGTTGTTAACGTTAGTATTTCTGACACTTGTATTGTTGCACTATTTGCCAAAGAAGACGTAAATGGTATTAATTACAGATAATATTCTTATAATATCTTATTTTATCAGTTTACTGGTGGTTAAGCATACTGGCAATCGATAAGATTCTCCAGTTGTTAAGTGGGGATGATTAACCGGAGAGGTTGGTCTGTTCAGTGGTTGGCTGTAAAGCAATTTTGTTTACTGCATTACTTGAAAGTACATGTAGCCGGGCTTTATGGGCAGATTCTGAGCACGTGGCCCTGTAAATGATACGGCACATTTGCATAGCTTAGTCGTGACTTGTAGCATTATGAAACAGAAACTATTTGATGTTTGCAGATGAAACTGAACTTGATTTGTCGACTTGTTTTATCCACGCGTCTGTCTGTTCTGTTGTTAGGAGAGACTTAATGAGTTGAACGACTCCGCAGTTAACTCGAGCTTGCTGCTCAGCATCGACAAGTGAGTATCGTCGTTGAGTTTACTTTCTTGCTGTTTCTAATTGATCACTGATAACTGATTGCAGTTTCTGTGTTTTTAATTTGATAGTTTTAAATTTTTTATTCATGTTAACGTGTGCTGTTAGACTCAGACAGTAGACTATTTTTTGCATAACTAGTTTGTAAATCAATACTAATAATACGGTGGTATCATACTATACTGTATCTTCTGATCAAGTCAGTTTTGTTGTTAATGTTTTGTTCGTGATTTCCATGCGGTAGATTATTAGCCATTTGTAAGCTTTTTACTGCATGCTAAGTATTCGGTATCACATCAAATCATGTTGTATCATTTCAGTAATTTTGTGTGGCTGAAGTAAAAGTTAAGTACCCCATCTGACCTTGAAGAACACCATAAAACTATGCCAATTACTAGCAAGCAGTGTGTATTTGGCGTGGTGGCCGAGTGGATGGTGCATTTGACTCGTGTTTGAAAGACACGGGTTTGAATCCCGCTAAAGCCGATCACAATGTAACAACTGTGGGCAAGTTGTTCACACCTAGTGTGTCTAGTGAGGCAGAAGGTTGGCTTAACCAGCTGGCACCTGTTATAGCAACTCAGGGCAAGTCGTTTACCTGCATTGGCTCAGCTCTACTCAGCCTTTCATTCTTAATCGGTGAATAAATCGAGTTCTGGCCAGGGTAAGGGCGGGAGACGCTGCCTCTGCCGGGTGGCAGGTAACTCTGTGATCCCAAATGGCATGCAGGCTCTCATAGCGGTGCTGGTGCTTCTAGCACAAACTGCTATACTGCTTCACCTTTACCTATTTGAGGTCCAGTTTTTCCACAGTAAATTAATCTCCCGTTTTAATTGACGAACTGCCGGTGGAAAAACTACATCTGAGTAAATTGATCATTATCTGCCAGATTTAATGCCGGATTAAATTAATGGGAGATTAATTTTCTGTGGAAAAACCGGACCTGAATGCTGCTGCAGTTCAGTTCGGTGATTAGCTATTGTTTGTAACTAGTATATCTATTCGTGTGCAGAGTGAGTTACAGGCGAGCTGAGGAACTGCTGATGGATGATGATAGCTTCGCTAGCAAGGTGAGTTCTAAGCATTTGATCTATAAACATAGAAGAAAGAAAAAACGCTAGGTAAAACATTACACCAATCACAACCAAACATTATTATAACTGGACGTTACACTGACATAAAGAATATGTTTAGCGAGAAAACTGTGCTGTCATATTAACATGCAGACATACACTGGGCTTGCCGTACTGTGTTACATCTCTACCAAGTTTGGTGTTGATTGCTCTAGCCATTTTCCTTTTAGAGCATGCACAGGCATACAGACCAACTGACAGACAAACTTATAGCTGATATTGATCACCCTACTGACACCACAGCTAACCACCGGCATGGGTACTGAAATGCCTGTTTTCATATTATGACAATATGTTGGTCGCTTTCGTTCTGGATTTTGTGATGATTAAATTAATTTTATGTTAATGATTATGCATATTATATTCTGATTTTTGTAATACTCTTAAGTTGTTTACTGCTCCTGTTTTTTTAAATCTAAATTTAACCTAGCTGGATAATAAAAATGTCTTGGAAAATGGAATTGGTACTGGAAAAATCATGGGAAGGTCTTGGAATTATGGGAATAATAGAATAGAAACCCCAAAATCTCCCGGCAAAACTGTTTCGTTTAGTCGGACGAGGCGAGTGCGCGACATCGTCTGATCGTTGATGGACTGAAAGGCTCGTGGACGCGAAGCAACCGCGACGTCGTGATGAATCTGTACGACAGTTACTGCAAGGCGCAGAGATTGAAAAAGAGTCTGAGTGCAGATGCCGTGCAAGGCTTCAGACTGGATGCTTCTCAGCAGACTCCGCAGGTCTGCAGAGATTTTCAACTCCATCTGTTGGTTTTTCTTAATTTTTAAATGCAATTTTGTTATTTGTTTGTAATTTTCGTACTTGCTTACAGTACTTTGCTGCTGAGCTCTTGAACTGAATTTTTTCTTTATTAACAAACAAGTGACAAATGCACATGTTGTACAATACAGAATAAACATTGATCACAAAAAAAAACAAAATAGGCATCGGGGGATAAAACAGCGTTTACATAGGTTGTTTGGGCATATTGGAAGGGCATAAGAATGTCCTCTAGGG
>Ga0209782_1002293_pt1 | contig 10606 bp, 9 predicted proteins | sample WorMetmaBAHAMAS1_FD_187390 | JGI IMG/M metagenome (GOLD analysis project Ga0209782, IMG submission 187390) | Marine gutless worms symbiont microbial communities from Max Planck institute for Marine Microbiology, Germany - Inanidrilus... | ecosystem: Host-associated > Annelida > Digestive system >...
CAGCGATCGCACTCGCGAAGTCGTTCAGCGGACGAGACTCAAACACGTCGGCACACACATACACGACAGATTGGCAATGGATCGACAGAAGCCAAACAAGGCAGGCATTCTGGTTCACCGAGTCTGAGACACAAACGCAAGGTCACAACGTCGCACAGCCCACCACCAGCCGCGAAGAAGAAACGACACGACTCGACGAGTTCTCGGAGTGCGTCTGTGGAGAGGAGAGCGCGTCCCGTTACACATCGTCGCAGTCCCGCAGTCGACAAACACAACAAAAAGACATCTACAAAGTCGTCTCCATCGAGATCCAGGAAACCTCACAAGAGACACGGTCGAGATGAACTGGACGATGTTGACTAGACGTGATGACGTGTGAACCGTGTACAGAGCCGGGCAGCACAGAATTCGTCTGTGCTAATTTTGTTTTTCAAAATTAAATCCAGTTACACAGTCATGGCAGATTGGGCAGTAACTGCAACAAGTGATCGTTGTGATTGGTAGAGATTGCTTTATAGCCAGCATGCCCTCTGCTGTTGCCCAGTCATCGGTTTTTAACCATTGTACAGAGATGTTAATTTTCCTAATTTTATTGCATTATTGTGTTAAACTTTCCAACATAGCGGCCATAATTTTGAATACATTGTCAACTTCCACTGAAGACTAAAGGCTCAGACTGCAGTTGTTGGCTAAGACTAGAGCCAAACTGAGCAAAATAGTTGAAACTTAAGAATTCCATATGTTAAATATGTATCTTTTGGTCTTAAAAGCCTTATGGCTTGGCCATGGTCTTAGACCAAACAGGGGCGTCGATCCCTATGGGACAGGGGGGACATGTCCCCCCAATATTTATGAAGGGGGGGCCCCCAATATTTTAGAAGTGATGTCGTTTAGGATGTCGACTCGAGTGACAGCAACTGTTGTTTGTTGTATTTTAATGCAAATATTATGTGTAGTTTCACAAAAAAGCTTTGGCTTCTGCTGGGGACGACCCCCTACCGTGGCTCTGCCCCTGGACCCCGCAGGGGGACTTCCGTCCCCCAGACTCCTAGTCTCTAGTCTTAGCCTTTAGATGTAACAGAAGTTGACCTCACCCGTTGATATGCTAACTGCAAATTTGTTTCTCAAATGATAATTATTCTGCGACTATTTCTTGATGTTGTACATGTATGAATGGCATATCTACTGCTAATATTTACAGCGGTATATAAATGAAGGTCTAGCATCTAGCTTTCCCTTTTGATAATTTAAAAAAAAATTATTTAAGAACTGACAAGTTCACAGTCCAACAGTAGACAGATTGGGTCGCCCTTTGTAAAATCTTAAATTTGCCACTGAGCGATTGGCAGTTCAAAACAGCTACCTTTTCTGGTGCATTTTCATCTTTTAAATATGTAGTAATAGTGTGAGAGAATACATACATAGTGAGTAGTGACGTAACAATGTGCACAAGAAACAGTGAACGCATATCGTTGTATCACTGAGGTCATTATTACGTGACTGAATGTCACACGTGTCAATTGAAACATTGGCTTTGCTGCCAGTATGTGCTGGTTTTATGGGGTTACCATATTAACCAACACAACATGTTGTGGTGTTATTATCAAGGTGTCACAGCAGGGGCGGTTCTAGAACTGCTAGAGGGGCCCGATCACCGGAAAAATTCTGTTGACCGTTTTGAAATATGCAGTTTTTAGCGCGAGAATATATATATATATATATATATATATATATCTCGCTTGCAGTGTCCGTCTGTCTGACGGAAGTGCATTGGCGCATAGCAAATTTAGGTTTCAAATTCAGATCCCACTTTACCGCGCATTGCAGCCGCCTTGCTGCTTGCGGGCGGATCATCTTGCGCCATGCTAGCCAGTGCTAGGCTCTCATTGTACATAACAATATATAATCATTAAATTTTCATCCTAGATATCCAGTTGCACTTTCCAAAAATTTCATTTGGGGGAAGGGCAGAGATCTGACTTGAGGGCATGCCACCTCCCCCATGTGTCACAGAGTGTTTACATGATGCTGTGCATTATTATTTTGTGACAACCCAAAACCAGACAAGAACACAAATAGCACTAGCCAAGTGTAACAGCTGATAATAATACCAGCTGCGTCTGTTGAAGCATTTCAACACACTTCACTGGACTGGTGAATAAACGAACAGGTAGAATTTTATGTAGTATACTCTCTGCTGTACTTATTGCATGCACAATACAAATTACTGCCCATGACTGTTTGTGCTAGTCCATTCTACTCTGTGTTCAGGAAAAAATATCACCAGGTGTGGCATAGTGTATATAAAAATTTGCATAGTCTTTCCGGTTGTCATAACGGGTGAAGATTATTCCACCGTCGCACTCGTGCCTCCTATGTCTACAATGGATGTCTGGCATGGTTTAATGTAGTGTTAACTCCATTCATGCGTGAAATTCGTAAGCCTACTGCTGACAACTCGTGCGACGGTGGAATAAGTGTGTTATACAACTGTCTAGAGTAGTAAACGTTCGTTAACACTCATTTTTACCACTCTAGACAGTTGTATAACATACACGTACTGTTTTACAGCTGTTATACAGTTCAACGTGTGGTAACTGGAGGAAGTTGTTGGAGCAAACTTTGTAATGTCCACATGTCCTTGCTGGCACATTTAGACTGGATAGTTATTTAATAGCAATTCTCTGTTGCATCAGCTATAAACTGATGCAGTGGGGTGGGGCGGTCAAGCATCTCTGGAAAACATTTAAGTCCGGTTTTTCCACAGCAAATTAATCTCCCATTAATTTAATCCGGCAGATACGGACGATTTAATTGACGAACTTCCGGTGGAAAAACGACATCTGAGTAAATTGATCATTATCTGCCGGATTTAATGCCGGATTAAATTAACGGGAGATTAATTTGCTGTGGAATAACCGGACCTTAGTCACTGCCGGCAATTAGGCATTCAACACATTAGCTACATAACATGCATGGGCCTGGAATGTTTAGTTGCCTTCAGCAAGCAACAATGATGAAGCGAAATACTTTCAAACATTATCAGTTGGTAAATTGTCAATGTAACTAAGAGGAGGTCCCGTTATTTCAGCAAAAAATTTCAACAGTCGTACCTGTAGAACTATCCACATAAAGTTGACCGTGTTTTTTACTCAGACCACTATAAATAGTTCTTATGTAATGTGAATAGTGGAAAAGGACAAGACTGCTAGAGGCTGGCATTGAATCCAGTTCTCTATGGTCGCTATTACTACTGCTAGTCCATGTTTGTCACGCTGGCAGCAGCCGACTCTGTACGTCTAACAAGACGGTCTGTATGCTGTCGAGTCCTTCCAGTTTGACGCCGGTCGACTTTGTGTACTTGTGCTGCATGACCGGCAACAGTGAACAGCGCAGGAACCGAGCATTCTGACCAATCACCATCAACTACACACGTCATGTGACAGCATAGAGATGTAATAACAACTTAGAGATTGGAGGCAGAACAGCTGCAAACTGACATAGCGAGAGACAGAATACGTCCATGCCATGTCGAGTTTATGAAAATTAACTGAAATACTGTAAATTTTGTAGAAGAGTTAACAGATCCGTTATTCACTGAATGTACAGTACAATTCACACCATAGCTATTAAAACGTTTGAGAAAAAAATAAATATTTTAAAACATGATGAAAAAAATCATCAAATTCCAAGGAGTGGAGACAATGTGTGGGTGACTGATGAATTCATTAAGTAAGTAAAATAAATAATTATAATAAGTCAGAAGTTATGTTATTGTCTTTGCTTCCCGTATTTCAATTTTACAATAGAGCATTGCCTATCTATTTCGAATGTGTTATTGAAAGGTAAAGCAACGTAGAAAATGTTGCAAGATATGACAAGTTTGACTTACAATTTTTTTAGCTTATTTATTATAAAAACTTCAGTTTCCATCCAACAGTTGCTCCAGAACAATCACTGGAGATGTGGTACAGGTTTTTTGGATGCTGGATGCCATTCTGTACATGCCCTTCTTGTCACCCAACCAACAGCATGAAGAACATTCGCAGCACTGATCCGACCAATGACAATCATCGCTCGGCCTCCTTTCTTCACTAGATGTCCACAGCAAGCAAAAATGACCTTTTTATACTCGACGTCTAAGAAAATTTAGAGTACGTACTTCTTTGGTGGGTGATCATCTCTCTTACTTAGGCCCTGAGCTTATAGGTGGATGAACCACTGAAGTTTTGACGCATGGCCAGTGTTAAGCCAGACCTACAGTTACCTCCCCAGCTGCCGAACATTGCTGCTCTGCAGCTGGTACCAAATTATACCGGGTGGTGACAAGAGGCACGTGTGAACAACCTGACCAAGATCGCAACGTAGCAGTGAAATGGCAGGACGTGGAACTTCTGATGTCTGTGCAACCCATCGAACCTCACTAATTATTTGATCAGTTATTACCTCGTGCTTAAACTTGTCGGAGGAAGCCGCTCGCTGCAAACAGTTGACATGTGCCGTGAAAATGTCGGTAAACGCGCTCGTGATGAGCTGATGACGGTTTGCCGAATAGACCCTGAGTAGATCGTCGCAGAACGACAGATACGACCGCGTGAATTGGATCGTGTTTGCCGTCAAATACGTCATATATCCGTCTGACACAATGTCGCAATACTGCATTACGAGATGTCGTTATATGCGCAATACAAGACGTACAAAAATAGCCGACTTAATCACCGTGAGAAGCACTGGCCGATAAGACAGGGTACTGAATTAGCAATCTAGAGCTCACAGATTCAATGCCTGGCTGTTTCACTGTCATGCAGCGATTCTAGGCAAGTCAGTCGCACACACACACACACACACCTCTGTTCACTAAGCAGTATAAACTGGTACCAGCAAAGAGCAGTGACACTACGAAGCTGGGAAGGTAACCCTGGGCCTGACAGAAAGTAATGGCAGCCTATTGCTGGGTTTACGACTGATGTAACCTGTGGCCATCTGCCTTGTAAACTGGAAATCATCCTAGCAGCTGATGGCTACTATGGTGCTTGTTAGCCACTGTCGATCAAATATTTCATAAGGTACATAATAAGCCTTAATAAAGTGTGGTAAGTTCCCACTGGTATCTAGATGATTTTTCCAATGATTTCTGGCATTTAAGTGACTACTGTGGTCCATAATCAACCTATTCCCCACATTTCATTAAAATTCACCCGTAACTTTTTCAGTTATTCCATGAACAAACAACCAAATACCAGTGAAAAGATAAGCTAGCTCTGCCAACCTGCCGCAAAGGTAAGTAGTTAATAAATACCGTACTAGTGTTAGATAAAGACTGTGATGTAAACATCGAGGAAAACGGACTATCAAGTTGTCACATTCCAGTCGACAAAATAGGTTCGTTCGTTTGTTCGTTCTATCAGGGGTGGCTAGGCTGTTGGCAGTCTTGCGACATGCCCCCACCCACCGCCAGCACTGAAGCCTAGGCCAAATGCGTGTCCCCTCTAACGCTGGGGCTTGTACTGTATATTCTAAGAACCCAGCATAGCTGGCGGGTTTCTCTGGCAAGGTGCCAATGATGCGGCCGTCCTATAGGACCACTGGCACCTTCCATCTGTTATCCACGCTAGCGGCTCTTACTACACCCAGACGCCTCCAACCTGGGTGTGATGGCCTGTCACATTTTAAGAGGACACAGTTGGACCCTCTGTACCTGCCCGAGAATTTAATCTCACAGCATGCAGACAGAAACCTGACTTGACATGCCGGCAGCAGCAGGAGTCGAACCCATGCCGCCGAGCTAGCCAGCAAGGCCGGCTGCACTGCGGCTCGGCGTATTAGCCCACTGAGCCACGAGGACAGGTCCACAAAATAGGTTATTTCGGAGACTTTTTTCCCAGCCAATCTATTAGCGAGTATTCACATGCAAGTTCAGGACAAACTGCTATACGCTTCTTCCTTATCCTTCCTTACATGCAAGTTCAGGAAATGCTCTCATACGAGTGCACATCAGTGTTCACAGCTGTCTGTCATGCACAGCACAATAGAAATCAGTTCCGTCTTAACCTTGCGACATTCACCGTAGCTCAGACGATGTCTCCGTTGGACGGAAGGGGAGGGGGACACTGGATGCCAAGAAATACTGACCGAATGTGTACTGCTGAATGTCCTCAATACCAAGCTGTTTCATGTCGGCCTCAAACTTGTGAACCGAGTCTTCATTCTGATAGTTTACCGACCGCCAGTTGTCGTCCTTACGCACACACACACACACACTCCGTCTACACACTACAATAATAATAAATGGCGATGGCCAGACCAGCAGTGGAGTCACAGCCCAAACTAGTAAACCTAAGCAGTCATATTGACCTGCAAACCCACGCCGGCAATGCATTTTATAACCATGTGACCTTCGACCTTTTGACCTCAGGTCAACACATGGTGTTACAGAACAGGGGGTGTGTCCCGTAGGCGAACTAGCAGGTCTGTAACACGTGACAATGCCCAGCTGCCCATGCTCAGTGAACCGTGCAGCTGCTGGCCAGTGGCAGCCAGCGTGGGCAGTGGTCATTAACTGGCTATAATAATGCCCTGCTGTGGCGTCGCCTCTCCTCGGGCTACGAGCTGTGAGAAACTTAAGACGATTTTGGCATGTCTTACCTACAGATAGGCCATAGGGCATTAACCGCCCAGAAAATGTCATTCAAACTCACTTTAACCAATACAACCACTGCCATGCAGTGTATGTCTACCAAGTTTGGTGTAAACAACTTCTTAAGTTGGTTTTATTTTAGACTATGGACACAAGCACACACAGTACAGATTGATTAAGGTTTTATGTCTCGCCTGACACTAGACAGGTCATATCGGAAACACTCTTCCCAGCCAATCTCTTGGCTAGTACTCAGAAATCAAAATTCAAGCCGAGAGAAAAAAAACCGTAACATTACAATAATCCTGGGTTAACACAAAACTAAATATAGAACCACTAAATCAACAATATCATCAAACACAAAAAATACAACAGGAAATAAACTGAGACAAAAACTAACCCAGGTTTAGCCACCTCTCGTGACATCCAGGCCTGGAAACCGACTGGGCTTACCCAGATTGATGCAGAAAGCAGCCGTTAAGACAAGAGATGGTGTAGAGAGAGACAGAGGTGGTAAAATGGTGGTAAGATGAGTGTGAGGTATCAGCATGTACTAACAGTGGCTCGGTGTCGGACAGCGTCCATCTGATTGTCGCCGGCTTGTTGAATCAGCTTGTTGAGATCGGACGACAGCAGGTCGTCCAGGATGAAACCCAGCTCCACGCCGATCTCACTCAGCTGGACACACACACACTCACACTGATTACTCTGCACCCATTCCATAGAGGGGCTGCAAAGTATTGTGATGAGTATGTCTGTCTGTCCGCTCACATAACATGAAAATCACACAAGTAAACTTCACCAAATTTCTCGTGCATGTTGTCTATGCTCTTGCTTGATCTTCAGGAGGTACTGTGATATGTTACTACCGGTACTGTGGATGATAATGGCCCTATTGCATGTCATGTGTATTGCACGCCAAGTGTTGTTTATTGCTATTGGTGTTTGTCAACTTTGTATTGTGCTATTTGGTCTTATGACCACCAGGTTGAAATAAACAACAACAACAACAAGCTCACTCAGCTGGACATAGAAATAGACAAAAGATTGATTGCTTCACCTTCGGAGTGGTGTAAAGTACTGTGCTGACTATAGGCCCGTTTTTGGTCACCTACCAGAACCTAACAGGGGGTGGCCGTTAGTTGTTAATTTTTCATGCCAGGCCAGTCAGCTTTCGGTATACCAGTCACGTGACTACCATGTTTACATACCAAACACCTACCAGACACGCCCTGTCAGCTGCTTGGAAACGGCCCTTATATCTGTCTGACAGAATGTATGTCCACTCATACAGGTATAACATGAACCGCACGGCTGAACTTCTTCAAACTGTTTGTACATGTTGACTACGGCCCTGGCTCGGTTCTTCTGTTGCAGTGTTGCAATATGCTATGTACTTCCGGTTTTGTGGATAGGAAAAACCGAGATTCCAGTTGAATTCGCTCAACAATAAAGACCGGAAACAACTTGTGCACCACAGGCACCAAAATTTGCTATCTATAAGGCCCCTTTCATGTCAGAAATTAATTTTGAAATTCAAATTTCGAAATATTTCTTTCGAAAGTAAGCACTTTCACACTGGAATTAAACTTTTTAACACCAAAATCAACGACACTTAGTTCGATGTTTGTAAACACTGGCCGACTGACCAATCAGAGAGCTACATAAGCAAAATTTCTTTTGCGAAATTTCGCAAAATAGAACATGTTCTAAATTGAAAAAATTGCGAAATAAAATTTCCAAATTTATTTCTTTCGAAAGTTGACTGTTCACACTAGAAATTTTCTTGTGAAAGGACCAAATTAAGATAAATTTTGAAATTAATTTCCAATGTGAAAGGGGCCTAATAATTTTTGCCGATTGCTTGCAACTCGACAAAAAATGGGTCATTTCGGACACTTCCCAGCCAACATGGTACTAAGCAAACAAGATTCAATGCAACAAACAGAGCAGCAAACATGAAGCAGGCCACAGAAAATACAACACGAAACTTATCTAACAGACAGAAATATGAAACCTAAAACTAAATTGAAGAAAATAACTGTAAGATGGTTGGTTGTTTGGACCTTAACAGCACTTTTAACACAATTTAGGTCATGTCGTGCCTTTCGTTCGTTCGTTCGTTCTATCAGGGGTGGCAGTAGGCTGTTGACAGTCTTTCGACGTGCCTTCAGCCACCACCAGCGCTGAGGGCTAGGCCTCGCCCAGTGCGCTTCCCCTCTAACCCTGGGGCTTGCACTGTATATTTATAGAGCCCAGTTTAGCCGCCGGGTTTCTTTGGCAAGGTACCAAAGTGCGGTCGTCCTATAAGACCGCTGGCCCCTGCCATCTGTTATCTACACCGGCGGCTCTCACCACACCCAGACGTCCCCAATCCGGGTGTGAAGGCCTGTCACATTTGAAAGAGGACACAGGCGAACCCTCTATACCTGCCCGAGAATTTAATCTCATAGCATGCAGAAAACCTTATCGACATGCCGGCAGCAGCGGGAGTCAAACCCATGCCGCTGAGCTAGCCAGACCCACTGCACTGCAGCTCAGTCAGCGTATTAGCCCACTGAGCCACGGAGGCAAGTTTAGATCGCACCTTTAAGGTAAAGACTATATTGTAAATATTAAAGATTTAATAGAGATTAATTCTTGGAGTAAGGTAAAAGCACTTGAACTACATGTAGATTGAATGAAGAAGTCGTAATTAAATAAATTGTTTGATTAAAGAAAGTATAATTTATGTAAGATTTTTTAACTAAAAATTACACCTGATTGTACAAGTTATTCTTTTTAATAAAATTTAGTATAGTTTGGATGGGTGTGTGATTGAAGATAATAGTACTGATGTCGTGGAACTGCTCACATGTGTATATGTGTGTGTATCATTGTGCACAACTGTTGTACACAACACAGAACAGTTCTGATAACCTTCACCCCCAGATATACACCATAGCTCTGACAAGTCTATTGGAGGGGAGGGGGACATACACACACATACAGACATGCATACAGCAGGTGGCAGCTACTGTCACAAGTATCTCTGTTTGTGCGTTTGTCTGTCTGCTTGCATATCCGAGCAACCACACCGCCGAACTTCACTGCATGTTACGCCATTGTTTCATGTGCAATTACTGGATGCAACATGCTGAAATAATTGCAGGCTTTTCCAACATATAACCACATGTATAATAATTGCACAATAATTTCAGTGTGTTGTGTGCATTGATAATTGCACATGAAACCACGGCATTATCCCAGTAACTGGTGACAGTGAAGTGAAAAGTGTTGCCATGCTTTATCATCAACATAACATGGTTGTGAACTGGTCATGTAAATTCGCAGTAAATCTGACAAGTCTTTACAATTCTTATGGAGTTCTACACAATAGATCAAGCTGGATGTCTGTCAGCTTTTCAGTGCATGCAAATAACATTTGCTATCATATTGTACTTATACTGCAACTTTCAAGCATCTTATCAAAGCCTACTTGATTTAAATCTCACTGTTTCAGTTTTAGTTTAACTAATGTCACGACGATTCGGCTCGGAGCCAGTTGGGCACTAAACAATGCACATACCATATACCAGCTGTTCAGCAAGATTTTAGAGTCACAATATCATGTCCTGGAGCAACTGTTGTCACCCACTCTCCCAGAGCCATGATTTTAGAAAACGGCCGCATAAGCTGGAATTCCATGACGCCGACACCGACATACTCTTGAGGATCCTCACCGACACGTCTGACATATGCGATTTCCTGAAGTTATTCCTGTGGCAAGCTAACGACACACCGACATTCTCGTGATGATCCTTTGAGGGTATTGACGAGGATGTCGCTGTCGGTGTCCGTGTCGAAGTCGTGGAATGCCAGCTATAGCAGACAGATCCCAAACTGCTGTTCTCATCTAACAGACTGCAACTTTATAATTAGAATGTTGTTTGCTGACACTTACTGATGGTGTTTTTATTTGTCTTTATG
>Ga0209782_1002294_pt1 | contig 10606 bp, 5 predicted proteins | sample WorMetmaBAHAMAS1_FD_187390 | JGI IMG/M metagenome (GOLD analysis project Ga0209782, IMG submission 187390) | Marine gutless worms symbiont microbial communities from Max Planck institute for Marine Microbiology, Germany - Inanidrilus... | ecosystem: Host-associated > Annelida > Digestive system >...
GTCTGGTGTGTGGTGAGAGCCGCCGGTGTGGATAACAGATGGCAGGGGCCAGCGGACCTATAGGAGGCCCGCACACGGCACTCTGCCAGAGAAATCCGCCGGCTAAGCTAGGCTCTATAAACATATAGTACAAGCCCCAGGGTTAGAGGGGAATTGTGCACTAGGCCATGTCTAGGACTCAGCGTTGGCGGTAGGCTGAAAGGCGTGTCGAAAGACTGCCAACGGCCAACCGCCGCCCCTGATGAATGTTACTTCAGATGGTACAACAGCAAAACAAAAAGGGGTGTTGACGAAATTTTGCATGGCTGATGTCCTAACAGTGTACCGCAATTGCCTGTCACGTAGCTTGAAATTTGCCTAAATTTTTGCAAAAAAAAAATCTACTGGCCTCTATTTTGTGGACACAGTGTATAACAAGATGGCATGAATGCAGACAATAGCCAATATCACACAGAGATATCAAGTGCCTAAGTCAGTAGGTGCCAACGGTGATTTCAAGCACATCCGGTTATCAGAACTGCATGGTGATGGTTGGTTGCATTCCACTGGTAATGTATGACTTCCTACCAGTGTTCTATAATGCTGTTAGGTCTAGGTAGAACTGCTGATCTAGGTAGGACATTGTTGAGTTGTATCGCAAAAAAGTCAGCATTAACGTCAAGATGAAGATCATCTTGGGGTATCTGCTTTCACTACACAGCATCGCTAAATACAGCAAACATTATGCATTATCATTAGCAGTTCCCTTATTCATATGCTAAGGTCAGCAATGAAGCTGGACTTTCAAAGGAGTAACAGGACACATCTCCTTGTCACAAAATTAACTTCATTAAGCTCAAAGCACACGACATCTGCATCAGAATGAGCCTTCTGAAATTACAATTGCATGACTATTACCTCTGATGTCGAGCTGTTTTCACTCAGCGAGCCAGTTCCACATTGTGCTTTCTGGACATCTTCATTCGCCTTGACAAACTTCTTGTCATTTTTATCTGCCACAACAACACAAACAGCTGCTAGGCTAAATACCAGTCAGGAAATGGTGTAGAAAACAGGGCATCAGCCACTATGACTCGAAAAGGTGCCAGTAAAATGTATATCACCAGGGAGTTTAGCAAGATATAGTGGGATCTTTAATGATTACAATTAGCATTTTCTGCAGAGTTTTATGGAGGGGATTGTTGATAATGGGACAGCTTTGGCAAAGTTGCAAGCAAAAATACAACAGCACATTCTTATAATCGCTGTTGCCAATGATGCTCAACATGACTAAATAAATGAATTTAGAGGCAGGGACAATGCACACTCATCAGAACTGATAACTACGGTACATATAAGGATAACAATGTCGAGCCGGGAACAACGTCAATGTCATCCCAATGGATCCAGCCAGCAAAAGTTACACTGAACTTGAGTATTGAATTAGAATACGTAAAGTGTGTTTGTCTAACATACTGAGTGACAGAAAGATACTACGAGAGTAATAATAACTAGAGTCGGGCTGTACGAACCGAACAAGTGCACTGGGCGTTTGTATACTAGTTTCTGGGTCGCTCTGTGCACCTGGTAGTGGTTTACGAACGACCATCTGCGCCCTGTGCGAGTTTACGAACGCAGCCACTGTGTCTGGCAGTCAGCCCGGCTCGCCACTCCTAGCCAGCGCCTCTTTGTGTGCACTGGAGAACCGGCTGACTGTGGATGTAGGATGTTGTCCTATGGGCCCACCTGCCTACATGTATCTCAGGCTCGGCCGCTTCAGGCTCGGCCGCTGCTCAGTGATGAATGCAGCACAGGCAGCCCGACACTGGCAGGCTGTGCCTTATATGACAATGACATCCGTCCAAACGTAACATTCTGCGGTTAATAAGTTAGACGTGGTTTATACAAATGGCGCAAGCTTGTCACTCACTGCGACTCCACGGCAGCAATGATTTGCGGCGTTTCTCGTCACTAGCAGTGGCACTGGACCGACTCTTTTTCATCATTTTCTACAACGTACCACATTAGCTCAGTGACATAACAGTCCTACTTATAACACTAGCATAATACTCATAAAACTACCACTACTACTACTACCAATTTATTGCCATTACGCAGCACAATCTATATTGGTTGACATGGATCAAAGTTTTACTGCCTGCATCCCCTTGCCGTCAGCAAGTAGCACGTTTAGTTCATGGTACTAAAGTAACTTAGTAAAGTAACCGGGTATAGCAGTTTGCAACATGCGTCACCACTATGGGAACTCATGTGCCATACAGGATCACAGTGTTAACAGCCACCCAGCATAGCTGACATTCCCACATTTACCCCTGCCAATTAAAGCTGGTACTCCATTTTTTAGCAACCAAGTGGGATGCAAAACCAAGTTGGCCTAGCTGGCTTGGTTAATACTACCTGCATCAACACAGTGTAATAATGTTACCGGGCAAAATTTCATCATAAGAAAGGCATCTCTCAATGTTATGCACTCCTCTGCCTGAGTGACTGCTCAAATGTGCCCAAGTGTAAATCAAAACTCTTCCTGCAGTTGGACACAGTTGTGGTCAGTTGCTCTCTGCTACTAACATGCGCCAACAGCAATACAAAGCCAGGTATGCAAACAGAATCAATGAATTTTGTCTGTAATCTTATCTTACGGATACCGTAAAACGTTCACAAACTGCAAGAGCATGTCACAATTTAACTCACCTTTCTAGTGGCAGCTTTTATTTTTGAATGAGATGCAGGCAAACTGATGTAGTGAAGTGGTTTGCCCTCCATTTCACCGATCAAAGCTTCTTTGTATACGTCGGATTTCAGGAATCGTGCAAAACTATCATGCTTCATCAGAAGATAAATCTACAGACAGTAAATAACCACAAATAGCATCAAAAATGTGTTTTACGAGTATAATATGAAAACATGAAACATACTATTCATGCCATATTTTGGTGAACAATGCAGTATTTCACAGGCAAAACAGACAATTAACAGGGTCAAGGGAAAAGTCACAAAATTTTACTGTCAGCTTAATGGATGAACAAGCATTGGCATCTTGGGGACTGCTGTCAATACGGTCCAATCCATATCTCTCAATAGATGAAAATTACCTTTAAAATATCTCTCACATCTAAGCAGTTAAGGAATATTTTATGGTACAACGATAATTAAAGAATTCCATTTTTGAAGTTAAATGTTAACACTGCATTTATTAACTAAGTACTACACATGCAAACAGCAATTCAGTGCTGAAAATATTGCTGAAAACATCTTTACGAGTTTCATAAAATGTTTTATCAAGGAAGCAAATAACACACGAGAGATTTAGTAAATGAGTAACATGAACCACAGGTAGTCTTTGATACCTGTTTCTGTGCTGCAGCAAATAAATCGACAGCAGCTGATGTGGCATTATCCATCACTGACTGACGGACTGCTCCTTCAACGTTCACTGGATCACACGCACCATCGGCAAAGTGTCCGGAAATCAGGTCAGCGGCTGCCATTTTTCTCTGCACAATCACATGCATGTAGTTCTGTATACGGTCAGTTAGTGTTACAAGCTAACTGCTAATAGCATATCTTACATACTGCAAGGCAAATGACTATATACCAACCTAATTCACAATTTCATGACCTTTTCATGACATTTTCAATAAAAACTGGCCATCTTCCGTGAAAAATGCACACCTATGCAAAATCCTAGCAAATCCATAACGTCAATGGACTTCATTTTATATGATTACTAATGCTGAATGTTTTGATTGAGTAAAGACAGTGCAGACTGCTATGCCGGGCGGTTTACATGCTAGGCTTTGCCACACTATTTTCTGCAGCAATTTAACCAAAGGCACCAGTACTGGTGCATCTTAGTACTGATCAAATTCAGCATGTAGAGCAACCATCACCACAACTGATAATGATGGGCCAACATCAGAGGATACATGCTGCCAAAACTAATTACTGGTACTGTTGAGACCAGTGCCGATCTATGAAAATAACAATATCAAGCTGATCTACAGCGGTCGAGAATCAGTATCAAAAATGGCTCTAACTCGAATACAAGGCACCAACTAAATTACCAATCAATTTACCTGGTTAGCATCATTCAACTTCTTGTATTCTTCACACTTAATCCAAAACAGCAAGTTCTCTTCACTGAATTCACTGCGTAGAAACTCCTGCCAAAAAATCACAAAGAAAAACCACTTGAAATTTAAAAAAGCACAGGTTAGCATCATCATAGATATTAAACATCTCCCCATCTCATCAAATCAACACTGCAACATAAAACAAACACTGACTTCAGAAATATCAATACAGGGAAAATGTGCAAAGAAACATTAAAAATTATTTTTTATTTCAAGTCAACGACTTCACAGCATGTTCACTCCATGTATTGTTTCACATGCATGAACACAAAATATCATTATATGCAATAACTGTCAGCCAGTGAATCTGATCCGCCATTACACCAAGACATGCGCAGTGTCTGATACTTATCAAGTACTGCATACCTGTATTACAGTGTAACTGAAAAGTACAGTAAGAAAAGGATAAACACAATCAGACAACTGTACAAATTTAGCAATAATCAAAGCATCAACAACTTTCACTGTTAACTGGTTCTAACTACCTATCTTAAGCACTGCAAAACAATCACCAAATAATAATCACTAAATAATAATAATAATAATTGCTTAATCTATGCCATACGATATCGACAGTACGATACAGAACAGTGGCAAGGAAACTAATAATCCACAACAATGACGGTAAACTCATGGTAGCATGTTAAGCCATTCTGACAAAAAAAATAAAAGTCCAGTGATGAGCAACTCTTACAGCAAATGTTGCACGACCAGCGGAGTCTTCCAGAAGACGATCAAAATGCACTGCCCATCCAGCAACACGGCCGACAGTGTTCTTTTCAGAACCGACAGCCCTCAGTTGCTTACAACTTGCCACCAGCTGAAGGTTATGCCCTACTGAATAATCAGCTTGCTGATCATCAGTGCACTAAAAACGTCAACATGTCATTGTAACCTTCACATTACATTACATAGAAATTATTTAAAGTCGCCTATGGTTAAAAACTGCTAAACGACTGCTAAACCTTGTAATATGCATGCATGTGCTATTCAGTACAGCAAAAACCAAATCCCCTCATTATAACATGTTACTGTATACATATTATCACAAGATCTATTATTTATATCCTGTATTATTTATATCCTGTACCATTCTCAAAATCAACCATTCAGTCTGATGACGTAACGATTTTATTTCTACCAGTTTCATATGTGCTGGGTGGAAACTGTGAATTTTTATACCCCACCTCTTCTTTCCAGTAACAGTAATGTAGTGAAATTTCACAACATCTGATTGTAGAAAACTAGACAATAAACTGCATTTGAAGAACTTGTATTCAACTGCCCTGCAAATATAACTATGCATAGCAATAAATTGTAAAAATGTTCGAAACCCGACTATTCAACTCAGCATTCAACAAATCATACAAAGTCAGTTGCAGAACTATATGGCAAAATGAAAAGTCTTAAATATAGCACTGGTTTATCTACTAACTTACTACTAATATTCAAACAGTAATGATTTGCTTCAACTCAAAATCAAAAAAATAATTTTTTTAAACTTTCTCAAATGTAACAACTATTAAACTTGCAATACTAGTTAGTTAATTTGAGACAAATATATGTATACCATTTCAACAGCAAGGTCTTCAGATGACTTTAAAATATCATTATCATCTGACTGGTATGAAATACACTCCTGGTTGCTTGTTCCTACATTAGCTCTTTCACCAGGGTCAGAATCATAATTCACAGGAGCAGCAATGGACATCTTGTTCACAGGAGGTGTAGACTTTGGTCGGCCAGAAACATCTTGCTTAAGACTACCAGTAGCCTTGTGAATTTGTCGAGTTGATGATGGTCGTCTCTCGGGCAGCGGCGGTTTTGAAGCGCTACAAGACTGAGGTACTGGCAATGGCCTACCACTGCCAACTGGAGTGAAACTAGAAATATCAACTCCAGAATGTAAACCAACAGCACTGATCTGAGCTGGTTTGCTAGCAGCAAGTCGTGACTTGGAATTACTGATATGCTTCGAAACATACAACTTTGGTGGAACTGGCGGTGGCACTGGAGATGCTGAACAAGATCGTCCATTTCCCTGGACCGACGAAGTAGAATCTGCATCGGTATCATCATCAGTGTCACAATGCTTGAATGGCTGACTGTGCATGACATGTGGTGGCACGTGACGCAAACCCTGACGAAAACTGTCATCATCTAATGTTGTTACCACACGTCGAAGACCACCAGGTGGTATATGATGGTTGCTTTCACGCAAGATGCTAGATGCCTGAGACAATGACCTTTTCATCATATGACCTCTGCCTATACAACTATGTTCATTAACCTTTCTAGTTTGTGATGATTCATTACCATCCAGCAGATTCCCATCAGCCAGTACTGGTTCTATAACAGACAAATTATGGATAAACAATTCATTCTCTTCATCTGGCACAGGCGTCGCAGCATTTCCATCTGCATATGGCTGCCGATCACTGTTATCTTTCAAAGCATCAACCACATATACACGATCATCTTGTACCTTGCCTTCGTGAATACCACGCTCACTAGTACTACAAAAGTTCCCGGGTGGTGGTGCAAATGAAGCAGTGTTCTTCCGATGGCGAAACAATCTACCAAGAAAGCTAATGACAGGCACTGCCGACAGTGGAAATTCCAGACAACGAGGCATATCCAGATCCATGGTACAGTTTAGGCCAAAACGTACAGCAATTCCTGCATGTAGATGGTGTTCAGCAATTTCAGGATCAACCATAAATACATGACAGGAAGTATTTGTGGCATTTTCACTGGAAGCGCTACGACTTTCACCAGATGTCATGACAATTCCAAAGAAGCGACGATCATCAGGACAGATACCACAAAAAGCAATTCGACTGGTAACATAGCATGCAACAACACGACACATAGCATCTGTGAGTCGAATTCCATCTGCACTGATATCCATCACAGCCAGACAGCGAGTTCGATTGGTTGCACGCAGTCTGTTAACTGCAGCCCTAATTGACTGCAACCGAGAACCAGCTAGCAGCGGGGCATTGCTCGGCATTTCCACTGAACCGGCATAACCTACTACTACTTGTAGCTCACTGCTGGATAAACTAATATCGTCAACGTCATCATCTGAATCATCACATACATTATGGAAATGGTGTGGTCGTCTATCTGGTGGCCGAATACCAATGCGTGCTTCTCGAGTGATTACAGTGTGTTTGGTTTTTTTTCGCTGTGCTATTCCATGTACAGGCTCATTACAGTGATGCAAATCTGAACAGTCATGACCATTCCCACTTCCCACATGTCTACCTGCACCTGAGAAACCTCCGGAATGGGTGTGGTACCTTTCAGCATGGCCACTACGAACATGTCGTCCATACTTATTTCTACTATGTCGTGCTTCCCAAGCCAAGTTTTCTACTGGCCGGTGCTTTACAGAACCCATATTTACAGGTCGAGGATGCAGCCCAGTTTTAATCATTCTGCCAACATACGTTTCAGCATTGTCGGAAGAATCAGCCGAGCTGTCTTCTGAACTGTGCTCAGCAACATTCAATTTAAGTATACTGCGGCATGAACCAATTCTGCGCACGACTTCATCATGTGACAGCATAGATACGTCCTGTCCGTTGATACCAATCAGCCGATCACCAGACTGCAGTCCGGCACAGTCAGCAACGCTGCCGGGAAGGACACCGCCAAGTCGACACGGAAGTTCTCCGGTTATAGTAAATCCAAATCCGGAACGACTACGCGAGAGAGAGACCGTTCGAATCTCCCGCCGTTTGCAGCTAGATTGACTAATCATTGTTCAGTCAATTCAGAGTTTTCGCTGGATCGTTCATCACAACAGAGGATTGGTTAAACTGTGGTTCACAACAGCAGACTATAGACTACCTGCCACAATTCAGTAAATGCTAATCTAAAAATACTGCATTGTCGTTGATATAAAACACTATTAACGCAACAAGAATGAAAGTGAAATGTACATCAAAAATTAATAAAACATGTTAAAAATTCGAAAACTTGTAAACACACCTATGTTGTCACGTGACACCATAGCGACGCCTGTTATTGGTTGCCTAGTTGGTCGCCAACTTTTTAATGTTCGGGATAAATAAGTAAAATTGAAAATGAGTGGCAAAGCCTAGCGTGTAGTCCGCCCGCTCTAGCAGTAAACAATATGTGTGTGAAACAGCTGAATGTAAAATAATTTCGGTATATACAGGTTACTGTAACGTGCCATAAGCATGAATAGTGATGCTACCATCTTGCAAATATTTAAAAAAAATAATGCCTTGATTGGCGTTTTAGTTAATTTAATTGACAAAAATCCACAATTTAGCAAAATTTGCACCTGATGTAGATGGGATATCGCCGTGTAATAATTTAACAACTAGAAATGTGTAGCAAAGCCTAGCGTATAGCTTGCTATCGGCGTTGTAGTGTCGCCTGTAGCGAATATATACTTTTGAAAAACACTTACTTACTGATCACCTGAATGCCTAACAACCCCACCCAATAGCGAACATAGGTGAACTAAGCGTGGTAACAATTATCGACTCCAGCCATACAACTTCTTTTGCCTAAAACTCCAAGGTTACTTACTTACTTACTTACTAATCCGAATCTCACCCATGCACACACAGACACAAGATGACGGCATATACCGCGCTAGCATAGCGTCGCGCGGTAAAAATGTGTGAGTTTTGCACTTCGGCGTCAACCAACGGCTAATTGCATGAGCCCCGAATTAAGTTCATTATCCTATATAATGTAATCTTTTGACATGCCTATATATCATATTTTCACCGACGATTTGGTAAAGACTTTTTCTTTAGAGCGGACATTGGGACAAACAGACGCAAACTCGCATAAGCTGAAATTCCACGACGCCGACTCCGACATCGACACCGACACCGAGGATCGTCGCGAGGATGTCGGCGTGTTCGGCGACTTCCCTGTTCAGCTTGCCACATCCACGAGCCGGACACGCACGAGGATCCTCGCCGACTTGTCCGATACGCGCGATTTTCCTCGCGAGGATGTCCGTTAAACATGCGCGTGTGTACACGTGTTCACGTGTACATGTACACGATAAGCTATCGAGTACACGTTTACAAAACTAAACGATAGGCGCATGTCGGTGTCCGTGTCGGTGTCGGTCCCGTGGAATTCCAGCTATACGCAAGTAAAAGCTCTATACAGACGCCACGGGAATAGCCGCCGGAGTCGGTATAGCTATAGCTGCATGTAGTATAGCTAATGAATGATGACGCGATATAAGACCCACTCGCGGACCACGACATCAAATATTCCGCGAAGATTGCTGCACGGACGTAGGCGTCGGGCGGCAGGTGTTCGATCGATCTTGATAGGCGACGCGAGATGCGTCGGCGCGAGATGAAAGGCTCCGATCACCCCTGCAGTGTGGACGACCTCCGGCAGGCGGAAGCACCGTGCGACAGGTGCGCTATGATGAGCCTCGCTTTGATCGGCGTGTGCGTCTTTCGGCGGCCTTAATGCACCGCCGCCTTTATGGCAGCCTGTCATTCGTAGGTTATACAGTGCCGCCGAGAATACTGCTGTTAGTCGATCTCGAGGGATGAACTTTTCGTCGTCGCTGTCACTCAATGAGTTCTTTCCATAGTCGCGGTTTGATTAGCCGACCGGAACGCCCGCAAGCTGGCCTATGTGTATGGGCACTGAGCACTACCTACAATAAAAGATGAAGTACCATGCATGCAACAGTAAAACAGAGCCGCTTGCAGCACCTTACAGCGGCGGCATCCACTTGGAAGTCAAGTGACCGTATATTCTGGCAGGTATAGATAGATCCCACTTATTCGCTCGTGACATAAAATTGCGCGAGAAAGTTTGGCAACCAAAGTGAGCGCAAACGAAGCGTGAAAGTACCAACTCGACCCGCGGACGAGCGGCGTGCGGCAATAAAACCCGCGCTTGAACGTGGGTTTTTATTGCTGTATAACGGACTTGACGGCACTTGCAGGCCTCCATGTAGGCGGCGGAACCGTGCAAATTTCACGACATCAAACAACGTGCGCAATGCGCATATATATAGCACATCCCTCCTACCACAAATCGATTTGGCGACTACGCCAATTTGTTGTTGTAATATTTTAAAAATGCTCCCCATCCTGCAGTAGGCTAACAGGGCCCAAAGGGGAGAGTGATAAGCTTATAGCCCCCACACGTAGACAAATGGGCAACTGGCCATGTTAACACGTCAGCTATGACTTCCGCTATAGCATGGTGCATGACGGCAAATCTCTGGAGTAGCCTTTCTATATACGTTTCCACCGTGGAGCCGTACGTTTAGTGGCGATTTAGGATTTTTGTTTGGGGGCATCATCTCGATATGCGCTCTTCCTCCCCCTTTCTTCTCCTCCCCTCTCTTCCCCTTCCTTCCTCCTCTCCCCTTCCTCAGAGTGAATGCATACCAAGCGACTGCAGGCCCGTAGCCAGCTCAAAATTGGGGGTCGTCCATCCCT
>Ga0209782_1002295_pt1 | contig 10606 bp, 7 predicted proteins | sample WorMetmaBAHAMAS1_FD_187390 | JGI IMG/M metagenome (GOLD analysis project Ga0209782, IMG submission 187390) | Marine gutless worms symbiont microbial communities from Max Planck institute for Marine Microbiology, Germany - Inanidrilus... | ecosystem: Host-associated > Annelida > Digestive system >...
GAATGGGGGGAGGTTGTTCGGAAAAAAAATTTCCACACAGAGACACACACACGACATCCTGACTGGTTGAGTCGCGCCAGGCGCGAGAGGCACGACTAAAAATGAAACCAAACGGTGCATACTTGTGCGTCGCGGCCGAGCGATAGACTAGCATTATTGACTTCTTCCAGATCTTGTGTGCTTTCTCATCTTCAGTATCACTGCTATAAAGCCAACATCATCAACACGCTACTAATCATATCTGTAGTTACTTTGAGTACACACAGTACAAATACACAAACGAGAAAAGTTTTCGCTCCTACAAAATACCGTACATACGTCGCTCGTTTTAAAACCGGCATTAGCGACATAACACGTCATTCATCACACATAAAAAATACACCACAAATTAAGAAGTAGTATAAGTCTTTCAGCAGGAAGACCGTAATACACATGCTGATACGATGTCTGAAAAAAAAGACAGTGGATATTAGAGCTGTCATACAACTAAAATGTTTTTTTCTATTAATCACAGGGTTTGAGTAATGGTTGATTTTCTAGAAGAAGACAACAGAATTTTGTCAGAGCACTGACATGCAAATATCAGACGGCCAGGAGACTAACTGTGAGAAGGAAGCCGGGCTGTTGGGCAGCGACTCGTTAAACATGTCAATCTTCTGCCGCGCCGAGCTGCTGAAGAGATCGCTCGCGTTGCTCTCATCGAGGACTCGACTTGCCGCGTCGTCATCGGAAGTTTCAGCCTCACTTGGTTTGCTCGCAACTTCCAACTCTTTGCTGTCATCCTGTACCATCCAAACTCCTTCCATACACAATTCCGCCCTTCACCGACTAAACAAGTTCTCAAGAACTGGGCTAAAGATAACAGTTAAACAATACAATGCTAAATTCACCTATATTCAACTGATTAGATTTCTGTTCTACTGGGTTTCTTTTCAGCAGCTACTTCATGAGTGGTCAAGACAGGTCCACTAAAGAGAATCTTCGGAGACAACTAGTTTCTTACCGACTAGATGCTGTTCCACGGTGTAAAAACAACGAAGCAAACTCAACACAGTGACCATGGAAAAAAATAACACACTGGAATCACTAATTCTTTACCACTTAGAATCATAAAAATTTAGTTGAATATGCTTTTAGAGTGGAAATGAAATACTGCTAAGTCTCGTTCACAACAGAAAGACGACGTACCGAAGGACGTGATCTGGCAGACTTTCTCTGGCCACGCCGCGATCTGTCGGCTAAACAGCAATCACAGACCGCCACTGATTTATCACAATACGTTATTGATGTGCATGTAAAAACTATTAATTAAAGCTGTTGCACAAACAGCTACCAATGCATACAACTGACATGCAATCATAATCAGCTTGTACAATATGAGTAGTCCAACTGTCAGTCACAGACAGCAGAGTTAGAACATACCTTGATACTGATTCTGGACCACATCTGGTCCACTTAAGTCGAATTTGCGCCGGTCTATTTTTGTATATCGGCCATGGTCCAACAATACTAGTAATTAGCATCGGCAGCGTGTCTCCTTTGATGCTGGACCATCGTTATCAGCATGCATCGTTGATTGGTGTGCTGAAGTTGATCAGTACTTAGGTCCGGTTTTTCCACAGCAAATTAATCTCCCGTTAATTTAATCAGGCAGATAATGATCAATTTACTCAGATGTCGTTTTTCCACCGGCAGTTCGTCAATTAAATCGTCCGTTTAGGACGGGAGATTAATTTGCTGTGGAAAAACCGGACCCTAGGGGCACTTGTGCTGGTTCTGTCAGTCACACTACTGATTACCACCGCCTGCTCCAGGAAACATGGTGTATTTCATCACGACTCGACCAAGAACTCACTTAGCCAGCCCGAGCGACATAAAATTACTTTAATCACTCCAGTCCATTTTTGTGGATTGTTCTAACTCTACGAGAGACTGATACTAAGACAACACCTTTACAACGATTACAATTAAACCAGTAACAGGGTGACCACTTCCAATCTGACTTATACAATGTCGCATACATGCACAGACAAGCTAACTTGACATTAGCACTTAACCCTACGATGATATTACAGGTTTTAGACTATGCAAAACACCAGTCTTGGGTAAATTCCTGAAGTAGTTCACCTAATGCAATTTTCTAGAACACAAATGCCTTCCCTGACTTCTTGTCGAATACTAATTTCTGACTTTTAAGTAAACGCATAAGATTCACATTTAACATTAACAGGACATTTTTGAGCCATACTTCCCAGCCAGCCAGTCAGCATCTCGGCTTTGCGCAGTGCTAACTACACCTAACACAGCATCAGCATTCATTCACCTGCTAACACAGGTATTATAACACAAAAATAAGGCCAGGTTTAGTTGTCTTTTACACTTATCGGCATGGAAACACAGCAAGTCTATTCTTACAGCTGTGGAGTCACTGTGGCAGTGTGGCTTAGTGGTAGGGCATTGGTGTCCATCGATGAAGTTACTCCACAGCCGGCCCAGTTAGTACTGTAATGCCATGACCGTCTTCGGTGGGCATACCACCTTGGTACTATAACCAGCCTCCCAGACCGACTCAGCCTCAGTGGAACGAGAAATGAGTATCAGCTAAAGGGCGGGGATGTTCTGCAGCTGGGTAGCAAAGATAGTTAAGATTCACGCCAGTTGTGGACAGACGAGTGGGTGGCAGGTAAAACTGAGTAATCCCTCGTTAACACATGTCATACCTGAGCACATCAGAGATATAAATCATGAAAAAGTGCAACACAAGTCTACATTTACATGTATTTACTAACTTACTTTACTTCTTCAGCTGGACAAAAGCTCAGAGACAAATCCGTTGTCAAAATTCATTATCACCAATATCACGCTTCACAAAGCCGACAGACGAGCTGACTAGATGGTGACTAGTTAAGGAGTATTGTACCTCGGGCACTCCGAGATGACACCGATTTGCTAGGGACGGGAGCTTGTTCAGCTGAGAGCACGCTGCTGGCGGGCGACGCTGCTATCTCTTCCAACTCATCGATCGACGTCGACGGCTTTCTTAACAGCACCACTTCCTCGCCAACGACACCTTCCGGCCTCTACACAATCCCAACAGTTCATTTCACACATCTCACTTCATCTCAGCTGACCTCACTATATCTGAACTGAATAGCCATGGAGTGACCCAGTTTGTCGTGGCTGCAAGTACTCCAACCAATCAGAACAGGCGTAGTGGATTCACTAATGGCTTTTCAGGTAGGCTGCGTGAACCACTGCATTCTGATCGATTGCAACCAGAAAGCATGCCCAGTTTACTGTGGATGTAAGTAAGTAAATGTTTTTCTAAGGCGCCACATATCGGAGGTCACAGAAAGGATAATTGGTCACAGGATGTGACCAATCGTAGCGCACACAGTGGAGATGAAATACGGTCAGTTGGGGTGACGTTAGATTTGTGATATAAAAGCTCCTTAGAAACACAACAGCAAGTCATTCATTAGTACATGTCTACAGAACAAACACAGGATGTTATTTCAGAAAGAAAAAAATAACAAAATCCCACAAAGTATGGCAGATAAATTTCAAATAACAGAGCTACCAAAATGCATACGTCTACACCGTATGAGGTACATGAGAATCAAATTTCAACGTAACGCAACGATGTGCTCACCAGACCAACGTCATCTTTTGCTTCAACTTGATTTGATCTAAGATTCGGCGACTTTAGCTCCTGATGCTTGCCGTCTTCTCCACGACCATCTTCCGCATCTGATTCAGGCTCCAGTTTGTGTGCAGCAGCAGCAGCAGCAGCTGGTGCCAAGTCCCGACCAGCAAATGACGCCGACGATAAACCGTCGACTAGAAACACACATGACAGAAACTATGACAACTATAAAACTACTACCACTGCTCCCGGTTAAATACCCACTTTACCAGAAGGGCCAATCGGTTTCCTCTTGGGTCAGTTCTCAACCAGATAATAACCGGGCAATAACCTCTGGTGATTAATGAAGCAGAGTATTTTTTATGGGACGGATGCACTTCCTGCCACTCAACTATCGGAGTCATAGCACTAAATGGAACACAAAGCTCTCACTCTAACCGACGGCCTGGCCTCTCTTCATTCACAACTCTACTGCTGATGATGGACAATGCTTCCTTTATGCTAACTCATTGATGTCAGCACTATATTATGTCAGTATGTGGTTAAGTATAAAAATAAGTAGTACACCTTTGTTAAAATTTATGTTTTCGTAAATAATGAAAATCTCAAGCTGAAACACAATTCATAAATGTGTATAGAGCCGCATGTACATATAGTCACAAAACCAAAAAGATCATCAAAAAATCACTAACAAAATAGTAACAGCCGAATTAATCACTCTCACATTCAACTGTTTAGACAACATGTAGATTTGACATCAGCCAATGTTTTGTTACTTGTTAGATGTGACTGATTTAACAAGCCAAAATAATTTGGGAACAAGTCACATCACCACTCCGGTGGCAGACCTACTCAGAGCCACCGTATTTGCCAAGTGGCGCCATTGTGCACGTCCATCTATTATGTGATGCCTTGGGCACAGCTGACTCATTGTCCCAAATGGCAGCTTGATCAGTTCAGCCATTTTTGCATGGCCTACGCCACATTCTCCCTGTATGCTAGATTGTGCCTCCCAATTCTCCCCTCCCCCCAAAAAATTGCGACTGCCATGCGAGATCTGAACCCCCACGTAATAAATGTTTCCTGAGTGCACTCGACCTAACATCAACTTGATCGATTCAGCCGTTTTTTTCACAACAGACACTTGTTACCGATGGACAGACTGACCAATCAACTGACAGGAATACGATGAAACTCGACCTGTAAGAATATGCTACTGTGTGACGTGGCCTAGTAACTACATAGAACTAGATATAGCAGGACCTGTTTGGTGAGCTGTGTCTAGACTTGTTGCTGAGTCTGCTCTCCTCTCTTCATCTCTCCCAGCAGCAGCAGCAGCAGCAGCGGCGGCAGATGAGTTCACCAACAAGCCATCAACCACTCCACTAGCATCAACGGTCTCCTCCATGCAAACGACGGCTTCTGTACCGGTCTCAATCAGTCCCGCGGTGTATTCCACATCTTCAACTAGCTCCTGCCATCAAGCACAAAACTACTATTAACGTAACTGAAAACGCTGCAACAGCGAAACCAGACATGCATCATCAGTCAACCGAAACCTAAACCTGCATAATGACGTGTCGATGCCAGAATGGTACTGCTCCACAACGTCACACAACAGACTGGCTACCAATTTTCAAGACTCTGTCATGACGGGGGCATCTTTATCGACCGCGTAGCAGGGGAGATAATACGTTTGGTGGCGTCCGTGTGTGTGTCCGCCCGTTTGTCCATGTGCTAGATTGTGTCCACCCAATTCTCCCCCCCCCAAAAAAAAATTGTGACTGCCATGCGAGATCTGAACCCCCACATAATAAATGGTTCCTTGAGTGCTCTCGATCTAACATCAACTTGATCGATTCAGCCGTTTTTTCACAACAGACACTTGTTACGGACGGACAGACTGACCAATCAACTGATAGGAATATGTCAGGAATGTCTCATTGCTCAAACATACATAACCCTTCCGACAACATTTCTGTGGTCTTGGATGATTACTTGAGAAATTCTTATCTCAAACTGCTAATGCAGACAGCACATTAGCAACTTTGGTGAAAATGCACTACTACACCAATTTATGTTTTACATCACATTTTTCATTATTAAAGAGTAATAAGACTGTAACAATAAATAAAGATAAAAGTAAACCAAGACTTGGTCACTCTCTGGGATGTCCAGCCTGGACACGACAAGGTCCATTCTTACAACCTGAGGCTTACATGGAGCTACAAGCTATATACATGTCAACGTAATGCCGAACAATTAAACTTGACAATGAATCCAAAATTTCAACTACACAATAAAATTTTTAATTTAGAATGCTGCTTTCCATCAAACCCAGTAGTTTCTGATGCACACGTATTAATAACACAGTGATGAAGCGCGGCTAACAATTACCAATTCATACTTTCATTGATCGGCATTAACACTGCACATGACCTAATTTTCACAATCAGACAATGTGAAAATAACATCTAATATCACGTCAATTTGTTAACATTTTAAAGCAACTGAACCTATAAAATGGATATCTATAAATGGCAAAAAACACATACCTCTTTTATATCATCGGCATTCAATGCTGCAGAGCTGATTGCAAACTGATCGGCATTCTTCAATGGAGAAGAACTGGCGACATCCGCGAGTGGTTTTGTCGCATTGGAAAGGAGAAGCGACAATAGTGGAGATGATGGAGTTGATGCGGACGGCTCTGCTGACTGAGATGTACCGGGAGTCAGGGTTGCGGAGACAAAAGACTGCTGGCTGTCCTCCTGCATACAGTTACCAAAACAAATTAGACGTGTCACTGTACGACTGACTGACTAATTTCTCCACAACAAAAATATTTCAGTTTTATACTAATTTGTTTATTGAGTATGGCAACCAAAGCTTTTAGATATATAACACTAGTAGTACAAAAAATAACTAGATACTAATGTACAAAATTAAAAATACACAATTTATAAACACATCAAAAGATAAGACATTCTCCAGTGTCCACATTCAGTTCACCCATTCTCAACATATATCGAAAATTAATTTAAAGCCAATCGTAATGCTTTTCAGGAAAAACAGCCCTGGATCACATCTCGTTCGACATCAAACATGACTGCGATGCCAGCAAACATTCTGACCAAGTTTTGCAAAAATACCATTAAAAACTACTGCAGTTAGACAGTGGATATTTGTGATCTGAATGCCACAACAGGAGTTCCCATGATATCTCCACAAACACATGCAAACAAACACAAAAAATGACAACAAAATGGAACGAAAAATCCTATGCACAGAGAAACACTTGCGGTGTACATGATACAATAAGAATACGAAGACGCTCGAGAAAGAACGCCTCACATTGATAACGTATTCAGTGATAGAATCTTGTGTGGAGTCCTCCTGGTCTGACGCTGGTATTAATATCTTCTTTGGAAGCATCGGCTTTTTGTGCTTTGCGGCCGCTGCCTTTGCTACACAGCAGAACAGAAGTGTTATGCAGTCAATCTCTCAAAGAAACGATCACAGTAAACAGCATGAGATGCTTCGGCAATTAAACACAAAACAGTACAACATTATGCACTGGTATGCACTGTAAGTCTATAGTTTACATGCTGCTAAAATTTGCATCATTAACTACATGCAGAAACTTGAACAGAACTTTTCCATGTAAATAAATAGTCGTCCTTCCTGAAATATTCACCTTGTTGATGCAGTGCTTCACAATGTTGGCAGAGTCACATTGTAAATTACTTTACTAAAATATGCTGTTTGCATAATGCAGCTTTCTGCTGTACTATGTAACATATATATACATATACATTTTACCATTAATCTGTATAACTTCAGCATCTTGATATAATTAGCACATGGTGTGTTGAATGATGCCTCAGACCACAACCGGAATATTTTTCAGCTCTTGAGAATTTCACGCGTCTTTTGGCGTTGGCTGTCTCACAGCTGCAGAACTGGCGGCTTAATGTAATAGCGCAGTAAGCTTTAACAAACACAGCATTCACAGCTGCTTGTAGAAAAATACATCTGTGAATGCGAGACAGATACGAACCGAGATCTCTGGCTGTCTTTTCTTCAATTGCCTTCTTTGCTGCTGCCTCTTCGGCTGCCACCTTATCACTGTGTGACAAATAACAATATTCTTTTGAGCCACTATATCATATAATTTTAACAGTATTTTAGTATCGTCTCAAACCTGACACACACTCCTAAAACATGATTGGCTTATTCTACTGGCACTACAGCTGTATTGATTGATAATCAATCAAGCTCCAATAAAAACACACACAACAAAATGGACCAGCACATAGATCAGGAGAAAAAGAATATTACAAGTACTGGTTATCCCCACCAAAGCTGGATTTACTATGTACATAAGATACACTTCCAATCATCGGCTTAAAATCACACGGTCAACTTTGAAACACTGCTAGATAATGCTATTGCAAGTGCAAATTGTCATCATAATGCAACAGTTCAGTCAATACAGTTGCTTATAGTGCACATAACATTACTCACGCCTGCATCTTCTCCCACAGCTCTTTGATCTTGTGATCCATCTGACCTGTCTTCACCATTTCGAGATCTTGCTTCAGGCTTCTGCACAGTTCACGCTAACGTTAGTAGAGTGAAATTAGTATTATTAACAATGATAGAAAGCTAAGTATTTTGTCAGAGTGTTTCTCCCACATTCATACAGTTACCACTGAGACACATACGAATCAGTCGCATGACAAAAATTAATCCACTACCTCTAACACCTGCCATATACAGTACACGATTAGTGCTTGGCAGTTTGCATAGTGATAGCATCATCATATGAACAAGTTACTCTATATCAAGCCCACATTAATTAGTACTAAAACTGGTTATCATCTTAGGGCGGGTACAGAATTTCTGTAAAACCAACCAGGTAAACTCAGCCTTGCATCCCTCTCCAGGGTCGCTAAATCAAGTATCAGCTTAACTGGCTTGGGTAAAGGTAGGAATATCACCTGTCCCAGGTGGAAGGTAGCACCGTGTTATCTCATATGGCAGGTGAGTTCCTGCAGGTGTGAAGCAAAGTACTACAACCGGTTACTTTACTGTATGATTTCACAGACATGCCACTAAACAATTAAACAGCTCCTCAGTTGAACACTAATTCATGGCATTCCGTCTTCTACAAGTCGACACACCTGTATCTCGTTTTCTCCTCCTGTATGACTCGCTTCAGTTCTTCAATACGTTCGACTGTCAGTTTTCTGACAATGACGTCTCCCGGAGTGTCGGCGACATCACGTTCACCTCGTTTACGCCTACGCACAATGCCAAGTTTAATCACTTATGCACAGTTCAAAACATAGCCTTCTGTTACCGACACATCTACAAAACAAAGGTGGCTGTTTACTGAAAAAAGTAGCATATTCAAATGCCAGATGCTTAACACAGGGTTACTGCAGCACTGGGAATTCCCTAACTTTGCCAGTTACTCCTGTCCACGGAACATACAAATGTACTTCCGCCATTACACAACTGATCCTTGTAACAAAAATAGGTTCTGTTTAATGTCCTCAAAACCCACTTCACAACAATTTACAAAAAACACCAGCATCTAGCATTTGGCGATGGCAGAACAAAATGAACTTTAAAACAAACTACCAGTACTTGACCACACATGATCTGTTGCTGGAAAGGCTTACAGGATTTTTCTCTAACATTATGAAAATTTCATCACTACAATGCTCACGTGTTTTCTAGTTATCGGTTTTTACAAATTTTCAGAAGATGTGGGCCCTTGTGGGAGTATATTCAGAACTGCAGAATCAAAATTATGTTCATTAATAGACTTTTACAAGAAACACACCGTGGAGTTTCAACTTTCTCTAACAAAGCTGAGTACTGTAATGCACAGTTCTGCAATGACAAACCAAACACCATCACAGCCATGATTGTCTTCCACTTCTATACCATACTGAATACTGACAATATGTTTAATATTAAAGTAGAAATGAACCAACTATGCTAGGCAATGAAAATGATATTAAGCAAGCCACCGAATCAGACAGGCTACAAAAGACAAAAGCAAAAATAAGAAAGCGGTTCCACACAATACAATCACTGGGGATATCTAGGGCAGATGTTATAACTTCATCCAAATAATGACATAAAAGCCTTACTGAAAAAAAACAAATATTACATACTCTCTGTGAAAACCAGTCATCTGGCCGTCCTGGATTTCCAAAGGGTCTAATTGCTCTGCTGACTGAAACCCTAACACAGACACATTAGCACAGCTATTAATCTTGATTACTAAGTACATAAACAGCAACATATACTTCTAATTTGCATATAAAAGAACATTAATTTAATAATTTCAAGGTTATCTTTAAAAATGCTAACGGTATAAATGAATTGACTTTCTCATTAGAAATGCCGGCTGTACTGAAGCGACCTTCAAACAGATGCTGAAGACATTTTTCCTGATGCAGCACTAGTGTGTTTAGCGCATTAGAGATTTTATGACGATGCGCTATATAAATCTATGTTTCATCATCATCATCATACCATGTAGTGCTCAATGGCGGGCCGAGTGATCTGTCGATTGTCGAAGACCTCCAGTCTCCTGAGTCGCTGGCAGGCGGTGATGTGTGTCAGACAGTCGTCGGTGATCTGCATACAGCTGTCCAGTTCCAACACCGTTAAGTTCTCCGAGATCGGCGTGCTCGTGCACAGGCTGCGCACGCCCTCGTCCGTGATCCGACCACAGTTCGACACACTCTGCACAACACACAAGAAATAAAATTAATTACACTTGACATGCATGCATACATGCATATGGAAGAGCCTAGCAGTGGCTAGCATAGCGCAAAATATGGGAAGCTCTAGCAGAAACCGTTCTTCGGATATAATGCATTAGATTATAAAATCAAATTAAATATCAACATCGTTCACAACATCGTTTATATGTAA
>Ga0209782_1002296_pt1 | contig 10605 bp, 8 predicted proteins | sample WorMetmaBAHAMAS1_FD_187390 | JGI IMG/M metagenome (GOLD analysis project Ga0209782, IMG submission 187390) | Marine gutless worms symbiont microbial communities from Max Planck institute for Marine Microbiology, Germany - Inanidrilus... | ecosystem: Host-associated > Annelida > Digestive system >...
ACATCACTGTCATTATGATTTAAGGAAATTTAACTTTACAAACCGGGTTATCCCCATATGGAACAGTTTATCTGATTATGTTGTCTCTGCAGAAACAGTTAACACTTTTAAGAACCTGTTAGACAGATTTTGGTCTAATCAGGATGTACTTTATGATTACAGAGCAGATCTCCATGGCATCAGGAACCGCACTATTGTAATGTAGTTACAGTATTGTTATGCATTATATACTAGTAGTTTAAGTCTATTTCTCAGAAACAGAGGCCTTTGGAGGCCTGCTTCTGTATTCTTCATGTGATGTGATGTGATGAGTCCCAAACTACCGAAGACGGATTAACTTAGCCGAAACTGTTGCTAAAATAGATTGTTTGTTTACTTTGTTTTTGTTGTCACCTTGTTAGCAATGAATTTCGTCACTGCCGTCATATAGGCTAGCCGTGTACACTATATCGAGTTGTAAACATGTACACGACGTGAACACTTGTGAAGATACCTGGCACGATTGAGGCCGTGAGAGAATATCAACAACAACAATCGCCATCTTTGTTTACAAATAAAATTTATGCATATACAACCCGTCACAGATACAACAACAACAAAATAAAATTTATAATTTATAATTTATAAATGTGAAGTGAAGTGAGGTTTCGCTCAGCGAAAGTTAATTCGTAGGGGATTAAGCTATCTACTGCAGGTAAAGTGAATTACCTGACGTTCTCAAATGAGCTCCATTATCTCTGGAGTTACCTGGCAGAAGTTCACCAGATTTTTACACGATATAGCCATATCACCAGTGATATTGCAAGTAGTTTACGAACGATAGTGCAAAGAATGCAAGTGGCATCAGTCGGCGTTCATGACATTTTACCAAAATCAATAGATTGCCATGGCAACGAAACAGCTGTATCTTTTGAACCATGTCAGTTGTTTCAGTAAAATTTGCACGATATGTTGTGTGAATTCTCAGGTATGAATTCTGAAACTGTGGCTAAAATCTGTGCTACCTTTGCTGAAATACAGAATTTTTTCTAGGGTTTTGTAGTCTTGCTAAGTGCATGATAGATTGCATGTAATGACAGGTTTTTGATTAATAGCAACGATGGCATGCAGAAATATTGTCATTGTTAGCAGTGATATGCATTGACTGCCGGTGAGCAGTTATTTTAACTGTTTATTAACTTGACTGATGACATTGCTACAGCTGGAGTGAGTGAAGATGTATCAACTACAGCCTCAGCAGCAGTCGGGCACTGCCGTGATATATACTGCACAAGGTCATCCAGTCACCATCTCTGCAATTTCACCAGTCTATGAATCATACCAAAGTAGGCAGTCTGTCATTGCTGGTGTCCTCCTGCTAATTGCTGGAATTTTGTCCATCGTGTTCAATATAGCTGGCATGTTCTACATGGAATTGTTAAGCTTTATTGGACATGGAATTTGGTGTGGTGTTTTGGTGAGTAAAACACTGCTACTGCTAATTAAATGTTATCTAACTATAGTTAAAAGGTTAAACAACCTAGAATTGATTTTTAATGCACAGCATAAGTGTGAATGAGGTATATGCTGTTTTGAACAATCTCTCTGATTGCTGTTCTTTTATGTGGTGTCAAAAAAACTTAATGCAGTCTCTTCATACTTTTACAGCAGTTTGTAACCGTGTCATTGTGATTTTTGCACCAAACAACTTTAATAATTTTGACGGTTTTAACGTTAATAATATGGTACAAAATATGGGTAGAGCTTAAGGCCTCAGCGCCGGCGGTGGCTTGAGGCATTGCGAATAGACTGCCAACAGCCTCGCCACCACTAATGAATGAACGAACAATGGGTAGAACTTGAAAAATTTCATAACTTTGACCAATATCTCATTATTTTGGAACACTGCAAGATAGCAACATAGTTACTGTGAATTCAAAAGATATCTTAATGCAAAGCCTATTACTTCAACTCAGTTGATCGTTAATGTTTGTTTCACATCTGAAAACCTTACCAGGGACAATATATCTACTTAAGCAATAAGTATATTCATCTTTATTTCACCAAAAATGCAGTAGTTAACAAATTAAACAAAAATATAAATACACACATCACAACACTCACATAATCAAAAAAAAGCTATCAATAATAAGCCAAACATACATAAAAAACAAACCATACACATCAGAAGGGCTAAAAGCCTCAAGTAGAGAGTTTTCAATTATAATATAATCTGCCTCAATTGGTATGAGGCATTGGTTGCAAACAATGAGCAACAGTGAGATATAATAAAATTTTGCAAAAATCTAGTTGTACAAAATTATATTAATCATTAATTTAATAGGCATAAAATTAAAATGAAACTGACATCCTTTGACAATTGCAGGAGAACCAGTTTGAAAAATTTATGAAAATTCTGGTTATAGTAAATTTAAATGACTGTATGTTGCATGACAGTGGACGAGCTGTTGTGAAATATTGCAACATAATGACATAGTTATGGCAAAACATTACCAGTATGGAGAAATCACATCTGTCAGTATGTGTGTTGATTGTGTTTGTATAGTTTATTCTTGCTGGTGCATTTGGCATCTCAGCTTGCAGAAAGAACCGTTGTTTGGTATGTTTGTTGCAATGTTGCCATTCTTTCTTATTTTCGTTTGCCATATAAACCATATTTGTGTTGATGTTGGTGTATGGCTATCAGAAAAGAACACAGACATAAAAGTAACATATCTATTCTAGGGCTGACATATGACTAAAATATTTTAGTTGATTAATTACAGGGACTTTAGTTTGATTATTGTTGACTAAAATTGACTAAATGATTCTTGATTCTAGAAAAAGGCAGTGTAATTTTGTTAGCAGATTGCCGACTTGTTGGTTTTACCATTAGCATGAGGTTTCTTATATTAGTGCATTATAGTAACGATGGCTCTAAAATGCGCTGTTTTTTTAGATAAAAGCATGCGACAGACAGATGGACAGACAGTGAACATGTCACATGACTAAAATATTTTAGTGAATTAGTCAATTAATTGACATAGTCATCATGGTGAAATTAGTCGATTAATTATTGATTAATCTGTCAGTTGATGAAAGCCCTAATATGCACCCATTCCACTGTGGTAATTAATGCAAACTTTAAACATTGAATAAATTGTTTGTCACGTATAAAGACAATAGTTTTACAAGCAAAATAGAATAGTGTTTTATTTAGCCCACCACCATAGCAGTGTGGCCTGTGTGGCGTAACGGTAGAGCATTCGCTCGTGATCCAAAAGGTCGCGGGTTCGAATCTCGGTCGGTCCGCTTCCAGGTGACGGCCTTGGGCAAGCTGCTCACACGCATGTGCCTCTGTCACCAAGCAGTGTAATTTGGTACTGGCCGATGGGCGGTGACGCTCTTCGGCTGGGAAGGTAACCGTAGGCCCGGTGGAAAGTAATGGCAGCCTACCACCGGTGGGGATGGCTTAAAGTCACCTGTGGGCTGACTGCCTGTACACCGGGATCAGCTCCGGGCCCAACGCTCGGTAACGAGTATGGGAGAACTTTACCTTTTTTACCATAGCAGTGAATTAGTACTGCACTAGTGACTTGCCTTTATGTAGTCATATGTGGTGTCATAGTTTCTTCAATTGTTTCCAGGCTGATATTCATAAACCTATTTAGATGCTGTCTTGGACAAGATCTGCTATAAAATATGCTGATCAGCAGAGTACAAAGTTAAAATGGACTTATGTCCGTCAACAAAATTCTATTGTAGTCTGCAGTCATCCCACGCAGTGGATGGTGATGTAGTTAGTTACACCACACTGATCAAAACAACCATAAAATGTGATGAAATTAAATTTTAAGTTATGTCATTTTTAATACTTGTAACAGCAAAGCATATGATTAAAATTGTAGGTTATAGCATTCATGGTGTTGGCCATAATAGCAGCATCGCTGGCTTTGGTGATGTTTATTCTGTCGGTGATCGGTATCGTTGTTGGACGTCCTCGCTATCACAAATTGTACAGAGGACATGAGGTGAGTTACTGAAACGTCTGCATTCGTAACATAATGGCAAGGTTGCTGTTACAGTGATTGCATATCACTTTTTGGTTTGTCAGAGACTCAGAGTATTATTTTGGTGCTGTTGGAAAATCTAAAGAATTCATCGTATTTTCTGTTATTGAGTACAGTTGAGGTTATCTGCTTGTGACTTGAATCAAGTTTATGCCTGCAGACAGATTACAAACACCATAACCATTTGTGGTTATTCAGGTCATTTGGTCAATGTGCTTCATAAACTTGGCTTCGGTTACAAGACCAAGAGAATACTACTGCACAGAACTAGAAATTTACAACAGAATATGGACAAGAGCCTGTGGAGTTGGTACCGGGGTAGAAAAAGATTTCGTTGACCTGTTGGGGAGGGGCTTTTGGAATAAGCAGGTCTTAAGCCCAGAGTGAAAGAATAAGTTAAAGACGAGAATGATAAGTAAGCAAAGGAAGGTGATATAACAAGCATTGGAAGATGAGTGTCAGAGGTGCACATCCAGAGACAGGAATGTGGTTGATGGAGTGAAACGGGGAGCTGTTTTCAAAGATAAGATAAAACTTGCCAATAAGAATGATCAGTTATTTATATGAGGATGAAGTGGATGGATGAGAGTGATAGCAAGTGCTTTAAGGAAGTTGAACAGTGATGACTGTGCAGATATGAGGTTCACCCAGCTTCGAAGCAGTGTATAGAATAGTAAACAATAATGACGATATAGTTGCAGAATGATGATTCATATAAAGTGTGTCATTAAACTGCAAAACTTTTGCACTCTTTTGGGATGACAGTTATATGGAGTCAGGTAAGGAATTTTTGATTATAATGCAAGTGAAGTATTTTAATAAGGGTGTGTCTAATTAAAGGAATTTCAGCTTGAAGCGAGATAAAGAGAAACATATGCAGGCATTTCACATGAAAGCCCAACATTGCATACTTCAGGTCAACCGGTATGGTTTTGTTGCCAACGACTCCATCTGGCAGCGGACAAAACTGAGGATTTACCACTCCTCATTGCTGATAGTCGATATGCCGTCTTTGGGCATATCTATTGTCTTCCAGAAGATACTCCTCCGATGCACATTGTTCTGAACCACACTGTCAGTGACTTCAGAGGGGCTCAGTCCATTCCAGGTTGGAAGCGTCCTCTAGGACGTCCCCGGAAGACCTGGCTGCAACAGGTTGAAACTGACCAGGGAGTGGATGCTGACATGAGTTGGTCTCATGCCCAGGATCGTGACATGTGGAGATTGCCCTCGTTGATCAGGCACAATATTGAGTGAGTGAGTGAGTGAGTGAGAGAGTGACTAATGAATGAGTTGCTGATATGTTAGTATAGCAACAATTACCGTAAAAATTCGATTACGATATGCACACTTCTACAATACTCACCCAAAACTTTAACGATTTGTGGGAAAATGTTAGTTTAGCTGTACAATACGCACCTGATCTGCGCCATAGTATTTTATGTTTCTTCTTCAATTCGCGTAGCGCTTACAATAACAGTTCAGCATTAACACCGGAACGGACTGACGAGCCTACATATTTACTGGTTTTGGATGAATTGACGTAGGCTTGTCAGTTCGTTCCGATGTTAATGCTGATCTGTTATTTTAAACGCCAGAAGGCGAATTTAAAATATTACATAAGAACGTGTAGTTAAAGTGTATATTTTGTAATGCTGTGACTGTTTGATGAAAATTATTTACATATGGATGGATATTGATATTTATGCAATAAAATTATTGTGAAAATTGCGTTTTTGTATTTTACATGCATTATACGCACCCCGGCTACCGGACGTCTATTTGTGGTAAAAATTGCACGTATTGTAATCAGATTTTTACGGTAAATCTAACCCTGGCACTGGCGCTGCTAACCCTAAAACTAGACTCCACTTTTGCACAAGCACTATGCCATTGCAAGAAGCAACTGTATTGCAAATAATGTCATCTTTTAAAGACTGTAATGCAAATGATTATGAAAATATCTATAAAGAAAATGAAAAATAGTGCTAAATAATTTTTTTCTCCAAAATCTTGGCTCACAATTGCTCAACAGACTTGAGTTTCAGGTAGTGATCTTTATTTCTCAGCTTAAATCATCGACGTTATTTAACAAGGCACTAGATCAGTGGTTGACAGCATTTTACTGGTTATTCCAGTTTAAAGAAGACCTAATGAACTTTGTTTGCATTAAGACAGCATTCTTCTATTTGTGTCAAACCTGTCATTAACTCGTCACATTTTGTAGCATTTATTGATGTTAGAATTATGCAGTTTTTTAGATATCTGTTTGTGTGAGTTGTTCTTTAGTTATTTAAGCAAACTTAATGATTTTACAGCAGTTAAATTCCCAAATAAATGCACTTTATCTTTTGTGTTTAAAATGTTTCCTGGTACAAAAATGAGAAAAGTTAATGTTTTTGAAGTAGGCCGTGATATTTAGCACAGTCTATGTGCAATTTTTCACATGCGTATCTTTGTACTAGACTATCTGACTTAATATAGTACTGTATTAGCAGTCAGATAAGTTTGAAGGTGAGAGTTTGTGGTCGGCATTGTCAATCTGTGTCTGGTTTGTTAGCTTGATGTGCATGTACACGGTCGGTATTAGACAGATGAAGCCGTCTGCTTATGCAATGTGAGTAGATTGGAATAATGAGTGGACTCATGGCAGTATTGGCATTGGTTGCCGCATCAGCAGCAATCTGGGGCTCAGTGCTTGGCTGCAAAGTCGCCTGTTGTGGTAGAACAGTGACTGAAGTAAGAATCACTAGTTTGTAATTCTCAAGACACATTTATATTCTCATTTTTCTATATATTCATTTTACAAAAGGCTCTGGATTGACACAAAAGAAGTAGATTTTTGCCTCGGGAATCTGGGCTTGAGTTGACACCTGCTGTTGTTGATGGTGACAGCAAGGGTATTTGACTATAACTACTGTCATTCTTTGTGTTTTTCCACATGAATGACATCTCTTTGATGCCGGTGTGTGTGTGTTTGTGTGTGAACTTATTTTCTGTTGCATTGACTGCTAGTGTCTCAGGTGCATTGATACTGTTCTGTGGCCAGTGCTAAAGACGTGATTTTAAAAAGGTCATGCTCTGACCATCCATAATTAGTTGTCCTTTGGTGTGCGCACTTTTGTTTTGCAGCCTAATCTGTGTTAACTCTGGAATATTCATTCAGAGAGGGGATTTTTAGTACCATACGTCCACCATGGTCTCATGGCGCTATACAGATATGTTTATTATTATTACTGTTATTATTATTATTATTATTAGGGATGTAATGGATTGTGCTAAAATTACTTCCATCGCATATGGGTTTTTTTATTTCAAATAGATTGGATTTTGATGCCATTGCAGATTTGTCGCAGTCACACCTGGTTCAGATCAGCTAAGTTAAAAAACAATGTAATGGTGTTCAAACTTCAAGGGCATGTACTAGCATTGTGGAAATGTTTTAATGCGGAAAAAATTCCACCAACATTTTTGTGCTTATTCATTATTTCTTATTGTTTATTGTAATATTTATTATTGATTTCAGTTCACTAATTTTTGATACACAGAAGCTACAAGAAGTCTCCTGTAATGTCAGTTGCAGCATGCAAACGTTGATAAAGTAAGTACCGAATAACAGCTTAGATTAATTTCATAGCAATCATTTTTATGCTGTGTCAAACAACTGGACCCTTGCATTACTATAACAAGAAACTACAACAGGCCAAACTGCGATCGGATGCTGCTTTAGTGTATTTTTTAATGTTTCAAAAATCATTCAAACTGAAATTCTTCCACCGTTGTTACATATTTTTTCATCAGTCTGTTAGCTTCATAACCTTCAGATTGTACAGAATTTTTGAAAAAATATATGATTTCTTTGCACAGACCAATTTCCACAATCAGCTGTTGTCTCATTCTACTGCTGTAGATGTTTTTCATGGAAGAACAATAAACTGGTTCCAAGTTTTATCAAAACTCGTTAGTTATCTGCACGAAAACTGGAGGCTCTTTGTAGATTCTCTGTGCCAAAATTTCTTGATATTGACCAATTTGTTAAAGTTATTTTTAAAATATGTAAGGGGCTCAATTTCTAACCACAGTTTTTATGAAATGTGAGTTCAGTATGTATTTGTTTACTTTTGCACGGTTAATGGCAGACTGCAATTGATGATGACTGGGCATTCCAAAAATAAACTTACCAGTAATCCAAATATGACTTAAATGGGTCTATAAATTGGACATTATGTATTTGCAAAAAAATTGTCAGAATCCAACACATTGATACTTGAACTCATCAGAACCCTAATGATTGGTTGGTTACCCATGCATTTCAGACAGTTCAGCCAGTTGTCGTCTTTAGTCAGCAGCCGCAGCAGCCTTATGTCAGCATTCCACAGGTCGACCCAAGGATCACCAGCAGTGTATCAGGTATGTTTGTGGCACAAACGTAACGTTGTTATTAGGTACTTAGGTCCGGTTTTTCCACAGCAAATTAATCTCCCGTTAATTTAATCCGGCATTAAATCCGGTAGATAATGATCAATTTATTCATATGTCGTTTTTCCACCAGTAGTTTGTCAATTAAATCGTCCGTTTAATCGGACGATTTAATTGACGAACTGCCGGTGGAAAAACGACATCTGAGTAAACTGATCATTATCTGCCGGATTTAATGCCGGATTAAATTAACAGGAGATTAATTTGCTGTGGAAAAACTGGACCTAAGACTTAGTGGCCTGTGTGGCGTAACAGTAGAGTGTTTGCTTGCAATTGAAAAGGTAACTGTTTTGAATGGCTGGTGTACTTCCAGTAACGGCCTTAGGCAAGCTGCTCACATGCATGTCTCTCTGTCACCAGCAGTATAATTTGGTACTCGGCCGATGGGTGGTGATGCTCTTGAACTGGGTAACCATTGTCCTGGCTGAAACTAATGGCAGACTACCACTGGATGAATGGCTTAAAGTCACCTGTGGGCTGACTGCCTGTATACCGGGATCAGCTCCGGGCCTAACGCTCGGTAATGAGTATGGGAGAACTTTACCTTTACCTTTTTAGACTTAATAGCCGAGCATTTATTGTTTTATGTTAGAAATTATTTTTCTGTCTGCCTGTGTTGATTTTCTTGATATCTGTATTATTTTTGTAACTTTTTTCCAGAACAATACATCAAGATTGGAACCACTGCGTATGATTATTACCTTTGCAATGCTATGATAGTGCTGTATATGCTGTTGTCATGTGTCAGTGCCTATCACACACTGGTGTATCAAAATAGCTAAACTTAAGATAACGCAAATAAGGCCATACAATAGCCCAGCGAGTCTAGTTTTTTTGCTGTCAAGTACATTGCTATTTGCTTGTTACAAGACACCTCGTAGTAAGTGGCAACTAGCAGGCAACATTTTGTTCATTATAGTTGTCCGTAGATCGTAATTCGCTGTCAGTTCAAAACAATAAACCGTAGTATAGCAATTGAAATTTAGTCCTCAATTGCAAGTTTTTTGTGTTTGTGCTCCAGTTGACAAGATTTCAACTGACAGCACGTTGCGTGGTACTTGTACAATAGCAGAGCTTCTTGTCGTACATTGATCCGAGAGCCAGTGTAGAGGCAGTGGGCTTCACTTACCATGTAATCAGTAGATATAAAAAGAATGAAGTCCAGTGGATATTCATCTGGTTCACTTGGAAATTTGTATCAATGAATTAGTAACAGAGGGTTATTCGTTGTCCATATGCTGCAGTATATTTGACTCTTGATGTTTCAGTTATACATTATTGAGCTGTTAGGATGGTACAGTTCGGTGTCAAAGTTAAGTTGTTTGCTAGTGATGTCAGACCATTGTTGAATACAGTGTGTGACATTGCAGTTTGCTTGTTACCAGACACCTCGTAGTAAGCGACAACTAATGGGCAACATTATATTTGTCCATAAATTGTAACTCACTGTCAGTTCAAAACAACAAACCGTAGAATGGCAATTGTGTTCAAGATTAAGTACTATCCATTCAGAATCCAGCAAAGCAGGTTTCCAGCTGACATCGTTGAATCTCATATGCCTCAATATAACATTGATGTTTACATACTTCAAAATCCCTTTATGATTGCTCTGTTTTGTGATTCTTGTCTTGCAGAGAAATTCTGCTGATGATGATAGATGTTCGTCTGTACAGGTGGTCCTCCATCGTATGAATCGTCATTTGGCAATCAGCCCGTGCGACAGCAGCAAACAGGTCTAGCATACAATCCAGCACTTTCTGCTGCATCTGCTCCGTATCCATCAGGCTATGAAGGTGGTGATGTGTTGCCACCAACGAAGATGTGACAGTAGTAGTAGAGCATGGCCATCAATGTTACCCGTGTTATTTCTAAGTAACTGTCGTTTCTATTGGCCGGACCTCATTACGTTGAAGAACATTATGTGGCATTATTTGTGTGATCCTACGTTTAGCCGTTTTGATACAATACCGGAGTGTGACAGACACACACACACAGACAGACACATACACCACGACGGCATATACGGTGCTTAGCATAGTATCGCGCGGTAAAAATTACTTAAGATCATTGTAAATGG
>Ga0209782_1002297_pt1 | contig 10604 bp, 6 predicted proteins | sample WorMetmaBAHAMAS1_FD_187390 | JGI IMG/M metagenome (GOLD analysis project Ga0209782, IMG submission 187390) | Marine gutless worms symbiont microbial communities from Max Planck institute for Marine Microbiology, Germany - Inanidrilus... | ecosystem: Host-associated > Annelida > Digestive system >...
GCACCGTGGCCTTCCTGTCGTCGGCAGCCGCGTACACAGTGTTCAAGACGTGCAGCAGCGCAGTCTCTGTGGAGTGACCACGCCAGTACGCTGACTGCAGTCGCGGATAGCTCGGTGTTTCTATGGTGGAAAGAATTTGTGAAACTTCTGCTATATCTACTAAAGTTTGTTGTTTATTACTGCCTTGTTTAAAAATCGTCTTTGTATACAGACAGTCGTGGAATCATCACCATCAGAGTTGCATAACCCGCAACAGCCATCGTATCACTCCACCACAGTGACTATGGCAAATCAGTCACACTCCGTCATATTTCTCCTAGTGTATTGTAGTAGGCTTCGCCTGATTGTGGCCTGTGTATTGCGCTCGTGACACAGACAGAAAATCAAACTGTGCTCTCTTTATAATATAGATGAAACAATGGTGCACAAGGTAAAAAGGTCTGAAACCACTAAACTGCCACTGACATAGCATACCGGTGGAGATGCTACTGCCGTGCTTCACAGCGATGTCACGTTCAACTGACATCAGCGACTCCAGCCTCCGATCATCGACTGCCGAGCCGACCTGTGTAGCCATCGACGACGACTGGTTGCTAAGGCCGCCGATACTCGCATAACGATCTATACTGCTGACTGCTGCAGAAATAAACAGCACCACAGGAGTTTCAACGAACGAAAATTATCATATGGGAATAATCTCAAAGCTGGATTGCACAGCCCGCCGCTGGAGGAAGGGGGTAAGCGGGAGGGGGTATGGGTAGGCGTGGTGGGTATTTAGTTGGTGTTTAACGTCCTTTTCAGCATAAATATGTGGCTATTACAGGAACGAAGGGGGGTTTGCACGCTGAAAACAAATTAACTGTTGTTAGTCGAAAAAGGTACCAAGTACTGCACAAATACTGTTGCAATACGTGTGCAATGTGATGGTACCTTCTTTGACAAATGACTTCTTCATGACAACAAGAAGCATTTGAAAAATGTTGGGCCCATTCACCACTGCGAGCCGCCACATGCCGATGTCCATAACAACAACAACAACAACGACGACGACGACAACGACAACGCGTGACAGAGGGGACCGCTATGGCCACATAGAATGGGCCCAAATAGGAAGGGCACCATAAAGAGACATACATCTAGCTGACTGCCTGCATTCGTCCGCCATTGGCATTGCATATTTTTCATCTACTCAGTGACTGTGTGGCAGACGAGAGGGTTGCAGTCAACTTGTGACTGGCAGATAGCAATGGTCAGATATCTGCAAATCATAATTTAACTGCACACAGCTATAGGCGTGACATCACATATTAAAACAACTGACACATCAATGGCTGGCAGAAATAGTTTCCAAATTATTTGCATATTTTTAACATGTAAATAAATATGCCGATGCCAATGGAACTAGTTCAGAAGTTGGTTCAGTGTTTCAATTCACATATAAAGTAAGTAAGTAAGTAAGTTGCGTTTTACTGACCGCATGACAGGCGCACTCATAATAAAGCAAACAGTTAAAATAAACAAAAATGCACCAAACATATGGCACCACAGAACCAAATTAAATAGTAGGCTGAATGTAAGACAAGATGCATCTATTTAAAAAAGTGTTGTTAAACAGATCCAATGGACTGTGCCAGTGTGTGTGAAAGGAGACAGTGAGAACTGACATGTAATGGAAGAGTTTGACGAGAGAGAACTTGTCGAGGTCAGACGGGCTGCTCGGCTGCGGACCTTTGGCAGTATCTCCAGTACAAGCTGGTCCCCAGCGTCACACTGCAGCTGCCGTGTAGCCTCCGACACGGACGCCGAGTCGAGAGCCACGTCATTGATGCTGAGTACTTGATCACCGACGTGAAGTGCTCCACATCTGCAGCACCAGTTTCAAACAGCATCTTGCTCGACTGAGTTCAGTTTTCACGTCCCATTCCACACCAAATAAATAACCTCAGAGACGTTCTTCCGAGACAATCTCTTGGTTAGTACTAAGAAAATTAAACCAAATGCAACAAAAGCTACTATACATCAGCAACACAAATATACTATAACACAGAAATGATCATGAAAAAACTAAAAAGCCAGGTCTGGTCACCTCTTATGACCTCTCACCTCTAAAAAATGCCCCAATCTTATCCTCTCGGGGCTTACATTAGTTTTGGTATATATAAAAATAAATCTAACGATAATCTTGAGACAATGACCAAAGTTATAATGATCTTTCTCACAACAATGTTAGTTTTGTATATGATATGATACGATATGTACTATTTATAGTGCGCTCAAAAACTGAGAGGGTCAGCAAAATCCACAGCAATGTAACATGAACTAAAAATAATGGCAAGAATTTAAAACAATAACAATAAAAACTCAGATGTATCGGAAGCAGTCAGATCATTAATACAATTTTACTATAAAAATGCACTTCATGGAGACCAATTTTAAAATTTCCTTAAGAAAATATTAAGATAATGATGATAAAACCACTAGTCTTAAATGATTAATTGACTGACTGACAATGACAAAGCTTGCAGTAATCTTAATACTTTTTATCATAATGCTGATTTTCAAAAAGATTTTAAATAAAACAAATATATAGCCCGGTCGGCAAGTGTGAACATTTTGAAGTGTAAATTGTGAGGTTTTAATAAGGATCAGCCCCGGCTCATTATCACTTGTGCCTACAAATATTTTCTGCACCTTATGCCAAAAATAAAATAAACGTGACACAACATTTAAAACATTCGTGAATGCTGTGTGCACACTCGATGCAGGTAATTCCACAGTATGGGCCTGTGTTATAATGTAAAAAATAATGTACCTATCTGCAATGCTGGCTGGGACGATATTTCTAATAGAGATGACAGTTCGACCACGGAAAGTGGCCGAGGCAAGATGGACGCCAAGAGAGCAACAGAACGGCCTGTCAATCTCCACCAGTAGTGGACCAGTGGCGTTCTCAACAGCCTCTGAACATAGAAAAGCAAATCAATCAACAAATACGACACAATATGCTAACTGAAATTCGTAATGAGGTCAAAGCTTGAGTAAGTGAAAATTATCTGAAGAGAACTGACCAATGACGGATACGTTGTATTCAACGAGCAATGTGATGGTAGCATCGGACTTGGACAACATCTCATATGCTTCTGCGAGCGGCACCTTTGTCGCGTCGGCTCCATTTATCTCCAGAACTCGGTCGCCGACTTTCAACCTCCCGTCCCTGCACACTTATCACCACTCGACTGTTAAACCATCACTCAGCAATACATAACAAAAGTCACCCCTGGTCGTTCCATACATTTGAACACGCTGAAACACACGTATTTATCACATAAATAAGAACAAAATATGTTTATGAACGATAAAAAGGTCGTTCTGAAAATATAATACGTAAAAATATGTGTTTTTTCCCTCAAAGATAAAATTGATTTAATATGTTCCAAACAATTATAGTTGTCCATAAAACTGGAAGTACATAACAAATTATAAAAATACAGCCAAAGGACTCAGACCCACAGGCAACATGTACAGAAAATGTGGTAAACTTCGAAAGGGTACATTTGCAGATACAGACCGACAGACACAGAGTGCATTTAATCTATTTATGGCATGGCTGAATACTTGATGGTAATGATCATTTTTGAAATGACAGATGGTGAAACATATTCCGGCAATTTTCACGTCACAGGGTTTGGAAAGTTGATGGAGAGCAACATGTCGGCGGTCCCCAGGTTTTAATAAAAGTTGGGGGGGGGGACTCGTTCCATGGTACTGACAGCAGTTGTGCCTATAAACCAAATGCGACAGAAGAGTGGAATATAACTAGAATAGCTAGTGGTATATGGTCGCGCCTCTATGGGTGTGTCAGTCAGTGAGCTGCAATCAACAGAGGCGCCTACGACGCACTGTGCACGGACTGTATAAATCGTACACGGGACTAGAAGCGAGAGTCTATAGTCGCACAGCCAATCACAGGCGAGTATTGAGGGCCATGTGGGCGCCCAAGACGGATTGTGATTGGACGGCGATTGGGCCTCAGACAACTTTTTTTGTCACGGACGGACAAAAACGTGACTACTTGAGTCGCGCCTCACAGTGTGCGTGAGGCACGACTAAAAATAAAATAAAGTATAGTAAACAGAGTATATTAGTTTGCAGCCAGCCTCATCGCTACAGAAACTCACATGTCAGTGTTATGAACCACCCAGCAGAAGTGACACTCCTACTTTTACCTCAGCCAATTAAGGCTGGTAATCAATTTATCGACCTTGACGAGATGCAAGGCTGAATTGACCAAGTTGGCTTGGTTACATACCAAAGTGATGTACCTGCCCATTCCAGTACTAAACTGGGCTCAACACAGAGTATCTTGGATGATGCAACCAATGATGCTACCACTGTGCCAAACCGCCAAACAAAAGTGAAAGTATGGCAACGACACCTGTCAGCTGCGGAGCCGGCGCGGATGTGTGAGACGACGAGGGGTCGACAAACACTCAGGTCGGCAGTGATGCCGCCACGAAGGACAAACCCAAACGAGCAACCGACATCGTCGCGATGTATCGCTATCCGACTGCACTTTGCCACCGTCGGCGACAGATTCTGCACTGAGTGTAACACAAACGTATCACCAACATACTTCCCAACTTACAGACTTTCATCAGTTGTTATTAGCCGGCACTGCGAACACTGCAAGCAAGGCAAGGCGCGGGTTGTTCCTACGCATGTCTTTGACACAGCATGATCTGTGTGTCTGTCTGCATGATGTTCACACCGGTGAACCACGGAAGATTGTGGCTGCTGACTTCAACAAAATGACGTCAAAAAGACGCCACTCAACCAGCCTGCTTGCTTTTGTTGGGGAAGATCTGCTAGCCATACGACGGATTCAAATGCTTCTGCTGTTCTGACTGGACGTAAGAAGTCTAAAGAATATTTAATATAAGTCTATGATCACGTAGTGTGTCAGTTTACACTCCAGTTTTCACCAGTAGCAAATTATTCTGCTTGGTGACAAAGGCACATGGGTGTGAACAACTTGCCCAAGGTTGTTACCCGATAGTGTAGCAGCCGGGGCTCGAACTAGTGACCACTGAGTAACTACAGTCCTATACCTTGGCCATCAGACTATCAAGTCAACCATGCTTTCGTTAAAATACTGGGCATTATTTAAATATACATATCTGAAACACGCACGTGGTTCTGGCTGGCCATATTTGATTTCTAGCAGTACGGTGGTGTGTGGCTGTACGCTGAGTAGTGCAGCGATGTCTGACTGGCGTAGTCCACTCGTCGCAGTCCCATTCACCGACAGTATCACGTCTCCTGGCTCTATCGTATCACTCCTACATTCACATATATGTTGTAATAACAACACTGCCCACTACCATTCAACCATAGTTGCCAGATGGCGCCAATTTGCATCCCATATAATGCAGCCTTCCTTGGACTGACCCCACTCAACACCCAAAAAAAACAACTTGATCAGTTCAGCCATTTTTCCACGGCATATGTCACATTCTCCCTATAGCTCATCCCCCCAAAAACATTTGCCCTTATTGTGTGGAGAGAGCTGAACCCTTATCTAACACATGGCTTCTGGGCTCACCCAACCCACCACCCGAAACGGCATCTTGATCAAGTCAGCCATTTTTCCACAATACACACTCATTATCAACAAACCGAATGACTGACCGACAAAATCGACACAGAACACGATCTATAAGAATAGGCCGCTTACAGAGCTATGCAATCTAATTATAACAGGCTGCTGCTATAATGGTATCTCCCAAAGTAAGGTTACTTCCCTCTGCAACTTTGTCTCAAACACTGGTCTTAAAAAAATTTTCCCACGCCACACTGACTGTCACAAGTGTTATCAACTTAATTAGACCAAAAACTGTCTGTTACCAGTTTATCACACTTAGCATTCACCTTTTATGTACAATACTCGGTCTGAAGCAGCGAGTCGCAAAGGTTCACCTTTGATAACTAAGGTCCGGTTTTTCCACAGCAAATTAATCTCCCGTTAATTTAATCCGGCATTAAATCCGGCAGATAATGATCAATTTACTCAGATGTCGTTTTTCCACCGGCAGCCGGTGGAAAAACGACATCTGAGAAACGACATCTGAGTAAATTGATCATTATCTGCCGGATTTAATGCCGGATTAAATTAACGGGAGATTAATTTGCTGTAGAAAAACCGGACCTAAGACTTGTTCGTTAAAGCCACCAGGCATTTAAAATACGGTACAGCAGACTGAGCGTGTCTAGTACAGATAAAATGATTCTTAGAAACATTATATGCAAGACTTTATACCTCTCAGCTAAGCCTCCTGGAATTAGACTTTCTACATACGGTCTGACTCCACTGTCGATACCACCTCAACAAACACAAATTTTAGATAATCACAACAAAAGCTTTCACACAACGATAATCAGTTCACAGTTTTCTTTTTAGCCACGTCATGTAGTTGAGCCGATTTATAGATACCCAATGACAGTCTTCTTATTTTTCTTCTCACGGCACTGGCATCGCCAGCTACGAGATACTGGGACAAGTGCCACCGCCCCCCTTCAATTTACAGCAATTAATTTTTTTCAGTTCCCTTTGGAAATGCACAAAGTTTGACTGCGGCTTTGCATGGTTACCGTTATATCTTTCCAAACACTTTATGGTCTGTGGCATCAACTGTTGCAGCTAAGTGGTGGCTAAATAAATTTTGAACGACAAATAATTTTCATTGAGGTCAACTTTTAACTCCCCCGTCTCCGTTGCACAAAATCCTGGTGATGCCACTGTCATAGGGACTACAGTTCTGGAGACTTTAATTGCTCATAATTTAATGAGGTCACCAGACCTTAAAATAGAACACTAATAGAATGCCATACCATGCCAGTTAAGTGCAGCCATACTCACACTCCGATGACATGTTTTAAGTGTCCAAAATTGCTTCTGCATCCACAACTCTTAAGTGTGTTTCAATTTTTGAACAGCAATAAATGCAAACAATATAAATAAATCAGCCTACCAGCGACAACAATTCCCAGATCTGCTTCATTACCGACGGCAATCTTCACAACAGTAACGCCCGTCGCTTCATCTGTTAATCAGTACACAACACTAAATAACTGAGAAGTATTAGTGGTAACTTTCTGCCACAAAAATACAAAACTGATTAAACATTAAGAGCAAGATATACAGAAAGTCACACACACAACAGTACATATAATTGCAATCATTGCTGCAATACAGGCCACAGATACATCAAATTATCGCCTCCTGATGACCGAATACCTGGGGTGATTTCCCGCAACTTTTGGTGTAATAGCCCACTGTTGTCACTCGTATATTCCAGGTTTTGTCCAAACTGTATTAGATTTGAGAAAGTCATACACAAAAATTCTAAAACAAAAACCTTCCATGGCTTCCAAAGTGAATGCAATGCAAGCTCTTTTGAGCCTGTAATAATCATTACAAAATCTGCAGTAAAATGCATTTGTGACTTTCGAACTTCGGCAGGTTTTCTATTGCCACAAGAGAGATCAGGAAACATCTACACTGACCTCTGGGTCCATGAAAGCTGCGGCTCTTGTGGTTGTGGTCAGACGAACTTTTCTGGTCGACATTGTGCGTTGTCGTCGTCGTTGGAAGTGTATACTCGTCGTGTTGGGCCGACACGGGAGGCGGCTCAATCGTCAGCAGATCATCAGTACCTAAACGTCACACGATAGAAGATTAACGGCACCACAGACCTACAGGGTGGGCCAAAAAGTGGGACCACTACGTCTGAAGGCCCATCATATTTTCTGCTTACGTCTTTAACACGAGGCAACCAATTTTCACGATTTTTGGCAAACTTTAACGCCATTTAATATTTATTCTGAACACCTCCATTTATTCAAAATTCGTCAAATTTATCGGACAAAGTGGCGCCAACAAAAGTCGTCTACCGAGTGGATTTGTGAGAGCAATCAGGGACGCTCAGAAAATATACTATAAAGTCAAAAGACTCTGTGTAGTCAGTGCTGAATGATGTTGATTCTGGCATCAGTTGGCGCATGACGTGATGAGATAACGAATTATCACAAATTACGAGGAACCCAGCCGTCCTGACGTGCACGGCGCAGGCTCCACGCGCCGTAGATTCCTGCCGAGATAGCGGCTTCACGGGCCGAACGCCTGCTGCTGCTGCTGTGGCCAGGTGTTTTGTTGCCGAATTATCACCGACACGGTCAGCGTAGGGCTGCGCAAGCACTGGCGATTCGATAATTCGATTTCATCAAGTCCGCAATTTCTCGGTACTAGCTAGCAGCCAAGAGATGGGAAAAAACTTAAGAGATGGGACGAGCGTCTCCAAAAGATGACCTATTTTGTGTCGAGTGGGACGTGAAACCTTAACTCAATCAATCAATCAATCAATCAATGAAGCCCGCTGATGCTCAAAATCCACTGTTCGATTTTCTCTGGATGTGATGTAACTTGTAATTACATGAAAACTAGAAATGAGTGGCAAAGCCTAGCCTATAGCCCGCTTGGCATCGTAGTGTCGCCCCCTAGCGAATATGTACGAAAAACATCCAGTTACTGATCACTTCAATCAGTGCCTAACAGCGCCGCCCCCTAGCGAATGTAGCTGAACTAAGTGTGGTAAAATTATGGACGCTGGTCATACAACTTCTTATGCCTCAAAACTCCGGAGTCACTGAACCTAATCATACAAATTTTCTATACAATGTAAAGAAATCATTTCTGATTAACCTCCAGAAATTGAAATTGCAATATTCCTATCCTTTTTATGAACGCCAGTGTGCCAATTAATGACGTTTGTCAAACTGCAGCCGAGTCACGGCAAAAATTCAACACTGTCCCTTCTTAAACCCCCAAGTTACTGGACTGATGTTCACTAAATTTTTACACGGCTCATCTGCTGTCGAACGCCAGAGCAAAGACGAAGGCCGTCAATTTTGACGTCTGCAAAAAGCCTCCAAAATTAATTGGTTACCATAGCAATGTCCCTTGGGCTACTGCAAAACGAATGTTTTTTTAATAATCACACATGTCTACCAACATTGAAAATTTGGTGAAGGTCGGTGCAGTACTTCCTCAGATATTCCGTAAGTAAGTAAGTACACGGCGCTCCTAACAAAAATGTCACAGAACTCCGTGGGATATGCCAATTTTTGCTGTGTCGTTCAAAGAGTTGTTACCCTCATAATCTTTGGGGTTACTGGACCGATCTTCATCAAATTTGCAGAGAATGTACGAAAATATTGCTATTGGATATTTTTGAATCAGAACTGCCATAGTCCAATTCGCTTCGGAATGCCAGCCTGCCGAATAAAGGTCATTTTGCCAATTTCGCCCAAAATTGGTTGCCATGGCAATTAGTCCCTCAGATATGCGTGAAAAGTGAAGTGTGCTTTAATTACTTTGACGGATGTGGGGGGTTGATCCCCCACCCACTGTGGGGGGTTAGACGTTCCTGGTATAAATTATGCCAGAGGCGTTTATTCCGCATAAAGCAATGCTACGATCCATCCTGTCTGTCTGTCTGTGTGCCCGTCTTTTGATTCTTCCCGTTCACTAGATGCGATATGCAGTGCGTTGCCGTTTCAAATGCATTCGAAAGGAGGCAGCACAGAAGGCTATGTCGGGATCCATATGCTATCAGCGGGGGCATATCGCTTTCCTGTGTGAAATCTAGTTTTGAATGCGTTCAGACTCCCGCAGACTGTCGCCGATTCAATTCACACCGCCAGACGTGACTTTTTGACTGTTGAGTTCAACCATGAAGAGGATATTAGGATTAGAGTCGGGCGTACGATGTGAAAATGCGTTAATTTATGCATATATGCTAACGAGTCTCGGCTGCCGCAGACGAACCCGAGCTGAGTCACGTGACTCACGTCCATCATGTTGTACACAAAAGTGGACGCTACAGAGTTTCTCTAATTCTGCTGTCACGGTACAATTGCCAAGGTTACTTACTTAAGATAATAAAATATATTAGCTGACGCCGACGGAACTGCGCGATGCTGCCTCACACTCAGTCGACTATTGCACTGTATAGAGCTGGATGTCGAGTGTGATCAACAGTCGGCAATCGGTCGTCGACTGTTGACCGCACTTGCCACGTCTGCCGTCCCCATGCACCATCGCTGTCATTACCAGACCGACCTCTGCCGCTGTTTATATTGTTTATGTTGTTTATATTGCACTCGCCGACGGTCGGCGTGATATGGCAAAATTTGGTAAGTCCAGAGTTTGGGACAACGTCCCTGAGGGAAATACCCTTATGTTTTGAGATACCCCAATTACCTTAGACAGTGTAACACGGGTCAAGGGAATTGCCTGTATGCAAAACAACAGCTCGATCCGTTCGGCCGTTTTGACACAATACCGATGTGTGACAGACAGACATACAGACACACAGGCACACGACGACAACTAATACCCGTGCTAGCATAGCGTTGAAAGGGTAGAGCAAATCGGAATTTTTATTCAGTCAACAAAATCGCCCATCTCTAACCTGAGAGCAAAACGGCGACCTATCGCTGCCGGGGAGGGGGGGGGCGTCAGTGGTAGGCTACCTATAGGCCTACTC
>Ga0209782_1002298_pt1 | contig 10603 bp, 6 predicted proteins | sample WorMetmaBAHAMAS1_FD_187390 | JGI IMG/M metagenome (GOLD analysis project Ga0209782, IMG submission 187390) | Marine gutless worms symbiont microbial communities from Max Planck institute for Marine Microbiology, Germany - Inanidrilus... | ecosystem: Host-associated > Annelida > Digestive system >...
GCACTGGGTTTTACATTTAAATCTGGTGATTGACAGATTTAAATGTTACAGCGCATGTGTTTTGTCAGTATAATTGATTGATTATTTTGATTTTTGCTGTTTTAGAGATATGACCCAGCAGTCGATTTTACACTTGGTTGTAAACTGGAAAGTTTTTACCATAAATCATGAAATATATATGAACCAATTTTATGCATGTGTATGTCTAACTGATACTAATACCGAAATCGCAGACACATCATATCTATGCCAAATGATGATCGACTTCAACCATCAAAAGTATCAGAGATATAATGAAACTAGAAATGTGTGGCAAAGCCTAGCGACTAGATCGCTCAGTGACGCAGTGTCACCCACTAACAAGTAGTAGCAAAACGAAAATGTACTGACATCTGGCGAACGTGCAAAGAATACACGTAGTATCAGTTCGCCTCATTGTTCAAGATTATTTGGTTGCCATGGCAACGTCCCTTGAAAAATTCAAAAATAATGTACAGATCCATCATCTGCACGTAAAACACTTTCAAATGGTGAAAAGATTGCGAAAATCGGTAGAGTATATCCAGAGATACTTGACAAAATACGCCGAACCCGACGTGAACACGCAACGTAATTGCCATCTGTTATCTTGTTCCCCTCCGAAACTACTTGACCAATCTTCACCAAAATTTTACACGATATAGTGGCATTAGCAGTACTCTCAAATCGTGCATATGCAATGTGTCAGTGCATTCCGTATCAGAACGCCAGAGCAACGAGTGAAGGTGGTCGATTTTGATGTTGCCAAAATGCTCCAAAATTAATTGGTTACCGTAGCAACGTCCCTCGGGCTACCACAAAACTTATGTCAGTTTTGTAATCCACATACATGTGACTACTTATGCTGAAAGACTGTCTTAGATTGGTCCAGTAATGATCTTCAAATTGAAGCCGATTTCAGCACAATTTCCATCTATTAGCCTGTTCTCCGCGTAAACTACTGGACGGATCTTCACCAAAGTTATACACGATATAGAGTCATTATGTCGCTATTTATTCGTGCATATACACGGCATTATCCCAAACTGTTTCTGTATGCCAGAGTGATGAAAGTAGGGAGTTTGCCATTTTTTCACAAAATCGGTTGCCATGCCAACAACAGGTTAAGGTCAATCATCTGCACCCAAAACGCTTTCATTCAGTGAAAAGATTGCAGAAATCAGTCCAGCGGATCCTGAGATAATTTGTCTTGGAGAAGTTGTTAAAGATAAAAAAGAAATTAACACAAGCAAAAATATATATAGCCCGGTCGGCAACTTAGCCGAGCGGGCTAAACAATAGACCATACCACTGCAGTAGTCAAAGCCGTTGCCAACGTAGCCGAGTTTGCAGTAGCAGAAGTAGCTTCCAACTGTGTTTACACAAACTGCATTTATGTCGCATCCACCATTGTTTGTAGCACAGTCGTCAGTGTCTAAAAACAACCGTGCAGTAGCAAGAACCCAGTCACCAGTCTACAAGTAACAGCTCAGTTGTCATAGACAAAACTGCACGACACGTTGAGTCACAGCAAGAGTGTTGTAAACGATGGTGGACACTCCTTGTTTAGCCCACTCGGCAAACCTGCCGACCGGGTTATATATTTTACCTTCCGTAATTTCTTTTTTTAATTGAGCAAAGCTATCTCAGGATCTACTGGACCAATTTTCACAATTTTTTCGCCAAATGGAAGGTATTTATGTGAACATTTTTAATCAGGTCCAGTTTTTGCGATTCCTCAAGAGACGTTACGCAGTTACGCGGTAGGCCTACGCACTTTTCCGTTACGCACTTTACGCACGTCAGTTACGCAAATTCTGTTACGCGTTTTATACGTCTGCAGTATACGTACGATGTGGCACCGTTTTAGTCCGATGTGGTAATTAGTCGTACTGTCTTCTGACATAATGCATTTTCTACCAAAATTACCCCAAACAATTTCAATATCTTTCATGTAAACAAATACGTCACGTGGTTATGGTCCATCGATAAAAAAATAAGTAAAATTAGCGATATCGCTACAATTACCACTTTTTCCATACCCCTCCCACTCTTCCACCAGAAATCCTGGCATCATCCTATCCGACGATCCGGGTCAGGCGTTGTCAGTAAGTAGTAAAGACATCCATCTATCAAACCATACTAAGATATCTGGGATCCATCGCACCGTATGACCACAGTGCACAAACGTCACAGACAGACAGACGGACAGACAGACTGGCATCATAGCATAAGCGCGAGATGTATTATTACATCACATCTCGCGCTAAAAACTGGACCGAATCCAGAAAATTCACGCAAATACCTTCCATTTGGTGAAAACATTGTGAAAATCGGTCTAGTAGATACTGAGATAGCTTTGCTAATATTAAAAAATAAAAAAAAAATAAATAAAGAAGAAGAAATTAACGCAAGCAAAATATATAGCCCGGTCGGCAGGTTTGCCGAGCAATATACAAAGAATGCAAATCTATAGTCTAACAGTTGGCTACGTTAACTAGGTGTACATTTGATGAAACGAACTGCTGAACCACAAATCTGCAACAAATCCACAACGGATCGAATCTATATGTAGCTTGATCATGGTCATATTGTCAAGCTCTTTTGTTGCTTGCTTGGGTGCCCTACAGTGCACTAAAACAGTATCACATAAACACTTCTTTGCACCAGTTATTTCTCAAAAGCGTTTTTTTTAAATAAGTAAAGGGAGGTAATCGACGGGGTATCGGCTAATGCCTAACCATATGGAAAATAGCCATTCAATAAATGTGGGGAGACAATGCAGCATTTTACCTGTTGAACAAAGGTAAATGACTTCCAGGTATTTTCCAGTGTTGGGACATGGATCACTGCCACCAAATGTCGCATCAATTACAGCCAGAGAACAACGAGACCGGCCATCACATCTGCAACAAGCATATCTGCTAACACCGATGGACCGTGCGACGCTATTTCATGCTGTCAAGCAAATTGCCAAGTGAAATCACCAGGCAGCATGTGCTGCGAGCGATGCGATATTTAAAGCACGTTGCTATACACGTAAGACCGTCACCTGTTGGTTATTAGCACATACATACACGACAAGGCCCAAACTCCACTTGGTCGATTTGCTGTCGACGCATTATACAAGCAAGTTTGCAACAAATACAAAAGAAATCGAAGCGATGGAGCTTGAACCTTAGTGTATCGCCGTATATAGGTGAGAAAAAACAGAGGCCCTTTGTCGGCGGCATTGTTGATCGCAATTAACAGTGTGCCATGGCAAAATCTTTCTAAGTTAACAGTTGCACGTACAAAATTGGTCACGTGAGCCAAACCACGCCCCTTTTAGGGGTAATTTGTCATCCCTTTGGCAAGACTTTATTATAATCTCCCTATGTACAAAATTTGATAGCATAAGCCATTCTTAAGATATAGATGGGGCCCCAAAATTTAAAATGGGTTACGTGAAGTAACCACGACCCTTTCAGATACAGCTTGTCCTCGGTGGGCTCGGACTAGCTACGGTCAAACTCTGTACCAAATTTGAAATTTCTACGTTCACCCGCTACAAAGATATGAAAGGCAACAAAAATGCAAAAATGTGGGTGGTTATGGGGGTTAGAGGTCACCAAAAGTCATTGGAAACATCACCATTTGATAGAGTGCATATGACTTACTATTCGACTTTAATAGAAACTATACATCTATCTTGTACCCTTGTACCGTTTTCGAGTAATAGGGCTTTTTTCGTCGAAAGTAGCCGATTTTAACCCACTCCACTCGCATTTGTCTGGGAGTCATCCAGTTCGATTTTCGTCGTGATCTTTGGCGCCAGAAAACTATACAGTCCCGGGGCTAACGTGTGCATTATTTTCGCTATCCTATGTTTAGCCGTTTTGAAACAATGCCAGAGTGTGACAGACAGACACACAGACACACAGGCAGACAGACACACGACAACGGCATATACCGTGCTCGTATAGTGTTGCACGGTAAAAACGTATCGAGCTAACAATGACATTTTACAGATGCATTGTTTTACATTAGCCAGCGTCGTGTATGGGTACAGAATCGTTTTTTGCCTCGAGTGTCGTGCAAATTGTTGCAGTATAGTTACAGACTCTGCTCGGTTTCTTGAATGAATGCCAATATTATTTGTACATGACTTCAGCCAATTCTAAATGCATCATTGTAGACCTTATCTGTGGCAAAATATCATCAAATATCATTGCAAAAGTAACTGAATGTTTAAAAATCCATCATGGCAAAACAATTTCTACCCATACTACTGCAGCCAATTAAAAAAATAAGTGGGGCAGGTCTCCGTTGCAAACTAAATGCCTTTCTGATCACCTAGGCCATGCAATGGCAACTGTAAATTTAGATGTATGATTATGAGCATTAAACGTCAATTACTGACTCATTGGCAACAATGTCTCGAGTTCCACTGACAAGACATTCTACGTCCAGTGTGCCAATATTAGCATCACACGTGTCAGTCTCCAGACGACCGTAGTGGGCGTTGATGATCTGAATGACTTGAGTGTCACAGCTCACAATCAGAGTGTTGTTTTCGCATGCCACAGCATGCAGAGCTAACACCACAAGCACCTCCTTCTCAGTAGGCCTAATGCTTCATCTCCAAGTTAGTAAGTTGTACAACAAATCCTATTTGTTGCGAATATGCAATATAGGCTGTTAATTTATTATACAGAGATTCTAACAACGTGAGCCCATTGGTTCCCCAAGACGATACGAATGCATAAACCATTCACAACAAACTGTGAAAAACATTTTTGCATGAAAAATAGAGGAAGTGTTGGGCCCTAAATCTGCTATAAATTTCCAACTTAAGTTCTTGAATACCTTATGTACCTGGGTAGCATTATATTTCTAGCTTTCAGATGAATTTGTTGTATCTAGGGGTGGTTCTAGCATTTCGACGTTTCAGAGGGTTACGAGCAATGGTGGCCATGTAACCACATACATGTATTTGGATGGGATGGGTCTCACACATTTAACATTTTGTTAATATCACCAGTTAAGCATTATTAACTGTAACAATAATGTATTAATACCATTACATCTATTTATTTTATAATTAAAATTTTCAAGCCTCTTATTTACAAACCTTATAATGTAAAGTAATAAATTGTGTTAGGCCTAATAGTGCTGTCTAGAATGTACATGTCATTTAAATGTATACATTGCATAACCAAGATTTTTGATTGGGGGTCCTGTGAACTTTCAGCATGGACTTGGTTTACCTGGACATCAAAGTCTGTGACATTCTGTGTTTATTGCTTACTGCTTACATCACAGTTCTTCTGTGTGAGTGCAAAGCAAAGACACAAGCAAACTGAAGCAGTGACTATAAGCATCACCTGTGTGTGCACCATATTTATTCCATGACTTACTTTATTGGTCTTATCTGTACCATTGTGTCTAGAGTGGAATAGCAGGTTGTATGCCACTCCAACAATAGTGGTAGTAACTGTCCCAAACATGTGTCGGTTCTCGACGATGTTCACTGAACCGTTCCGTCGTGTTTGAGACAGCTCTCAGTGACCACAACCTGCATGCTGTAAATGTGACCTGCTATTCCACTCTAGACACTCCAAAATAATTAATATATTGCTGACTAAATACCATACTGCATTGATTACTGCCATTTCCTAAGACTCTGCATCTAAATGTCCGAACAAACACTAAAATCTACATAAAGATTAGCTTTCTCTTCTGCACACATGCACTTCCAACCTCATGCTACACTACATTGACTTTACACTGCAGTGCATGTGGCATGTAAGCTAGGCCTATACAGGTGCCTACACACACAGTTTGTCACAGACACTGGCCTGTTTGTGCAACTCAAGATAACTGTAGTGTGTGAGTCATGAAATAAGTAGGTTACACACTGTCTGGAGTGGCATATGCTCGTTACACTCACATATACCATTCCAGGAGGCAGTGGTGTAACCTACACCTCTATGGCAGTCTAACCCAAGACAAGACAAGATCTACTAAATTAATTAATTAATTTATTTATTTACTCAATAGACAATAACTTTGTCACTAGCATGCAAGAAAATACAAATATTGACAAAAATCAACGAGAAATAGAATGATGAATAAACTTGCATCTATCAGCTTAATGTGCAGTATGTGCTGTACACATTTTTTCCTGTTTTTTTCCGTCGGACTGGATTGGGAAACGGTTGTACGACCCCCAGGACATTACCATGGCTACGCAAATAGCTAAGTGAATATTATATGACTGTTCCGTTAGTGTTATAGAATAAGTGTTATATGGACATGTGATTGGTAACAGTGGTGACCTTGCTTTTAAGTCAGGGTGTGGCCCCTACACCCAGAGAGCAGTCCTGAATACGTTGTAAATTGCAAAATAACTACTATGTTAAGCATGTAATTTAGCTACTAACATAACATTTAAAATAAAAGATATTATCTATCTTGCCGAGGTATAGGAGTGATTATTGTGTAGCATAGCTATGTCTTTACAGCGTAGTGTGATGTTTAAAAAGGACTTGATTGCAAACTTTTTGGAAAATTCACAATTGCATCAATTTTGAAGATAGGTTAGCATTTGGTGAAGTTACAGACAGCAGTCTAATGTCCTGTTTTTTTGGTTCATAGTGTACATGATAGTGTGTCTTTATGTCCACAGACATAGGCCTACACTGAAAAATCAGACGTGCAACCGTCAACTAATTATCGATGCACGATGCCTGTAACTGTGGCTTTGTCGTTCTCTAACTACGTTGTCACATGATATGTATTTCCGGTTTTGTGGATGACGTAACATTTACCAGAGTAGCTTGGTGCAAATTTACTGCTATACATCTGGCAGTCTTGGCTAAAACATTGGCTGAGTGCAGCATACATTTAGTAAACTATTGGTTACTGCATCTCACCTCAAAAGGACTGCTATAGTGTTATACTCACCTGTACAATGGCGATTTGAGGTCCTGATACACATAATTGTAACTACGTCTTTACATTGCACTATTTTCAAGATATTATTGCTTATTTCCTAAAATTTAAACATGACTGTCATTATGCCCATTTAAGGAACATTTTTATTAAAATGCTAACATGTCACAAGTCCAACCTGTATAGAAAATTCGAAGTTTCCAGTTTTAGCCATTCCAGAGATATTATTGGGGCCTAAAATGTAAATGTGTGGCATGATTACAACCTAGCACTTTTTAGTGGTGATGTGCTATCCATTTGGCAAGACTTGGAAACAACTAGGACATATCAAGCCTTTGGAAAAACTTGATGTAGCCTATAGCTGTTTACAAAATTTAACAACTTTTGCTTTAGAAATTTCTGATATATGAATGGGGCCCCATAATTAAAATTGAATCACGTGACGTAATCCTACCTATTTCAGGGATGGTTTGTCGTCCATAGGCTGGGACATGCTACTAACAACTAACAAATTCAAAGTCTTTATGTTCATCCATTATGAAGACATAAAAGGTGATGCAAAATTTAAAAAAAATGAAGTGGTTTAGGGAGATATGGGCCCCAAGATCATTGGCAACATAATCAATTGGTATAACACATACGACTTTTTATATGACATTATTAAAAACTATGCATCTATATTATACCATTTAATACAATTTTATGAAATAATTATAATTTTAATCATTTGTCGAAATATACATGTACAGCAGAAACAACTAGATGGATGGACAGTCAGACGTGTGGACCCTACCTATTGCTTTATGTTCCTAGCTATTGCAGCCATTGTGGTTAGCAAATGTTGTAGTCAAGAAGTTTAGCACACATACGGTACCGTGAGCACAGACGTCCAGCTCACAGAAGTTCATGACATTGAAGCCGGGAAACTGCACGATGACGTATCTGGCTGGTGGTAGGTCCATTGCAGTGCACTGCAGGATGACGGTAGCATCGTCCGGTACAGCGCCCGGGTACTGAGCACACACCGGGTAGTTTCCCATAGTTGGAGGCACTACTCCGGCAGATACGTTCGTCACGCCGATGATGAAATTGTCTGAGCGGCCCGCTGTTACAATATCCAGACTCCAGTAACAGTTACTACCTCATGACCCTATGCTGGTGTGGACATTAGCTGTTATGTCGGGCGGGCTGCACGTTAAGCTGTGCCACGCATTTCTATGGTTTTCTAGTGGTCCAACTTCTAGAGAAGTAATCTCAGAATCTAATGTACCGATCTTCATCAAATTTTAAGGGACACTTTGAGTAATAGTTCATTTTGCGAACACCCAAGGAACGTTGCCATGGCAACCAATTTCATGGCCACGTTTGCAAAATTAGCCTGCCCCATTTTCATCTGCAACACAGGTATTTCAAAATAGATTCAAGAATTGCAATGCCGATTTCAGAAGACTAATGGCAATGAAACCTCTACATGGTATGTATCAATTCAGAAAAACCAAAGTTGATGACATTGGAAGGTGTATAACAGGCAACGATTAGGCCTATTACTGCAGTTAGTAAGACTATGTTTGCTAGGATGTGGCACTGTTACGCAAAGCAACAATAAGTAATCAGTTTATTTCAATACAGATCTCTAATAGCTAGGATCAGGATCAGGGGGCTAATGTCATCATTGTGCAAAATTTCATCAAAATCAGCCATACGATTTTGGAGATTGCAATTTTTCCATTACCAGGATAGCCACCATCTGCCATCTTGGAGTTTGCAACTTTTGGTCACCTGTTAGATTTGCAGAGCTAGTTTGCATTGTCATAATGTCACAACTGGTTAAATGGCTGCCAATATGTCAGATTTTACGTTTTTTTTAATGACGGCTCTCCACATCTTGAACTTTTAATAATATGAATAAATGGTAAAAACTTTCCAGTTTACAACCAAGTGTATGGCTGAGTCATAGTCCTAAAACAGCAAAAATAAAAATAATCGCTCAATTAGAATCGCATAACACATGCACTGTAGCATTTAAATCTGTCAATTACCAGATTTAAATGTAACACACAGCGCTGAAATATAGCAACTTATCTATTTTTTGAAGATGGTGGCCGTCTGCCATTTTGAATTGTGACGCAAATTTTGGGACGACCTACAACGAGAATTTGATGGTCTTTATCAGTTTGCAAAATTTGGTTGCAATCGCATTAGTCGTTTTGAAAATACTAAAGATGGAATAGTTTGCATGTTTGGCCTGAAAATACCTATTCACGCCCCTTTAGGCAGTTTCTGAATTCTTATCCCTCTATGAATGCAATAACCTGGAATTGACGTCATATAAAGCAAACCGTGTAAAAATCGGTTGTACAGTTTAGTCCTGGGACGCGGGCAAAATTTGGGACCACAAAAAAGAATAGGATAGGAAAACTAAAAACCATGTGAGGGTGATATTTCACGCATACGCCGCCATGCTCCCAATGGGGCGATCGTTTTGAATTTTGGCATGCGGGGAGTCATCACTGACGTAATCACCCACGCCATTTTTTTGTCAATCGGTTCATGGGTTTGGGAGTTCTGACCCCCCGAAATTTTACTATCTCCATAGGATTGGCTGGTCGATCTTACAACAGTGTGCACTGCCGTGCTACACTGTGATTTCTGAACAGATGGTAAGCAGTGGAGGACTAGTATGTGTCATCATGCAAAATTTCGTAAAAATTGGCCAAAGTCTTTGGCAGATATCGCTGCAGATTTCTAAGATTGCCACCATCTACCATATTAGAATTTCAAATTTTCATATTTTGGTCGTCATACCAAATTCTGTTATAATCGAGCAAACAGCTGCAGATATATCGCATTTAACTTTTTAAAATGGCAGTCATCAGCCATCTTGAATTTTGTTAATTTAAATTTTTGAAGAGCTGGTAATTTCTGGAGGACCAGTATAAGTCATTGTGCAAATTTAAGTTAAAATTGGCCAAACGTTTCCCTATATCACAATTTTACCAATTTTTTTAAAGACGGCTTCCATCCACATTCTTAATTTTTAAAATTTTTTATATTTTTAGTCTCCCGTTGGGCTGGTAGGGCTAACGTGCATCGTCACACCAAAATCGGTAAAACAGCTGCAGAGATATCACATGTAACGTTTTTTATCACTATGGTGGCCGTCAGCCATCTTGGATTATTAAATGTTTGAACAGCTGGCACTATCTGGCAGACTAGTATGTGTCATCCCTAAAATTTACGTTAAAATTGGCCAGAAAGTTTTTGAGGTGTAACATTTTTTTTCAATATTCAGAATGGTTGCCATTTGCCGTCTGTCAAATTTACAAATTTTTGGTTGCCCTTCGGGTTGGGAAGACTAATATACTATACCAAATTTATTTAAAATTGTTTAAACAGCTGAAGTGATATCGCATTTACCAGTTTTTTTTAAATGGCGTGCATTTGCCATCTTGGATTTTTAACAATTTGAACATTTGAACAGTCGGTACGCTGTGGAAGACTAATATGTGTCATCTTGTAAAATTTTGTTAAAATCGGCCAAATTACATTACATTACATAGAAATTATTTAAAGTCGCCTATGGTTAAAAACTGCTAAACGACTGTCCGACTGTCCGGTGTGAGCACTGGAGGTAAGTGTCAGTAACTGT
>Ga0209782_1002299_pt1 | contig 10602 bp, 8 predicted proteins | sample WorMetmaBAHAMAS1_FD_187390 | JGI IMG/M metagenome (GOLD analysis project Ga0209782, IMG submission 187390) | Marine gutless worms symbiont microbial communities from Max Planck institute for Marine Microbiology, Germany - Inanidrilus... | ecosystem: Host-associated > Annelida > Digestive system >...
GTTATGTGTCGTGCACGACAATTGATGATAGTAGTGATAGTGATGATTAGATCCGGTTTCAGTGCCCCTCAGTCTAGCATCCCAGTGTCGCCCCCTAGCGAATGATAGCGAAACAAAACCGCGTGCGGGTCGATGCTGTGCCGGGCGGGCTAAAAAAGCCCCAAAGGTCAAGGTCACGCGGTTATGAAAAGAGTCACGGTCGCAAGTTCCAGTGGAGTGGGACTGCACGTCGCTAGGACTGTTCGTGTCGTTACTGCCGTAAGCTTTGATTGTGCGTGTGTGCCTGCAGCGATGCATTTGTCGTCTTCTCGGGCGGAATGCCTCGTGCCAGCTACGGAGATCGTCACACGGTGAGCGTCATTCGTGGTGACTCGCACGTCGTGTTCGACTTGACGTCCGACGTCGTCGATTTCATCGTTCTCTGTTCAGCCGACGAACGCGACGACGACGCCTCCAGCGGTACGTCAATAAATAAAGAATATTTATCCCACGTCCAGCTTTACTCGACGTTTGGTGAACTTCCGGTGTTGAGCAATACGGTTCTAATCATAACAGTTTGCGTGAAAGTTGCAAATTCTATATTTTTAGTCTCAAATAAAAGGACAAAGTGGGCTGAGTTATCGATGTATTATTTATGCAATTGTTTTGTAAGGTAATTTTAGATTGTTGAAGACTAACCGTAACATGATGCATTAAATGTTGCATTGACGCCTGTACGCTTACCGTCTTTCACAGGAAACAGAAATAACATAGATATATTCTTATATAACTGACGCGCCCTATCGCAACATGCCTCACCGCTGCGGGAACTCACGTGCCATATGTGATCACACAGCGTTACCTGCCACCCGGCAGAGGTGACATTCCCGCCAATGTTCGAGAAAACGTGTGCAACAACTCCAAAAAAACGTAAAAATTCGTGTTTTTTGGATTTTGAAAAAATTGCTAAAATACGTAAAAACGTACGTATAGTGGCTAAAGAAAGACTTACTGCATGATGTTTTTAGTGTTTATATGCTGGATAGTTGCATGAGTGACGATTGTCTAATGTCTGTCTTTTTACCATTAAATGTTGCTGTACAGACAGTGTATGACAATTTTAGGCAGTATGTTTTTAATTTATGGTTGTCGTGTGTTTGTATACTTACTGTATTTGTCTGTATTCTCTCTTATCTATCGTTCTGCCTGTTTTAGCGAATAAACTTGTTCGTAGTTTCACCGGCCAATAATTCACTCATCCTTTTGCGAACTTTTGGAGCATTTATTTTATTTTATTTTATTTTAGATGTGCGAGAGGCATTAGCGGCTGTGTAGCGGAAAGTGGCAAGTATACGTTACTTTGCTGCATGAAGGGTTCAGAGTATTGTGACGAACACGTGTCTCTGTATGTCTGTCTGCTTGCATAACTCGAAAACCACACGGCTGAACTTCCGGAATTTTTATGCACGTTGCCTCTGGCTGTGGCTCAGTCCTCCTCCTACGGCTTGCGATACGTTATGTACTTCCGGTTTTGTGGATGATGTCATGTTTTCACGTAATGGCTGTGTGGCACGTCATGTCTATTCCTAAACGGTGATAGAACACAGCAGCAGCATATGCAGCTGAGATACCGCGCAAATTTTGCTCTCAACGATAAAGAACGCGGCGGAAGTATGTATACTCATTGTGAGTTGTGTATACTGTGGGCAAAGTCCGCTATCTACGATTGCCTTGTCTGATGGACAGGTGACGACGAGCCTCACAGTCTGCTGATCTTGGCCGAGCAGGAGCTGGTCGCCGTGGACTTGCTGTCGGCCGGCTGGCCGTGCCACGAGCTGCCCTATCTCAGCAGCATCCACGCCAGTGCCATTCTCAGCGCCACCCACGTCGCCGGCGTTCCGCAGCCGCTCTGGGATCGTATCAGAGACGCCGGCGAAAACCAGCGGAACAAGTGCTCCGCTCGAGTAAGCACTTCGGCGCTTCATGTGAAAATATTGAACATTACGTGGACCATTTCCGTGGCAAACTCGTGTTTACAGGGGTAGGCCTAACAGGTATAAAGGGTTAACTGGCAATATGCATGATATAATTATTACAGTACTGGTGCAACAATGTTTTCAGAGATGGGGAAACCTTCCATCCCATCCACAGTCCATCCGCCTCCCCATAGACGTGAGTGACTGTGGTCTTGACTCTTGAGTCTCGAGTATTAATTACTCCCTCAGAAGCATTGTGGAAACTTACAGTACATGTGGATAAGGGCTGTCCACAATTAATGAACTAATTTTGCCATATCGATTAATTGATTAAATATTTTAGGTCATTGAATAAAACATTTCAGTTCTATGAGAAACTTCACAGTCCTATTTCATGCTTTGTTCTCCAACAAGGCGTCCTCAGTAAAACCAAACATCATTTTATTGATTCTAATCAATGATTAATTGACTTAGACTTAGATAGGGACAGCCTTAATGTGTATCTGATGTTCATTTGTGCACAGATTTATCCACTTCAGCTTTGCTACTCTAGCAAACAGTGTTTCTAAGCAGAAAGCCAGGTCTCAGTTTTCAAGTTTAGTCCACATTTTGGGGGGGAGGTTCCCCATGCCTGCCAGGCTGCCAGTAGTTGTACCCTTGTATTATAGACTTCATGTTCAACCAGTACTGTCAAAGCACTGAAGATGATTGATCAGTTTTTGGCACACATATAAGAAATTCTTATTAGAACTCTGCTATTTGTATTAGTGTAGTATGATGTTTAATATCGGCTGTTATCAGTTTATTTGTATTTATATTATTTTACTTGTTGTGAAAGGACTGGCCAATACATGGAGGCAAAGATCTTAGGACTGACACACCAATGAACGACTTGCTGCTGACTGGGTTAGTTGGTAAATTCTGTTTCATTTTCTGCCTTAAATAATACACGATGACGAATTGGATTAGATTTATGTGGATTTAGTGCAGTATTTTTCCAAATTTATTGTGATCTGTGATAGTGTGATCGTGCTGTAGTGAACTAAATTTTTAAGGACTGCTGCTGCTAGTGTTGCTGCTGCTACTGCTGCTGCTACTTAATTTACTACATGTAGACGACACACTGCTTTCAGTTTTTGTTTGCCCACATCACCAGCACTAATGCTAGATGTGGTCTATTGCTGCAGATGCTTATGAGCATGGTCTGCATGTGTTTGTGCATTGCTTATGCCCTGCAAAAATGGCTGAACTGGTTGGGATGTCATTTCGGGGGCATACGGATGAATATGAGTCACAGTCACGGGAATGTTACCTCTGCTGGGTGGCAGGTAACACTGTGTGATCCCATATGGCACGTGAGTTTCCATAGCGGTGTGGTGCTTGTAGCACAAACTGCTATACGCTTCTTTACCTTTACCTTTACGGTGTAGTTGTTTGTAGTGTTATGCAGTCTGACTTATGTATATGTTCACATCTTTTCTCGAGATGGTGTAGTTTGCTGTTCTTGCTTCTTTGCTCTGGTTTTTAGCTTGTTTTTATTTTAGCTTGTTTTTATGTATGTCGTGGACTTTGGTCTGCCATTGAATGAATTAATATGATTGAACAAACAAAAAGCCAGCAATTTGGGCTGTTGCTACCATTGCTGCAGTATACCTGTTTAACTGGCTTTTGTTCTTTTGCATTAATATACTCTAGGCCGGAGTTGGGCCTCGTCCCCAGAACAGATCAGTTGTAGATGGCTAGAGAAGTGTTTACTTCCAGTCACTGAAACAACAGTGTCAGTCAAAGTACTGAAGGGACTCAGAGCACTAATGTTAGTGAGGTAAATCACCCCTGCACCTCATTTAATTTTCTTGATGCAGCAACTGATTCACATTAGAAGAAGAGATGCTGCTGCATCATTTATATATGTGGATGCCAGTAGTGCCAAACTGCTGCTTGATTGATTAGTACGGACGATGACATAGAGTGCTGAAGTGATAATAGCAAACAGGTTCGTGTTGTGATTGCTAGACCACTGAACGTACACTGAACTTTTGTAGTCACGAGGATGGTTCTGTGAGATTCTGGGATGTGTCGGCAACACGCATGAATCTGATGTACAAGTTGTCGACTTCTTCAGTGTTCGGTATCAACACTTCTCCGACCCAGGAAGCTTCAAAAGCCCCAGAAGGAGAAGACGACTGGCCTCCATTTCGCAAGGTAGTATACTAGTGGTCTTTAGTCTGTCCATTATCGTAAGATCTTTGGATAGCTGTTTCTAAAAAAAATTCTTATTAGAGATTGAGGTCATATTCAAGAGTCACCTTTGGTTTTGTCTTGTGTGTTATATTTCTGACAGTTAATAGTGATGAAACATTGTCAGCTCTTGGCACTGCAAGTTTGATTAGATGAGCTCACATGAGCTTTCACTGACTGTTTTTTTCTGTGAATATGGTTTGATATGGTTCACACTCTGTGTAGCTTTGATAGACTTTAGCCTGAGAAAAAGTTAGTTTGTTTGTCATTCAAATATTAGTGTGATTTGTGATAGCATTAGTGCAAGCAAATTAGTATGCTAATTGCAGGTGAAAAATGTTAGTTTTTACAAATAAGATTGTTTTTTCTCTGACTTTGCTAAGGGAGTATTGTGATAAACATGCTCGGCTTTCTGTGAGTCTGTCTGTCTGTCTGTACATGATCATATCTCAGAAACTACACAGTACATTCAAATTTTGCCACATTTTTGTGCATGTTTTGTGTGGCCATGTCTCAGTCATTCTCTGTTAGCATTGCAGTATGTTATGTACTTCCGGTTTTGTGGATATCATGTTTTCCCATAATGAACTCTATGAGAGGTAATGCAAAAGGGTGTAAGCTCAAAGTAACTCACCACAGGGCAGCATCAGACCAAGGGCAAGGTCTGATCTCTATGAATGCTTAGTTGTAAGATCATTTTTGGAAGATCCAGCTGTTTTGGCTTTAAAGAATGGCTATATAAATTGATAGTTACCAGAGATCTTGTGCAGTTGGCTGTATCACACCATATACCATTGGAGTATTTAGACTTTTAGAGAGGGGTCCACCACTATCTAATATTTGAATGTCTTATTACATCTTTTGAATAAGAACTGATTCTTAGTTAATGATTTTTCATTACTTATCAAAGGTTTGTAAAATAGCAGCACCTAAAGATGTGTATATATTCACCTGCATCCAGCACTGCAAACTTTTAATTGTGCTATTTAGGTGTAGTTGTTCGGTATGTATTAGTGATGCTTTCCCAGTGTCACAGTATTTTATCGACTAAAGATTGCAAAACCGGGTGTCGTTGTGCAAAACTGGTTTTCAGTTTTAGGATTCACATAATGTAAAATTGGTTCTGTATGCAGTGTGCAAGATATGCTACAGTTTAATAAAAGCTGCAGTAAAATTCATATGACATGGTTGTTCGAGTTTAACGTGATAACAAATCTGGTGAACCTGACACTTTCACCAGATTCTGGGGCAATTTCATGTGAATCCTTGACATGAGATGCGTAGATGATCCTGATGAAACTGACATAACTGGCAATGTTACATGCATCTGCATCTGCAGCCGTGCGTTGTAATTGCAGGTCGGTACGTATGATCCGTTTAGTGACGATCCTCAGCTCGGAGTGCAGAAGATTGCTCTGTGCTGTGCCACTGAAATGCTGTTTGTCGGCGGCACAGCTGGTCAAGTTGTTGTTCTCCACTTTGAACAGGAAGAGAAGGAGGTCGACATAAAGGTTATACTTTGGTTGTCTTTGTTTACTTTAGCTTTTTGTTTTAATTTGTTATTCTCATCTTGATTATCTTTCGACAGTACAGTATATCACTATATTTGTGTTACTGGATTCAGAGAATAGTGTAAAGGGAGCAAGTCGCCATCTGTCAGGCATTGGGTTGAGGATAAAGAAAGGATAAGGTGAATCAACTGGTTAGGTTAGACTAGTGCTTCATTTTCTTCAGTGCTATGACGCTAATGCTATTTTTGACGGAAAGGACATCCTGCCTGTAGAAACCCTGTTCCACTGATCCCAAGGTTCTTTTCCTGAACAGGTGGAGAAGCAGGAGGATGATCCGAGGAAGAAGCTGCTGACCCAAGGTCGCATTGAGAAATGGTCATTAATATCTGTACATAAAAGTTAAGCAGCAGCCAGCTATGTACACATATTAACGACCATTTCTCAATGCGACCTTGGGTCAGCAGCTTCTTCCTTGGATCATCCTCCTGCTTCTCCACCTGTTCAGGAAAAGAACCTTGGGATCAGTGGAACAGGGTTTCTACAGGCAGGATGTTCTTCCCGTCATAAATAGCATTTTCACACATTCTCCATTGTACCGTATGGTGTCCTGTGTCACTACAGGTGATTCCGCTAGTCATCGTTAGTGAGCAAGACTCTTACGTCTGGAAAGGTCACGATCCTCTCACCGTGCATGTTGATGGTCTCAAGTTTGCTGCTGGATTTCAGCCGACGTGTGTCATTCAGGTTCAGCCTCCGGTGATGTGTACCGCAATGACAGTCAACGATGACTGGCAGTTGTCAGTACCTCCCGTTGTTTATACACTGTTGTCTCTCTTATGTGTACATATTTCAGATTACATTTGTCACTGTCAGATAGTTGTATATTTGTGTATATATTTTTTTCAAATCTGTTGGATTGTTGCTCAGATCTCTCTTTGCCAGCTGTTGCTATAGCAGTGATACTACACAGGCTGAACAGGCCTAAAGACTTCAACAAATTGCTTCCTGCTTGTTTTATCTAACTGCATCTGCCAGAGCATAGGAAGACAAATATGTTTCATCTCTTGACTCTTCAACTGTAAAAAGTTACCACCACTGCATTCATATTCTTGATGCTCTTCCATTTGCCACATCTACCTGTCATTACTTGTTCTCTTTTCGCAGTCAAGTCATGATTAATAACGTTATTTATACGATAGAGAACAACTCTTTACTGGCAATCTGTAATTGTGAATCACTTATAAAAATTATTAAATTAAACGTTGCAGTCTTTATTTGCAGTCCAGTCACGGAGTCACTGTTCAATTTAAACTCTGAATAGCTCAATGTCAGAGTCTGTGTAGGAAAGAAGATTTCTGGCAATTTATCAACTGACATATTTGACAGCCGTGCCATTGTTACTAAGGTGTCCAACAAACAGGATGTTACCGATACGAATTTTAAAAATTCTTAGATGAATTACTTGAGCTTGCTTTTCCTTATGGTTTCCATCAAAAGTTCTTTTACCTATCGTACCACAGTCTGCAGTTTTTCCCACAGTTAATCACTGATGTAATGCGGGATATTTTTTTGTGCAAGTTTGTGATTCTGATACATTCTTGAATTTGTCTAGATGACTAAAGGCTGTAGTTGGTAATAGCTAACAACAGCCAGCTGTTGTATAAATTAATGCTGTGAAGGCTGGAATTAGGAATATTCTTGCTGTTCAGCCTAACAGTAACAGCTCTCAACTATTTTGGAAAGTATTTTTTTGTTTTTTTTTATATTACTATGGCTGTAGAAAAAATTGAGCCCATAGAAATTGAGTGAAGGGGTGCTGATAATTATGGTTATCTGTCTAGAGTGAAATGCAAATCATTTGCATATGGTCCACTTGATGCCACTGCCACCCAATAAAGAATGGTACCTGCTTACCTAGGTTGTCCTGGAAAAGTCCGTTAAATGGTTGTTGTTGTTGTTGTTGTTGTTGTGCTATGGCCATAGCATGACATCCTTAAACAGTGAAAAGTTAAAGAGAAAGGAAGCAGTTTGTCATTTGTATCAAGCTGGGCCCCCACATTTGTAAACCTGGTGCTGTTTGTGCAGACTTGCCATTGGCACAGCTCTCGGATTTGGAGTTGTTGATTTTGGTCAGAAGAAGTCGGTGTTTGAAAAGTGTACACTCGGTCCTCCAGGTGACTTGAATATTCATATTTTGTAGTTGAGTGCAGAGTATTGGATGCACTTATTTCATAGTCAGGTGGTTTATACTCTAATGTTGTTTAAAAACATTTTGTTAGTTTGTTTGCAAGCAATCTACAGTGGTAAGCAGTAGCTGAAATATGAAATGAAGTGCAGCGGCGTCGATCCCTATGGGACAGGGAGGACATGTCCCCCCAATATTTATGAAGAGGGGGACATCCATGGTAATGTCCCCCCAATATTTTTGAAATGATGTCGTTTAGGATGTCAACTCGAGTGACAGCAACTGTTGTTTGTTGTATTTTTATGCAAATATTATGTGTAGTCTCACAAAAAAGCTTCAGCTTCTGGGGGGCTTCGTCCCCAGACCCCCTACCGGGTCTCTGCCCCTGGACCTCGCTGGGGGACTTCCATCCCCCAGACCCCAGTCTTCTTTTATGCCCCCCCAATAATCCTGTGAGATCGATGCCTTTGATGAAGTGAGTAGTTCATCTGTTATGATGCAATTCTACTTGTAGTCATTTGAGATAAACATTGTTTAAAACAAAGAGCCAACTAGTATTATAATTATATCAATGCCTTATTGTTATTGATTTGGCCTTAGGAAGAACCTCCTACCTTTAAATATGTTTTGCTTTGATAGTCTCTTAAGTTTCTAGGCATGGTGCTCATCTCTTTTTTAGATCCTGAGCCAGTAGGTGGATAAAATGCTCTTGTCTGTAGTGTCTACGGTTACCTTCCTATCTGTAGAGCGTGACCACCCACTGACCTACTGACTGATACCAGAGTACACGGCTTGGTGACAGGTACAAGGGTGTGAACAACTTGCCCAGTGTTGCTATGCAGCCACATCCTGACTGGGACCCGCTACCTTTTCATTGCATATTTGATGCCCAACCAATTGCACATACTAAACAGGTGCATTAAACAGAAGCTGGCAGACGTTTTTTTGAGAGAGAGACATATTGTATTGTACTCAACAGATGAGACGGCAACACCTCGTCGCCGGTCACTGCGCAAGTCGCTCCGTGAATCTTTCCGGCATCTCCGCAAGAGGCGCATGCCCAATATTCCTATTTCACTTCTCCACCGGAGGGCTCGCACGGAGTCCAAGTCTGGAGCGGCTGCTGATGCTGATGCTGCCAAGCCGGCAGAGGAAGGACAGGCTGAACAGCCGTCATCGTCATCGGCTCCAGCTGCGGCATCGTGAGTACAAATATCTGTATGTCTTTCTGAAAATATAAAAGATATCGTATAAAGCAAATTTTTCAAAGAGCTTTACATTCTGTGCTGAGCACTCCATTCATAAGGCTATTTGTATAAAATACAATTACTCTCTTCCATTTTGTAACCAGTTTTCAGGATAATCTAGATCAGCTCTTTTTTCCTTAAATGTCTTTCTACTTGTTCAAGAATTATTGGAATAGGGTTTTGGTATGGACTGGATGTCCTTTCTGCTACCTATGGCATCAATATCAAAGCAATAGAGGAAACACAAAGCACTAACCCTAACCAGTGGCCTGACCTCATGCTTTATTCATCCACCACTGGACTGCTGAGGTAAACTTGAAAAGGCCATTGCTGCTTTTCTGACCACTAGCTCTATGACACTTTTTGTACTAATAGAAAATTTCTTAGTTAATATTTCTATACATACTAATAATATTGGTTGTTTTTGCTTAAGCAGTCAAACACGACTGAATGCAGAGAACGTTAGATTTGCAGTCAAGTGATTATTAGTGTGACTTAAAGGAAAATCTGATAGCATAACGTGACAGCAGCATCAACAACAAATTTTTTACGGCCATTATTATGGAATGGTTCTAGTAAACCAGTACCATAGTTATTGAAGTTATCATTTTATTTTGATGTTGGAGTTCTTAATGTCAATCTGATTACATTATTTTGATATTGGAGAAATACTCATGTCCCACTTGTATGAGATTTTGTTAAATTCAAACTGTACATGTGTAATTCTGCATCTTCTGGATAGATGGTGCTGCCTTTTAGCAATGGATGTAGCGAGTCTTTGTACAGACTGAATGAGTTGATTTGATGTTTGGCAGTGAGGAAACTCCGAAGAAGGAGCCGGCAGCAGCAGCAGCTGATGCTGATGGTGGTGATGCTGATACAGCACCCGCAGCAGCAGGAGCAGAAGGAGCCGCAGCAGGAGCCGAGGCCTCGGCAAGTCCTGCTGCCGCAGCACCAGCCAGTTCGTCAGCTCCACCGTCGCCAACAGTTACAACCCCACCGATGTCACCACAACGCCAGCTTGAGGCACGGTCCGCAGACGAAATGACCACGTCCGTCGTCCGGTGTCTTGCGTTTGCCGAAACTTTCCTCATGAGTGGCAAGTGTTGTTATGAATAAAGTAAAGTATAATTAAGTAAAGAGAACATTTGTTTGGCATTTTCTAATAAAAAAGCTCATCTCTAAATTGCTTAGGTTTGGATGTGTTAGTGAAGGATCAAACACCTTCACTGGCCTTCCACACATTTATCCACATGCAGAATAAGCCATCCTGCCTTTACTCTTCAGCCGCAGGACATCATTGCACTTTGGCTGTGGGTTTTTCTGTGTTTGTAAATGCACGTTTTTTTGTCATATGAGATCAGCCAGTCTTGTATACAGTATATGATCAAATAGTCCAATAAATATCGGTTGTTCTGCTGATGTCGACTGGCAAATGTGCCAGGGGTGTAGCGACGGGGGGGGGA
>Ga0209782_1002300_pt1 | contig 10600 bp, 6 predicted proteins | sample WorMetmaBAHAMAS1_FD_187390 | JGI IMG/M metagenome (GOLD analysis project Ga0209782, IMG submission 187390) | Marine gutless worms symbiont microbial communities from Max Planck institute for Marine Microbiology, Germany - Inanidrilus... | ecosystem: Host-associated > Annelida > Digestive system >...
ATTCTTAACTGGCGCCACAAGTGCCTCTGCATCCCGCGTAGGACACTATGGCGCTATACAAATGTTGTATTATTATTATATATTATTATTATAATGTGGTGACCTTGCCATGCCGAAAACACAACTGAACTTGGCACATGAAGCTTCCACATTGATGTGTTCTGTGTCTACCGTGAGATATTCGGTGAATAAAGATAAAGTCATTGCAGCCCCGGTCATCCAAAATGGTCTTTCTGATCATCTGCACGTACCCTCCGTCTCCAAAGGACAGTTTCAGTTTGGCCTGAAAACCCACCTCATCCAGCAAGCGTACAACCTCTTGAGAACCTTGTATGTACCAGTGTATCAAACTGAACTGGACTGGACCTCCTTGCTGGCTTACCGAGTGTTGTGTGGTCTGTTATCATTGCTGGGAATGAATGCAACATACTTGTGTAAGCCAATAAGTTGTCAGCTGGTCACTTATTGCAGACAACAGCAGTCCTTTATCTAAGCTTTGACTTTGCGTGATGACTATCTGAATGCCCTTTTTATCAGCCAACAAAGGGAACTTAACATACTGCATACTAACTGCTGTTAAGAAAATTTGAGATGTCGTACAGTTTATTCCCTTGCAGTCTGACTTTGTTGTGTTGTGGTGGACAGATACTAAAGAGTGGCTCGGGAGTGGTCCAGAATACGTTTGCTGGTCATTCGAAGGCTGTCACGAGTCTGGTGTCTCGGTCAAAATTTACTGTGACGACCGGCGAGGATTTTGAGATCCATCTTTACCCAACAGATGCTCTGATGAAATCTTGTGAAAGGTTGGTATTTGTGACGCTGTTATCTACTGCCTGCGATAAACTGATTGAACAAAGTGATTCGACTGATTCAGTTGATAGTGTTGGAGCACGGCACTTAGTGGTCCAGGTAGAGCAGTCTATCTGGTGTGTTTCTGTGTGTCCAAACAATAACTTTTGACTTATATTTGGCTTGCTGTTTCACGTATCTGGGAATGTTTTAAGGTCAAGATCAAAGGTCAGATTCATAGTCCCAAGAGGAAAGAATCTTGTTGAAGTATTGATATGATTTTGATTGACAGCTTCTTCTAATCTGGAAATTATTCTCATTTCTAACACACTTGACAACTGTTGTGATTGGTTGGTGTATGTTTCTTACACAGTTTTACTGAATGAGGTCTTCTGACAATATTTGTGTGTCCGCTTGTTTCCACCGTTACTAAGACTCCTTGATCTGTACAGTATATCATGAACATATAGAATCATGGTGATGCGTTTTGCGAGCTGTAGCTGTAAAATTAGACACGATTTGTGAAAGTAGCTTGTCTGATAATGAAAGTTGTGACTTTGTCTATAAAACACACACAGAGCTCTTTATGGCAGTTATTCTCCAAATTTGGCTTGTTTTTCTCATTTGCTTAGACTTTTACAGACCACTTGTAAATTTATCTTGTCGACTAAACAGTAGCATATTTAAACAGTGATATAATGTACACTGCAAGCCATTTCGTTGTGCGAAAAGGCTCGTATGTGATAAGTGGTAGGATATTGGGAATTCTGCATGCATTTGTGACAAAACGGGTGATCGGATATGGATGCTGTTTGGGATGTTAGGTCGGATGGGTCGAGGGATGAGGCAAGTAGTTGGGTTTGGGGATCGGTCCACGGGAGGAGGTAATTTTCTGGGTGAATGTGGGGCGCTCCATTGTAAGTTGTAACCAATGGGGAGTTTGCAGTTTAGCTGTGCAAAAGTGCATTGTGTGCTGCATCTATGAGTGGATCTGCCACCAGTGGTGACGATGTGGCCTGTTTTCAAATTACTTTGGGAAATTTTGTTAATTTCCTCCGACTACTCAGTTGTGATTGTTCTGCAGGAAGGGTGGCGAGTCCAGTTGTACAGTGCTATCAGGCCACAGTGGACCAGTAACCTGCTGTGCGTTGAACTCCGACGAGACGAGACTGGCTTCTGGCAGCCGTGACATGGTTTGTTGTCTCGATAATAATTATTAGGCCGCATCACCCACACAGTGTGCTACTCAAAGAATTAATCTCTATTAAATCTTTAATATTTACAGTATAGTCTTTACCTTAACGGCTTAAATTGTGTTAAAAGTGCCGTTATACCCTAACCAACTAACCAACCAACCATACGCCGTGCATAGACGCTCTCGTGTTGCTACAGATGTCATGTGTAGCAACATGTATGTGTTTTTGTGTGTTGGGCACCCATGAACTGTGAAAAACCATGAACTGTGAAAAAAGTAGCCAGTTGATCAAGATGCCATTGGGTTGGAGGGGGAGTGCAGACTTGTGTGGACCCATGGAACCATGTATTAATTGGGTGTCCCATGCCGCCAAGATAAGAGGCAGTTTTGAGGGAGTACATGGGCCGGGATCAAAATTACAATGCTGAGTAGAAGATGGGCGTTCTTGAGTATGTGCCGCCTGAAAATGTGGCACGTGTTGAGCTATGGCTTATGCAGAGAAAGTCAGCCGTCTGGCTGCTTGCGTCCAGTCAATAATAGCCGCAGGCCGACCGTGAGTGACCTCTTTCATGTCTGCATCGTAACTGTGATTTAGCTGTGCAGCTTCGATCAGTGAGGCAGCCGTTTGCGGAATTACTTTGATTTTTTGTGCTGTACTTGCTGTAAAACAGTTGAACAACTTAAAATTTATGAGCTACATCACTCTAACGGTTCCGCGAACCCACAACAAATTTGGTGATCAAAGCTTTGCTGTTGCAGGACCTTGTCTATGGAACAGTTTGGCTACTAGTCTGCATCAGATCACTAGCTACGGACAATTTAGGTGATATATCTGAAAACTCATTTATTTGGGAATTGAGAAATCACAGCGCAGCATGACCTATGATTTTCTGCGCTATATAAATACTCTTACTTACTTACTTACTTAAAGATCATTAAACATTTAAAGCTGTCCAATTTTGCTGTTCATGTAATTTAACGTAAATAAAAGTATTTTGTTTGTGTTGATTTCAGAGCGTTATAATATGGGACGTTGAAGGAGCCGTATGCTGTCAAGTGAGTGTGCTGATTGGCTGTCATGCAGACTGGATAACTTGCTGTGATTGGTCCAACACCAATGATTTTCTGGTACGTGTTACTGTTTTTACAGTACTTAGAGATAGTTCCTCCAGTTCTGGGTGGAAACATTGGGCAACAAGATTCCTTTGTTGTTTGCAGTTGTTAAATATTCTCTATATTTTCTCCACATTACTCTCAAAGCTTCGTAGATGTTTGTAGAATTTTGTATGCTAAGACTTTGGTTTATGCTTTCTTTTTTATGGTGTTTTTTGCCGTCTTTTGGTACCCAGTGCATGGCTACATTTGCAGTTCCAACTTCTATCTCAGCACAGACTCCGTATTTTCGTCATACATTTTCACAGATATTGCATTTTACAGCTTCATCATCAATTCTTCATTTCTCACGCTGTGATACTCCTGATATTTGCTGCCATATTTAGTGATGGCTTATATTCATACACCTGTGTTGCCATCTGCATTTTACTCACAGTTCCCTTTACAGATTTCCCGTTGTACTAATTAATTTGTTTGTTGTATTTTTCTGTCGTACAGTAGACTAAGCCAGCAGTACATCAGCTCTGTAGTATTACTTATGCAACATCAGTATTGTAGTGTATCATATCACATTGTACATCGTGACATTATTAGTAAGTTTATTATTACTTTTTTGTATGTTTTGAACTTAATTAATATTGACTCTTTCTTGGGAACATTTATTCTTATTATCAACTTGTCATGTTATTTTTGTATCGTAGACCGTTGACATTTGCAGTGTGGACACAGGGTTGATAATGCCACTGTCTGAATATGCTGGTTACTATCAGCAAAATTATCAGCAGTCAGCAAAACTGCTCCAACAGAATGACAGATTGCCGATGGGTCTCTTATAGTCTACTGACTTATGATCCTCAGAGGCTAAGCCGGTCCCCCTGGTGAGGCCTCAACCTGGTGAGCTACCTGGTGAGCTTAATTAGGGATACTAACTATTCATATCTATGCATATTATGACCATAAAATTGTTGTATAATGTTGCAACCAGTTGAAAAAATTTTAACGATACTCATGTGTGCACGCACATGTACATGTGTGCATACTAGATGTTTAGTTGGTAGTGTTATGTAGTTAAGTTTAATTGTATGAATGTGTAGGTGACAGGTTCAAATGATTTCAACTTGAAGCTGTGGGATGTTAAAGCTGGTCAGGAGAAGTCTGTACTGGCCGGTCATATGTCGGCCATTACTGGCGTTGCATACAGTGTAAGACAGTGTATTAGTAATGGCTTTCATAAGAAACAGTAGTTCCCTTCGGTACTTTCACATTTATCGATCATTTTTCAGGAAGATTAATTTGCAGACTCTGTGATAAGCATGTCAGATAGATTGTTCGAATGAATTAGGAATTCAGGTTTGACCAGTATAAAAACTCATGTAGTTTATATGCAATACGACAGCGGCGGTGGTTTAGTTTTTCAGCCGAGTCTAACATCATTGGTAACACCAACAAAGTTCCCCATATGTCAAGCCTGGTTAGAACTGAGATTGGTGACTATTTGTGGTAACCAGCCACTTTGGCCAGCGCAGCCTCCTGTCGTCGGAGAGGTGAAAATGGCTACTTGGGTAAGGAGCAGTGCTCTGTGAGTGGGAAGGTAATCATAGGCCTGGCGTCAGACTTGCAATGGATCATTGACTTTGTCATATATCCACCCGTGGACTCACTGGCCCGACAGAAGGGAGATGCATGGAGCTCAGCACCATTTACCTTTTATTACACTAGTGAACTGTATTCAATTACTTATTGTCTGTGCTCGATATGTCATATCTCATTCCCAGTATTTTTTACTCATGTTGTCTTGTTAACAATGAACATGTTATGTCTGATACAAAATGCCACATTGCAGAATCAAGTTGAGTAGTTTATTTTTTACAGTACAATAAAATGTGTTTTGAGAATCACCCATCACTGAAATGCACGGCATCTTGTAAAATATTTAAGTCATTTTTAACATTTACAAGTAACAGAACTGTGGTTGGATGGTCGCTAATGTGAGCAACCCTTTAGACTGACTCCTACGTGCATTAATGGCTGTGCGAGGAACAGTTTATCTGGCTGCTGCTTCAGTAAATTCCATTTTGCAGTTGAACATAGGCAGACCCTCAAACTGGGAACTACTTGACATTATAAAGTGTCTTTTTCAAGCTTACGAGTATGAGTTATGGCAAAATGTGAATTTTTGCAGATTGGTGGCTATAATCTCTGAAATGGTGCAAGCGCAGCATTAGGTCACTACAGATCATTTATTGGAAATTACTTACAGCTAATCAAATGGTACCATCAGTGGATGCCTACAGCAACCACAAGGGCCCAAAATCGTCCTTTGGCAAATTATGGATGTAAACAAATGATCAGAGCTGAGTTGAATAATAAATATATAAATGACTGTCATATTGTATCATATGGGTGTGCACAGGCAATTGTCTGTATGCAGCATGTCAGGCTTATCTCGTTAACAGATGGCTTGTTCGTTCATTCTATCAGGGGCGGCGGTTGACTGTTAGCAGTCTTTCGACATGCCTTCAGCCACCGCTGAGGCCTAGGCCTGGCCCAATGCGCTTCTCCTCTAACCCTGGGGCTTGTACTGTATATTTATAGAGCCCAGCTTAGCCGGCGAGTTTCTCTGGCAGGGTGTCAAAGTGTGGCCCTCCTATAGGACCCCTGGCCATCTGTCTTTTGCACTAGCGGCTCTCACCACACCCAGACGCCCCCAATCCGGGTGTGATGGCCTGTCACATTTGTAAGAGTATACAGGTGGACCCTCTGTACCTGCCCTAGAATTTAATCTCATAGCATGCAGAAAACCTGACTTGACATGCCAGCAGCGGGAGTCGAACCCACGCCGTCGAGTTAGCCAGCCAGGCTAGCTGCTCCGCGAGCGCATTAGCCCACTGAGCCACAGAGGCAGGTCAAATAGATGGCTTACTTGTCATTTTTAGTTTTCTTGTTGTTATTTTCTGTTTCATGTTTAGTGTCGTACATTGAACTGTGTGTCGGCTTTTGATCGCACTATAAATATTCAGTATTGTATTGTATGTGAAAATGTCCACAGATGTTTGCATAGTAATGCTGGTCAGTTTTTGGTGATGTTCAGTACGGCTGCATCGTGTCGAGCAGTGCCGATGGAACCATGAAAGTGTGGTCTCATCGTGGCGTCGAGATAACCACGCTGCACGGTCACTCGGCGAGAGTGAACGGATGTGATCTGCTGGTCAGAACTTCACAACAACATCAGCAACAACAAGGTCTGTTGAGTTGATAATGGTGATGATGATGATGATGATGATGCACAGATTTGTAGAGCGCATCCTAAATAGTCCTCAGACGTGCTGTCCGTCCCAGTCAAACAGGTGGGACTTGAGATGTCGAGCGAACGCCAGAGGCGAGAGCATTGCAGTTTGAAGGGTAGCTGGCAGACTGTTCCAGATATGTGGGCCAGCGACCGCAAAACTCCTCATCCCCAGTGTTGTCATCGTCCTTGGCACAAACAGTTGTCTTTTAGACGTCTGCAGCATCGTGTCATGAAGTGTTGGAGAATTGTATCAACTGAAACTGAATGAAGACAACAAGAAGCATTTGAAAAATGTTGGGCCCATTCGCCACTGCGAGCCGCCTCACGCCCATTCACCAGATGTTGCTAGTGGTACTGTCGTGCACCGCCTGCGCATCGATGTCCACGACGACAACGACAATGCGTGACAGAGGGGACCGCTATGGCCCCATGGAATGGGCCCAATCAGTGCAGCAGCTGGCTCATCTAGATTTATCTGATCTGGAAAAGGAAACAGTCTGTAACAATGGTTACAACTTATGCATAGAATGTTCTGACAACTGGCTGGCTATCAGAAATGGCATCCAGCCAGCGAAAGCTATAATTCCAGCACCTCCAGAAACTTTTCGTGATGGAGACTAAGCATTACTGGAGAGAGCATAAAGGGAGCAACGCACATGCCTTTGGGAACCTGGTTGTCATACATGAAGAAAAGATAAGGAAAAGATTTTCTGTGGTTGTCGTCAGTGTTTTGAGTTTTATCAGTGTTCTGAGAGTGTCAGAAGGGCATAGGGATCATGAAAATCATTGTCACTTCTGAATGCCATGCACGTTCCGGGGCCTAATGCGGTTTAGAAACATTGTAGATTTAAGCACTATATAGATTGTTCGTGTGTTTGTTTACCTTATAACTTGGTTTTCTTTTGCTTCTTGTCACTTGCTTGCAGACCATCATTTCTTGCTTGGGTTTTATTATTGCTTGATTGTTTACAGCAAGCTTGTGTGTTCTGTCATTCAGCAGTAGCACTGTAGCTCTTGCTTGAAGTACAATTAAATTAGTTAAGTTATTGTTAAAAGATCTGGACTGACTGTTTTTAAAATCTGTCCTCTAGCTAAGAAGCATTTCGTCATATCACCTCATTTTTCTGTTCACTATATATTTAAGACGTGGAGTCGGAGACAGCGGACTGGGCGACTATGGTAGAAGTCGAGGAGTGGAAGGAGAAACACGACGAAGCAAAGCTGAGAAAAGACGACATTAAACTGGACTCGGTGATGGTCGCATCGTGCTCTGATGATGGCACGCTCCGAATCTGGCTTCCGACACTGGTATGAGATGCTACATTAAGTCCTTGTGATCAGTGTGAAATTAAAGGTAAAGTAGAGAGTGCTATAGCCCATGATGAGTGTAGGTTCGGTGCTCATCTCCTTTACTTACTTAGGCCTTGAGCCTGTAGGTGTATAAACGACTTTAGTCTGCGGCGCATATGTCACGTAGCCAGTGCTATGCCGTTGTGAAACTGGATGATTCGCATTTAGATAACTCACCTGCAACTCCTTGGTCATTTATCTTACCTTACCTTACCTTCAACTGAGCCAGTTTATAGTGGCTGCTTATCACTGAGGCCACATGGGGTTTGACCAAATGTTACCATGGTCAGAAAGTCTCAACCTTCCCTGTGAAGTGATGGAGTGTGGGGCCTGCCATGGACTATATCTCGACTGACTTTGGTGCTGATAGCTTAAGAGTTTGTTTTCCTTTTAGAGCACAGTCGATCAGACACAGACAGACATACAGACGAAGTCACAGATGCCGCTGATGACAATGTCCATTACCACCGACATTGGCAACAACTCAGTAGAACACTGATGCTTGTTGCTGCGCAACAGAGCAACGAACTGTGCTGTCTGACTGGGCATTCCGACAAGGTGATTGCACTAGCATGCGCCAGTGATGGGACCATCTGCTCCACGTCCCTGGATAGAACTGTCCGGATGTGGAAACCAGGCACAGAAACTACGTCGGGGGATTCGTTTCACAATGCTGAAGTCACATCAATAGCAGGCTCGGAAGATGGCTGTCAGTTAGCCACCGCAAGCAGGTTTATAGTTTCACTTGTTACTGAACTGCAGCTGTGGTCCTCAGCTACATGTATGAGATGTTGGCTTTGTGATAGCTAATGTATTGTTTAAGATAAGTAATATACTAAAGTAGCAAGGACATGAACAATAATGTCTGTGTATCGTAAGACCGCATGGCCATAATGCAGTGGGACTGGAGTGGATGTGTATTTAAGTCTCAGCATTGTTGTTCTTGCGCTCGAAGGACAATGATATCTAGTGCTTGCAATGATAGTCAGTTTTGTTGCCAAATATTGTGATATTTTGCTCTTTTAGACATGATTGCTGACCAATATAACACAAATAAGAAAACTGATTAAGTGAAAAAATAATGTAACGAAGCTCATATAGAATGGAAGGAAGCATCACAATATAGAAACAATAAACAGATGATTGTTATTCGCTAACTGCACTTTGTTTATTTTTTTTATACTAACTGCTTTTAAGAATAACATGGTAGAGTTGATATGAATGCAATAATGTTCTCATATAGACAGTTTATATCCAAGCAACTCAAGTTATCACAGTTTTTGCCACAAATTTTCAAAACCCATACATACGTACAAATTTCTATAGCGCCAAAATCCTGAAAACGAATCAGAGGCAGTAAAACTCATATTAAGTGATGAAGTTTTTGCATTTTTAATTGTATTTTTTTGGAGGTACATTTGACTTTTATTGAAAGATTATTGTCCATATTCACTTTGCAGAGATGGCGTGGTCAAGCTGTGGCTGTATGGAAGTAAACCTGATGCTACTGATACGGTGCCGCACTGTGCATTATCACTGAAGGTAAATCTTTTCTGAGTGAAAATAATTTTTTGTACTAGAATTTGATAAATATATAGCAACAAGAACATTTCGCAGTTCATATAACACATGTACATCATAAGTTGTTGTCAGGTTATTGATTATTATTACTCGACTGGAAAGCTGATGCTCATTTTACCATCTGGAGGGTGGAAGGCTGTGTTGACCTGCAGACCATGCCAAAGGCTGTATATTGCAATGGCTGTCATGATAAACACAACTTTCTGCGGTGAGCTTTGAATCTGGGATCTCTCACACGACACTGAGTCATGTCAGCACCAATCATTTCAACGTGCATCTAGCCTGTAAAAGTGCCTCCCGTGTCGGTCGTTCTGTTCAAGAACGAGTGAAGAAAGAGAGGCAGCCTTTAAAATGGACGTGATGGATGTTGTTCTACCTCGTTTTAGGCTCACTCAAAGTCGGTGAACAGCGTAAAGTTTCTACGAGGGCAGAAGTTGCGGCTGCTGGTGACAGGCTCGGATGATGCGACTGTAGCGGTCTGGTCTGCTCAGCGGTTGGATGCTTCTGTCAGAATGAAGTATGGTCTTGCTGATTGCTGATCACATTCACATCTCCACTTATTATATACTTGTTTTTGCCTTGTAGCAGTTACTGATCGGGCTTTGCTAAAATCAGCGTACTTTAATGCTGCTGTGCAGTAAAACTTCGTTATAATATACAACAGACTCTCAGTTAATGTAGACTTTACTCTGGCCATTGTTGAGCCCCTTTTAGTTATTGTGCATGATAATATAGTTAGAGTAGTCTCTGATAGGATGATATTTTGTTTATTACGGACCAATTTGCTGTTCTACACATTACATTGGTGCCTCATACGAAGGAATGTTTATATTTTTAATGCACCTGTTAGTGAGATCACAGTTCTTAGTTGTGAAGGCATGTGAAACTGAATGAAGAAAATTAGTGTGGCAGCTAGACTCATCCAGATTTATCTGATTTAGAAAAGGAACCGTTCTGTAACAATGGTTACAACTAATAAAGTGTTTTGACAACTGGCTGGCTCTCAGATTTGGCATCCAGCCAGCTAAAACTATAACTCCAGCACCTCCAGAAACTTTTCGTGATGGAGATTTAGCATCGGAGAGACAAAAAAGACAGACAGTATGAAGGGAGCAACTCACATGCCTTTGGAAACCTGGTTGTCATCCATGAACTAAAGATACGGAAAAGATTTGCTGTGGTTGCCGTTAGTGATCAAGAGTCCAGTTGTTAGCTGACCATCAGTAATGGCATATTGTTGCAGACACGAAGGCCTTGCGGTTAATTCTGTGTAGAGTCAATGT
>Ga0209782_1002301_pt1 | contig 10600 bp, 7 predicted proteins | sample WorMetmaBAHAMAS1_FD_187390 | JGI IMG/M metagenome (GOLD analysis project Ga0209782, IMG submission 187390) | Marine gutless worms symbiont microbial communities from Max Planck institute for Marine Microbiology, Germany - Inanidrilus... | ecosystem: Host-associated > Annelida > Digestive system >...
GGGCTATCGTGCGGCGTTGTTTGCGTGATCCTACGTTTAGCCGTTTTGATACAATACCGGAGTGTGACAGACAGACAGACAGACACACAGACACACAGACACACGACGACGGCATATACCGCGCTTAGCACAGCTGTCGCGCGGTAAAAATGGTGTAAAATAAACAAATAATGTTGGACTGAGATACATTTTGGCAACATAATGAAATGAAATCAAACGTTATTTGCATAATGCAATTAAATCACATTTTACAGTTAAAATGTTTATACTTCTCAACCTATGAACTTTGGATGCCTTCTATTTTATAAATAATTTGGAATAATTATCCATCATAAATTTACATTAAATGTCAGCATTAAAATAACAAAAAAGAAAAGGCTTCACTGTACCGCTCTGTTCTGTTGCACTGCAGAAAAATGACGCAATGTCGCGCAAAAGGTTCAAGTATTTAAGTCTGTTGGGGCACATCGATGGAACAGTGCTTGCTATGCAAGATATTGCATCATTCGTCTTCCTGCAACACAAAATAAATACATTAAGTAAGATTTGTTTGTGCTGTGTTGCAGGCCTACTGCCTATGTTGCAAATAATCCTAATCATATGTACCCCCGCGAGAGTCCATCTTTGTCGAAACAATGGATATTATACGTTGGATAAAAAGTTCATATTTATAAGGCTGCCAGAAACATTCAGTTACAGTACACAACATGAACTGATGACACAAAAACTGAATGGAGGTAATAGCTACGTCATCGTTGACGAATGTGCCACCTGGAAAAAGGTACCAAAACACGACTCTGGCCATCGGAAAAGCATGATGATGACACGATGATTTGACTGGCACAGTATGATTTCCTATTACTGTTCTATAAGCTAGTGATCTTAGGTCTGGATGGAACCGTTGTCAAGTTATAACCGTTATACAGACACACGACGACGGCATATACCGTGCTTAGCATAGCTGTCGCGTGGTAAAAATGCTGTAAAATAAACAAATAATGTTGGACTGAGATACATTTGGGCAACATAATGAAATGAAATCAAAAGTTATTTGCATAATGCAATTAAATCACATTTTACAGTTAAAATGTTTATACTTCTATAAAGTTATATAAAGTTAGCAGAACCATAATCATTGCAAAAACAAAAAGAATAGAACATCTCGGGCATTTACAGGGTGTGCCAATAAAAAACAATCCCTTTGGAAAAATACATTATCTCAGTTACTGTAAGAAATTTTTACCAAATTTACAGCTTTTACAGAGGAGGATTCGCGCCACATACGCAGCAAATTTCGTCACAATATTTGCTATGGTTTAAAAATTACAACCATTTGAATTTAAAAGTACAGTTTTCTAAGTGAACCAGAAATTAAACTGCAATTTTGATGTAAAAAAATAACAGAAAATGCACCATATGGATGTGCCAATGGATTACCATGTGTGAAGTACTATGCTAAAACAATATCAAACACACATGCCAAAGCTGCCTACGTAATGCTGAGATAAAAGACCATTTTGTCGACGACACAGAATGATTTTCTTCACGAGTTCATTGATAAGGCAATATATTGTTTCATTTTGCAACAGATTTTGATCGTGTGTTGCTGCAACTGTTGGGCACTGACATTGAGAACAGTCTGTTTAATTACAGAGTTAGCTATAGGCATCAGACATTCATGATTGAAACATTTAAACTGTTGATAAAAAGCTGTCTGTAAAAATTTGATTTGCTATTTATGCATATTCAATGTGCAACTGCATGTTCACTTGAAAAAGTGAACTTCAAAGTTTAAACGGCTGTATCTGAGGAACTATGCCAATTATTTCAATAAAATCCGCAGGATAGCTTGCGTGAATACTTGCATAAAAAGTTTGAAAGTTTGGCTCAAATCCATACTACTATGACTGAAATACAGCATTTTTTCTAGGGGATTGTTTTTTTATTGGTACACCCTGTATAGAGCTGCTTTCATTATGCAGCTTGCTAAAATTAAAATATGTCAGAAAATTGATGCCGTTTGTTGATGTTAACTCTTTGTACCGCCTACCATGTTCTGCTAGGCTTGGTTTCAGTCTTAGCACTGAAACTCCAGTCTAATAGTGATTTTTGTGCCATTTCTAATTTTATTATAGAAAGGAACGTTCATGTAACTCATCACATTTCCTCTCATCTGACTTCGTCTCAACTGACTGTTTTTCATCTGAATTGCAGTAAGTGCAAACTGCAAAGAAAACGGCGCGAACTATATGGTGATTCATAATTATGGAAACCCGTATGAAAAGTGGAATACCTTTGTTGCTTGGCCACATTTTTGGCTAAAACTTGGCATGGTTAAGCCTGAGATAATGCTGTGTGAAATGGTGCTGAATTTATCCACGTTACGTTACCGCGAAATATCCTGTAACGTGACGTCACGTCATAGGGCTCGTGAGTCAGTTGAGCTGCTAAAATAGAGACCCCAGATTTCATTCCTCCTAGAGCCCGGATGTAAATCCGGTCGACTACAAAGTGTGGTCGGTAATGCAGGAGAAGGTCTACAAAAAGCAGATCAAGGACATTGACGAACTGAGTGCACATATCCTGACAGCTTGGGACAAAATGGATCAGCGCGTTATTGATAAAGCAGTCAGACACGTCTTTGTGCATGCATTAAAGCTAAAGGCGGACACTTTAACATACATTGCGTCAGTAATGTGTTTTGCTAACGGAACAGTGTTGACTACTAGACATATGTGCTAAATTTTATCACTTTGAGTCTGTTTCTTCAAAAGCTATACAATAAAAACCAAGGGTTCCCGTAATTATGGATCACCGTGTACTTCATTCCGGATGGTCGCATCCATCGCAAACTAAGTCACTTGACAGCACTCTCACACTGCCACTCACTTCTTATAAAATAAGGCCAGATAAAATGAGATGAGATGAGGTGAGGAGACTTATATAAACGCTCCTTATGGTTTGGTATCTACACTGTGAACCGAAAAACAGGACACTGGATTTTTTGTCCGTAACTTTGCCAAATGCTAACCAAATTTTCAAAATTCTCTCACTAGCAAAGTCAATAGTAAATCTGCAATAAAGTCATTATTAAATGTTCCACTACATTTAGTTGCCTAGCTGCACTACCTTGTAAATCTCTGTGTTCAAAAGTTGCCACGCTTAATGACTGAGTGCCATGGAGTAAGATTCAACCACTCAAAACAGTTTTAGAAAAATACTTGTTAATTTGATATTTGTTGACACTGAAGTCAAAATTGATTTGCACAGCGTAACAAAAGCAGAAACAGCTTCTTTTCGTGATAGATAAGTTATCTGGCCAACACTTCATCTTTAAGCAGGATTATTGCAAGGCGAACAGGGCACACAAAGTAATCAAAATCAACCTTTTTGCCTGTAACTTTGCCAAGCATTCACTGATTTTAAAATTTTTATACTACCAAACTTTGTGATAAATACATAGTTACGTGATAGCTCAATCTTAAACGTGCACGTACACTACCTTTCTTTTATCACTAACCGCAATACATGTTTCAGACTGTCACTATTTTCAGACCTTAATATTTCACAAGGTATTGTAGCTATGCTGTGTAGGTGTGGTGTGATATTTAAAAATAGCTTTGTTGCAAATTTACCAGTGAATCTTCCAGCACAAAAACTTAGAAAATCGGTTAGCATTTGGCGAAGTTACGGACAAAAGGCTAGTGTCCTGTTCTTTGTGGTTCACGGTGTAGATATTACATACGTGCAGAGGTCCATTAGTTCAGTGTATCCTAGCTGTCCGTTTGCCAACATATCACAGTAGGTCACTCCAACTGGCGGCAGATCCGATATACATGGCAAATAATCACAACCTGCACACAAAATATTTCCTGATTCAGGAAAAAATAACTGTACAAGCAAACTGTCAGTCAGTGTGTAGCAAATACTTGATGAAAGAATTTGATGGAGTCTCCCGTCGGAATGACGTATGAGTTACTGTTTCCCTGTGTATCCTCATGTAACCAACAAGGCCAATTCTTGAGCTACAGCATCAGTTAACACAAATAGTGATAAGAAGTATTTCGAAAATTTTAGTTATTAAATACTGTTTCAAAGCATCTAAATACCACTTCAAATATTGATCATTTTAATGAGAGCTCTAAAACGCACCGTCTTTGATCCAGGGGCATGGGAGAGACAGACAAATGGATAGATGGACGGACGGACAGCAGTTTTGATGACTGCGTGTAAGTGCTGTCGCCATTTAATCGATTAATCAGCTATTAATCGACTAATTTCTTCACTACGATTAACTGACTAAGAATTTTAACCGTCTACTAAAATATTTTAGTTATATGACATCCCTGCTCTTCATTTGTCCATCTGTATCTATCGCACTCTTATCTTCACAAACTGTGCATTTTAGTGCTATTTTTATTATCAATCAATCAATCAATCAATCAATCAATCAATTTATTTGCGATAAAGGGCCATAGGCCACTAACACATCACACGAACAGTACAAATATAACTACCAAAAGAAAAAAAAATTATTCAAGTTATGTCGATACAGTAGCATACAATGTAAGTTAAGAAATGGCACAGTAAATCAGTACCGCGTAAATAAATTTACTATAAAAAATATAAGAAACCCTGTGCTGCACGTTAAATCTACTGGTCTGCACTCTGATAAAATTGCGTTATCACCTCCTCTTCTTCTTTTTCACTACGAGCAAAGCTATCTCAGGATCTACTGAACCGATTTTCATTTTTTCACCAAATGGAAGGTATTTGCGTGAGTTTTCTCGATCCGTCCCAGTTTTTCCGATTCCACAAGGGACGTTGCCATGGAAACGTTTTTGTGGCAAAATTACTTATGCCCCTGCACTTATCGCTCTGGCATTCTGAAATGGAATGGAATATCGCTACTTCAATGTGCGCATTAACAGCGTAATAATGCCTCAATATCATGTAAAAATTTCCTGTACTTTGGTCCAGTAAATCGAGAGAAAACGGGGCTCATTTGTGAACTTGTTGTATGACATGGCAAAAACTGGCATATTTAGTCGAATATCTCAGGTTATACTGGACCAATTTTTACAATCTTTTCACCATATGAAAGTGCTTTGAGTGCAGGTGATAGATCTGTACCTGGGTTTCCGATTTGTCAAGGGACATTGCCATGGCAATCAATTAATTTTGAGCAAATGTCATGAACGCCAACTGATACCACTTGCATTATTTGCACTATCGCTGGAAAACGAGTTGTAATATCACTGTCTAAATGTTCACATTAACAGTGGAGATGATATTTCTACATTGTGTAAAAATTTGGTGAACTTCTGCCTAATATGCCAAGGAGCATTGAAACGCTGATTGGTGCATTAACACTGGCAATGATCAGGCTACACCTGGTATAAATTTGGTAGGTGTCTGATCAGTATATCCAGTTTTCACGTGAATCAACTGTGTACAACAGGTGTCAATCATCACATAGGTTAGTCTATCCACATTCGCTAGGTGGCCACACAGTTATGTTCACTACTACCTGCTAAGGGGTGACACTGTGGCACCGAGTGGGCTATACACTATTCTTTGCCACGCATTTCTAGTTTTAGTAGATTATAGTCCACAATTAATCAATGAAAGCCCCTCAATTAATCAACCAAAAATATGTCAGTCATATGACAGCTTTAATGGGTGTCACATTTTGAAGTGTGAGCCAATTATTAACTTAAATGATCATAACTTTGACGTCTAATACAACAACTAATGCTACAGAAAATGAGTGGTTTCAATAAAATTCAGTCAAAATGACTTATTTTGTATCAAAGTCTTGGTATAGGCCTACAAATCCTACATACTAACCACATTACTGTATTAAAGCTATAGCGTGAATTAAAACGAAAAACAAGTTGTTTTTTAAAAGTGCACATAAAGGGGGATATACCACCAGTTTCAAATTAAATTATTATATTAATTAGAAATTAGGACGACCTTTCACTTCGTGCAATACCCGAAAACGTGATGCTTTCTCATGGGATTTAGTTCTAACATGTAATTGTATAAACACTACGGAAGGTAAGTGATTGACAACAGTATTACCAAAGTCACATCCATAGCGATGGTAGAGCACTGGCTGCCATCCATCAACCAGATACATCATGACAAAGTCAGCTGCTTGTACTGAGCACAACGTGGACACCTTGTCATAAAAGCACTGGCCCCAGTACTTGTACAGACTACAACATAATACCAGTATTCTCTATATCCACACTGCATGCATGTTTTGGTTTGAAAATGGCAGTAACCGCAGCAGAGACCAAAACTGAACAAAAGCGTTTCTACTGCAAATATCAAAAATCCCATTTGAAAAGGCTTCCAATAAGGGTATAATCTTCAACGTCAATGGAATAGTCTCTATTCGATAGACTATGCATTACTTCCTGTCAGTCATCTGTAGTAACAACTAATAACATCTTTATATTGCATACTTTCCAAGATATTACCATTTTTGCAATGTATGTGATGTGACATCAGTAACTTTTAGAAGTCATTTTTTCTGCAATTCAGTTAATGTTACAAGTTATGCGCACCTTCCGATTAATGTATAAACATATAACAAAAATATGTGGAATATTTCCCCGGAGGCATAACAGTAAAAAGGTCTAAATAGCAAAAGTGACCTTCAAGGTCACTCATGGTTTCTGGCATCAGTGTCATTTGACAGGCCATATATGATTGTTTATTTGTCTTCTATTGTACCTATGTCTCCAGCTTGTACCATTTTAAAGATAATATGACACTGTCTAAGTGCAACTGCAGTTTGATAAACTGTTCATTGCAATACAACTTACTTGCAATAGTCATAGCCTGGTTCCTGTTGAACCTGAGACTCAGCTTGGTGTCGACATGTAAAGTTGTATAAAATGAACATATTCGTTTGCTCAAAGCAACTAGCATATTCAATGTAGTCTACAAGCAAAAAATATTGTTAGTGCTTTTAACCGAAGCATTTAGAAACTATCAAGTGTGCTATAGTCACTTTTCACAAAGTAGACAGACCACCCCAGCTAAAAAGGATTCTTCTTTTTCAGACTGACTATTATAAGGACTACTAAAAATGTGACTAAATTTTCAAACAAAAGTAAAAATTGTTATTTAGAGGTAATCTATCAAATGTTAGTAATGCATTACACACAAAACAACGATGCAAATGAATGCATGGTGAGCATATACATTTACAGGTTTGATATCTTAGTGAAATGCACTAATGCCACCCACATTTAAAGTGTTGTTGCACAGCAAAACTACATATCAAAACATCATGCACTAAGCATCCATATAAAGAGCCTAAGAGTCACTGCCCTCCCCTGGTCTGACAGTACCCAAAAATTCAAACTTTCAGTTTCTGAGTGTCATCATTATTATGGTATTTATCATGTACAATTATCTACAGTCGGATAAAATTGACTAATCTAAATACGGTTAATTAATTCATCTGAGTATAGAAAGCATCGCCAATTAGTCGTTAATAAAATTTCTGCAAACACAAATTATTTCATGCACTCAGTCATTGGATCCATGTGTATTGAGACGAAATCTGAAGCAGAAGTGGTACCAAATTCAGTGTTTAAAAACTGTCGTCACTACAGAAACACATAGGCCTATTGTTGAGCACATGTAAAGACAAATAATGAGTGAATTGCTATAATATTGATACAAAATTAACTAATTTGTATAGCACAACGTTTACAGTTAATAACTACTATTTCATGGTGCCAATAAATTAATGGAGTTGAAAAAATGTGTAGTACAGTGATTAAAATAGTCAACAATGAAACAATAACAATCACAAATTTTTGTTAAAATTGTGTATATAACTTCACAGTACAAAGTGGTGTGTAAAAACGAGTATAACATATGCATATGTTTCCCTGACACAACAAATACAGCAAAGTCAAAAAGTGATATTATGTAGCTTTAGTAGCACATCAATATATGGCCATTGTGCTGCTAAGTAATAACGTGTTTCTGGGTTTGGCTGTTTAACTTGTGTCAAGTTAATATATGTTATATCATTAATAATCTCTATGAATCTTGTTAACCTAACAACACTTATATATTACGTCATGTCAATGCATTAACGTGCTAAAGGTCAGAATGGCATGATGTAATGTAGGCATCCTCATTTACCGTGTGAGTCTGTGATCATAGGCTTATGTATATTTGCAATTACCTTCCTCATCGGCACGGCAGAGGTCATAAAGCCGCATCGGGGTGAGATAGTCAGCAAGGTACTTCAAGTTGTAATAATATCGCTCGAGCTCCATGTCCCTTGTCGGAAATATAGACTGCCACGGTTTGCAGCCGATGCAGTCAATGGCATCCATTAACCAGCTGCAAGCCAACGAACACAAACTCACCATCAACATGGTCATGGGTCCAACTTAAGAAACGTTAAAAAGCACTAAAATTGCAAAAGTGGACACTGATAGATTTCATTATATACATTTAATTTGTCGTAGTGGACACTGCAAAACAGGATAAAGATAGACGGTACAGTGACTAACATATTTTGTCTATAGAAAGGCAAATTTGGTCTATAAACAACAGAAACCTACTGGCATCCAGTATACATCAAAGGAATTTACGTGATTTTGACAGAGAAGACCGTCAACTTTGACGTCGGCAAAAGGCGCCAAAGTTAATCCGTTACCATAGCAACGTCCCTTTGAATATCGCAAAACTTATTTTAATTTTATAATCGGCATACATCATTCTACCAGCTTTGAAATTGTGGTTGCGATCAATCCCGTACATGCTGAGTAATTTGGTACGAAATGCCCATTTTTGCTGTCTTCTCCAAAAGATATAGTTTTTGCCCAAGTAATCTCTGGGGTTACTGGACCAATCTTGACTAAATTTGCACAGTATGTAGAGAAAATATCGCCATTGAATCTTTTTAAATCGAAATTGCGATAATCGAATCCGTTTCAAAACGCCAGCGTGTTGAATAAAGGTCATTTCGCAAATTTTGCCCAAAATCGGTTGCCATGGCAAAGTCCCTTGAGGAATCGGGAAAAGATGTCCAGATCGAAAAGACTCACGCAAATACCTTTCATATGGTGAAGAGATCGTGAAAATCGATCCAGTAGATGCTGAGCTATTTTCGGTCGATTTAAAAAACAAGAAATTTTGGACAGTAAAATATATAGCCTCGTGGGCAAGTTTGCCGAACGGGCTAAACAAGCCATATGCTTTTTTCCAATTTATGTGTAAACATATCGTAGTTAAATCATGCTTTATTTATGAGTTATAGGTATTACAATCTCACTCAACGTCAATGATAATCACGCCATACAATAGGCCATATATGATTTCCTATTAGTCTTCCAATGTATCGGAAACATCGCCATTTAATAGAAACTATACGTCTATCTTGTACCGTTTTCGAGTTATAGCACGTTTTTCGTCGAAAGTGACCAATTTTAACCCACCAACCTGCATTTGTTGCCCCCGTAGGGGGTGATCCCATTCGAATTTCGCCATGATCTTTGGCGTCAGAAAACTAGTCATGGGGTCATCGTGCGGCGTTACTTGCGTGATCCTACGTTTAGCCGATTTGATACAATACCGGAGTGTGACAGACACACACACACACACACACACACACACCCACACACACAGACACACGTCGACGGCATATACCGTGCTTAGCATAGCGTCGCACGGTAAAAATTTGAAGTCTATAGATTTAACCGTTCCAAATATATTTTAGGGGGACTAAAAATTTAAGTGGGTCACGTGACTGTAATCACGCCACTTCTGGGGGTGAATTATTATCCATCTGGCAAGACTTGATATCGCCTGCCTGTCTGTGTACAAAAATTGACAGTTCTAGCTTCAGCCATTTCTGAGATACGGATGGGTCTCCAAAATTTATATGGATAACGTGACATAACTACGTCCATTTTAGAGACGGTTTGTCGTCCGTAGGCTGCGACTGGCTACAGTCAACCTTTGTGCCAAATTTGAAATCTCTGCGTTCATTCATTACCAAGATATAAAAGGCAGCAAAATGTAGAAATTGGGGGTAATTTGGGGGATAGGGTTCACGCAAGGTTATTGGCAACATAACCATTTGATAGAGTGCATACGACTTCCTATTCGGCTTTATGCGTTTATCTTCTTTTCGAGTTATAGCGAGTTATTTGTCGAAAGTGGCTGATTTCAACCTACCCCACCTGCGTTTGGCGCCCTCGTAGGGGGTGATCCCATTCAAATTTCGCTGTAATCTTTGGCATCACAACACTAGATTTCCTGGGCTCTCGTGTGGCATTATGTGTGATCCTACGTTTAGCCGTTTTGATACAACACCGGAGTGTGACAAACACACACACATAAACCGACAGACAGTGAGACAGACACACGACGATGGGATATACCTCGCTAGAATAGCTTCGCGTGGTAAAAATTGTTTAATGCGTTTTTGAGTTCTGAGCTTTGGTCATCAGTACGAGGGCGCAGTAATAGAAGTATACCTGTTAACCATTTGTTGTGTGACCCAAATATCGTTAATAAACATTTTGCAGCTATTGCCACTGACCATTGCTAC
>Ga0209782_1002302_pt1 | contig 10599 bp, 7 predicted proteins | sample WorMetmaBAHAMAS1_FD_187390 | JGI IMG/M metagenome (GOLD analysis project Ga0209782, IMG submission 187390) | Marine gutless worms symbiont microbial communities from Max Planck institute for Marine Microbiology, Germany - Inanidrilus... | ecosystem: Host-associated > Annelida > Digestive system >...
CACACATACATTCATACATACAGACACACAGCATCCTGACTACTTGAGTTGCGCTTCGCAGCATGCGAGAGGCATGACTAAAATGAGCAAACCGAACTTCTCAGTTAGTGAACCAAACAGAACCAACTTTGTACAGGATGTAGCACATCCAATGCACTTCTCACCCGCACATCGACGTTCCGATATTCTAATCCATTTCGGAATGGCAGTGCGACAATAAAGATTCGTCCGCCAAAAAATGCTAATTTTTGGTGTTAAATTGGTTCTTATGGCAACGTCCCTTGAGCGATCGCGAAACGAATGCAGGACTTATCAAGCATTTACATAGCTCTACCAACCCTGAACATTTGTGAAGATATCAGTATTTCCTGAGATCTCGTGGCTCATATGTCTACCATTAAAAATAATATTTAAAAATAAAGAAGAAAACATCTGCAAAATAGTCTATATAGCACGCTAGGAAAGTTTGCTGGGCGGGATAAATAAGGCAAAAAGCACCAACATAATATAGAATCCCGCCAGTCACATGCCGGGTGTGTATAAAGTTTGTACCGAATCTTCAAAAGCTTTGCTATCCTTCAGTTCTATCATTTGTTGCCTCAGTTGTTCCATGACTTCTTGCAGAGTCATTGCTTCATTAGTCTCCGCGATGGAAGTAGTCGCTTGCAAGACTGAAGACTCTGCTTCAGAATGACTTGCTTCCATTGCTGCATCACATCAAGTAAAATACTAAAATATGCGTGGCAGAGCATAGCGTTTTGCTCGCCCAGCATAAAAGTGTCGCTTCCTAGAAAATGTAGTTAAACTAACCCCCATATGTGCCTGGTGTACACATTCTAGCCTTGTAATATACAGGGTTAATAAGTCACAACTTCGTCAATTTGCTACACTATTGTAGCTAAATCATTACCACTTTTAATGCTGACATCGGTATAGCGATATTCCATTTTTGTGGAAAGCCAGCACAAAGAATGAAGGGAGTGTATGTCAAGTTTTGCAACACGCCACAAAACTTAACTGATTATCATGGCAACGTTTTTGAGCTTTTGCAAAACAAATGTCATATTGATTATTGGCAACGCACTCATCCCACGTATCTGCCAATCCTAAAAATTGATGAAGATGGTTAAGTACATTTCGAGACTAGAAATGCGTGGATGAGCTTAGCGTGTATCCCGCCTGGTATAGCTGTGTCGCCACCTAGCAAATAATAATGAAACACACCCGATTACTGATCACCGTAGTGTCTAGCAGTGCCGCCCCTTAGGAAACGTAGCTGAACTAACCCCAGTAAAATGTTGACGTTCGATGTACACATTCTCATGTCCTGAACTCCGGAGTAAGTAAACCGAATCTCACCAAATTTGTACACGATGTAAAAGAATTATTGCCATTTAATCTCTTGACAGCTGCTTCACAATCCTCCAATTAGTTGTCGAAAGCCTGAGCAAAGCGTAAAGGTAGCTCATGGCGACGTCTGTGAATATCCCCCCAGATTAATTGGTTGTCATAGCAACATCCCTTAGTCGACTGCAAAATAATAATGTCATATTAATTATCCCCATTCCCCACCAATATGTTTACCAAATCTGCAAATTTGATAAGATTGCTCCAGTATATTCTGAGATATTTTGTGCAATGCCAATTTTTGTATTCATCCATTCATTTATTTATTTATTTATATCAGCCAACAAGGCCCATAGAACAGAACAAGACAAAAGGACAGAGAGAAAATCAGACAAAACACGTAAAACATAAATCACCAAAAGCAAGCACAAAACACAGTCTAAGCAATACACACATACATATCTCAGCTGGGTAGACATATAATTGTTTTTGGCATATTATTGCAAACGTTCTCATTTATATATCGTAGGAGGCTTAATGTCCGGGGTTACTGGACCGAATCTGACCAATTGTTTACACAATACAGACAAATTACTGCCATTTGATCTTTTGAAGTCGGAATTGCGATATTGCAGCGCCATGAATGAATGCATGTCGCCAATTTCGCCAATTTTACTTCTAAAATTGGTTTCCATGGCAACGTCATATCAGTGATCAGAAAATGAAATAATACTGTAGCTTACCATACTAATGTAAAAATTAGGTAAATATGGGTCCAGTAGATTCTGAGATACGGTGGCTAGATTTTGACCATTAAAATAATAATAATAATAAACATTGGCAAAACACATCACCCTTTAGGCAAGCATGCCGAGCGTGCTAAAACGTGTTTTTATATGACAAAAAAACGTAAAAAACGCATTGTCGAACACTCATGAGTGTTCGACAAGGTAAAAGGTTTAAAGGGGCGTTCTCACAGTTGGCCGCAGTGAGAACGCTCCTTAAGCATCGGCCTACTGTGCTGTTGCTATATATAGCGCGGCATGCCCACCTGAAGTCGACTCTGTCTTACAACTTCAGTAGTCCATAAATTAGCAATGTCCTTTTATCCGCTTGTCACAATCCCGTTTCTTTATCGATGTTTACGACCTCGGTCGAGGCCAACAGTCACGAGTGGGAACATGACAGCCACCACGCGCGCGCTAGTACACTCTGTCTCAAAACTAGAATACCTAGCGGTATATGCAGGTCGCGCCTCTATGGGTGAATCGTGACTACTTGAGTTGCGCCTCGCAGGACACTGATGTAGCACACTATAACTGCAATGCACATCAACCGCTTTTGGTAATTTTTGGCAGACATACTGCAGAGAGTATGCTATTAACTGGTGATTTGTTATGCTATTTTTCCTAACTAATGTCTGTGCAATATCTAGGAAAATATGAACCCGGAAATTGTGTCTCTTCAGTCATGAAATGTCTCAAAAGCGTCACTGCTTTAGCTTGATATGAGAGAACTTATCTTCGACTGTTATCAACCAATTTCAATAACTTTTTGCAAATTTTTATCTATGACGTTTGTGCTATTATAAGCCTAATAAACTTCTCATGTCCGTTCGCTATTACTTCCTTAACTAAGTTAACTTGCTGCGAGGTGGAAATGACTCATTTTTGATGTCAGCGGTTATTTGTCAACATGCTAATTACTAAAGAAGATAAGATTCTGCTTAAATACTTGCTCACATTAGTAGGCTCCAATGCTAAGAAAGTTTCCTAGCACATGTGAAACGTGGGCCTTTTCTACAACTTGTACAAGTGCAGAGAAAAGATACAACCTATAGGCCTACTAGAAAGTCAACATACGCTGAACGTTGTCATCGTCTTGCTGTGCAGCGTTTTCGTTGTCTGTTAACAGTGACGAATCAGGGCAAACATCTGAACCGCTCGAACTCGGTGGCTTGGCACTGGCTTCTGCTTCAGCCATAACTTGCTAGCATGCAATACAAATATGCTAGAGTTAATAAGCATAAGTTATCAGTGGCAGTGAAAACAGTTTAAAAGTGAAATGGCAAAATACTGTTGATTTACACAGGAGATATATGCTGTCCCAATATTAATAATAATCTTTATTCACTGGAATTAAACCAGTAGCAAATACGAAAAAGAAAAATATTCTGCATGTACCCACTTAATTTGTATGCAGCTAGTGAGCTTCTTGTTGATGTAGGCCAAACACAGATAGATCAACAGCTAGCATAGCAGCTGAACGTTTTACACATACAAGCATTTATTTTGCAAACGTTAACTCGTCAAGTGTAGGCCTGTACCAATGAAATAAAGTTATTTTACTCTATAAATTACAAGAGGTAGAAATAGTTACCTTTAATTGTCGAAAGGAAGGAAGAAAGACATCAATAACAGCAGCCTGTGACTGCTCAGTGGCTGCTGTGAGCTGTGTGTGTCTTGCGTGTCGAGGTTCATGCTCGGTCTGTCGAGGCATGTAATCATTATACACCGTGCCTCAAAACGTATTTCAACATCTGATTGGCGGTGGTCGTCGGTGCGACTCAGTAAGCAACACTTGCGACGGTTGATGTGTCATTTTCGTAAGAGCCCACCCACACCAGCAACATGTCAGAAGCAACAAGTTTAACGACGCTTTCAATCAGATATACGTTGCTTTGACATCATTGCAAAAACATGGAACAACTTGACGTCCTTTCGACAAGTTCGAAAATGTTCAATTTTTGGTGTCAAGTTGAACGACCAAGTAACAAATGCATGCCTATTGATTGACGAATGCTACAGATCGAACACAAATGTAATGTTGTTTCGACATGTTGATGGTGTGGACGGGGCTTAAGTCCAGAGTTTGGCACAAAATAACAGAGTGGAGTAGCGTGATGTTTGGAAATACGCAAATGTAATCATAACATAAATTGAAGCCTTGAAGGAAGACTCTTCTGTGGAAAAAGCAACTCGATCCGTTAGCCGTTTTGGTAGAATATCGAATTGTTACAGATTGAGACAGAAAACCTGGACATAGCAGCTGCGTCTAAGCTTATAGCAGGCCTATAGTGTCTCCTTCTTTTGTGCTATAACTTCAAGTTGTTAAAGACGAACGCAATGCGCGCACATATTATAAACTATAGGCTATGCTATGCACATGCACGGGATAGGTAATGAGTAATTTGATGAGGGATCCAAATTTATGTTATTTCTAAGGAAGTCCACAGTTTTGTAGTCTAGAGGGTTTGATGGCAGCTGGTTCCAGCCTCTTTGTGTGAGTAAAAATTAAAAAAAACGGTCTACATTGTAATTAAATATCACGTGACTTGTTTTTTTGCGTGCCAGTATATATTCGTTGACTAATGTTGGTATAGATCAGCGAACGACTATTTAAAGTTTTATTACTGCCTGCGTTGCTCGTGACCGTGTTACGTGTCAAGCCGCAATAAATAACCTTGCAAGCAGGCGTTGCTATCGACGACACTTTGCACAGTAGCATTTAACATGTATAGACGGGCATTTTACCTGTATGAAACAGTAGTCCTACTGCATGACTTTCTCTGGGCCTTCTGTTTACTTGTCGAGATAACTGTGATTTTTTTTCCGCCGCCTGTCATACACGGTTTTTACCGCGCAACACTACGCTAGCGTGCGATATGCTGTTGTCGTGTGCGTGTGTCTGTCTGTCACACTCCGGCATTGTAGCAAAACGGTTAAACACAGGATAACGCAAACGAAGCCATACGATAGCGCACGTAGTTTTTTATGCTAAAAATCGGGCGAAATTCAAACGGGGTCACCTCTACTAGTTCGGGCAACAAAATCGGCCGCTTTCGACAAATAACTCGCTATAACTCGTAAAGGCTAGATTCCACGACACCGACATCGACACCGACATCCACTCGAGGATCCTTGCAGGAATCGCATGTGTCGGTATCGTGGAATGCAGCCTTAAATGGTACAAGGTAGACAAAATAGTTTCTATTAAAGTTGAATAGGAAGTCATATGTGCTCTATCGAGTGGCTATGTTTCTGATGACTTTTGGGGTATCCCTAACCCCCTGAACCACTCCACTTGCTGCATTTTTCGTCGCCTTTCATGTCTTCATTGTGGGTGAACATGAGAGATTTCAAATTTGGGACACCGGTCGATTGTGGCTAGTCCCAGCCCACCGAAAAGCCGTCCCTGAAAGGGGCGTGGTTATGGTCACGTGACCTATTTAAATTCTCAGTCCCCCCTAAAATTTCTCTAGAACGGCTAAAGCTAGACTTCAAATTTTGTATGCTGGTTCATCTTGTGATAGTTTAGCATTGGGATTACAAACTGCCTTATCAGTGGGCATGGTTATGGTGACGTGACGTATTGATATTTTGGAAAATAATTGATATCTCGGAAACAGTGCATGATAGAAAAATAGTTACAATGGAAGACTAATAGGAAATCATATGGCCTATCAAATGGCATGAATGTAAATGACCTTGGATGACTTTGAAGATTATTTTTGCTGTGTGAAACCTTTGTAATACGTAGGCTATATCTCTCAGATAAAACTCATTTGAAATACGATATTTTATACATAAATTAGAAAGCGTGTATGGTTTGCAATTTAAGTGAAGGAGTTCTCAAGGTCACAGGCAGTCACATTTACTTCAGAAGTGGTAGTATCTCGGAAAACGGTGTTAGATAGACATTGTAACAACATGCCATCAACCGGAAGTGCTATATGACCTTTCTAGAAACAGGAATTGCGATGACCTTGGGTGTGTATACATCAAGGTCGTTTGTAAATTGCAATATCTTAGCTTGCTAGGCAAACTTGCTAAAAGGGCTATATATTTTGCTTGCGTTAATTATTTTTTTTCTTTTTCCTTTTTATGTCTTTTTAATGATTTCTCGGAAAACAATTATCTCTGGATCTGCTGGACCGATTTTCATAATCTTTTCACCGAATAAAAGCGGTTTGGGTGCAGATTATCGATCTGGAACTTTTTTCTAACATCTGAAGGGACGTTGCCATGGCAACCAATTTTGTGAAAAAAATAACAAACTCCCCTCATTCTTTGCTCTGATATTGAGAAAAGGAATGTGATATCGCTACATCAATGTGCGCATTAACAGCATAAATGATGAAGACTCACTAAATTACGAATAAATGTAGAGGTGTTGTCTTTTAATCTTTCTGCATCAGCGTTGTGATCTGCCGTACCATTTTTAAACGCTGATAGTGGTACGATGAGTGAGGGTGACGTACGCCAATTTTGCTCAATTGGCCACCACAGTTGGTTTCCATAGCAATGTTCTTGAGCTATCGGAAAAAGCAGGTCAAATCGTCATCGGCACCAGTTCGCTTGACAGCATGTATAAATGTACATTAGAGATAGAGTATAGCCAGAGTTGTCCACAAATGGAACTGGTTGAGCTGCAGGTCGGGTCGACATTTTAATAGATCATTCTAGCAGATCGGGTTAGGCCAAGACGAAAACTCTACTTGTCCATAGTAACTTACCCATGTTACGTATATGCCCATTTCGACTGTTTTGATATTGTTCACACTCGGCTATACTCGGTTTCACAAGAAAGTTTAAAATAACATGACGTCACGTCTGGTCTGCACAGCAGGGCATTTAGGGCTATAAGCACATTTACACTTTAATATGGCCACTTATTACAAACGATATCAAAAAAGTGTTCAAGGTCTGCAGATCACGTATAGGCTTACCGAAGCTTCCTAACTGAGTTGCGAAACCCGATGTGCGGAAACATATGGGTCGCACTGTGTTGGGTCAAAAGATGGACACGTGGACAACTCTGCCTTGAGCGAGGCATATACGCTGTTGGTTAACATATCAGTACATAAAACATCAAATGTGAGATGATACAATTGGATTATTATAATTGTTACAACATAAGCACAAGCATTTAACACAAAATAATCAAGTTAGTGATTAACAAGCGTGCATGGTCAGTTGAATATGCGATAGTGTGAAACGTCACTTGTGGCATAGGCATCGATCCAGTGAGAGCACACAAATCCATTGCAAAATATCAGGGTCCTCAGCGGCCTACACTCTCCTAAACGACTGGAAGAATGAAAAAAAAACTGCAGTAAAATTTTACGTTTGGCGGCTTGTAATCTCTATTACTGAGAATCTTAAGATTCATCAAAAGCACAGTTGCTCCAGAAGTCACTGGAGGGATTACATCTCTTCCCAGATTCTTATCTCAACTTCAGTGAGGGCTGCTCTTCGGCTGTATGCAGCTGAAAAATTGAGGACAGAAAAGAAAGTAGGAGTGGAAGAAAGGAAGAAGAACTTGGAAGGGTTAACCCTAACATGATCTTTGAGACAGCTTGACGTCAACGACGTGCCAAAAGCAATTTTGGCAGAGTTTGTTAAGAGATGTGTTTTTAGACATTTGATGCTATTTTCTGAACTCATATTTGTCTCGGCGAGCTGCACAGAAGGATCTGATGCCATATAACCCTGACCACTGACCGTGAATTGTGATCCACAAAAGGTACACAATGTTTCACAAGGTTGTACAGCAATGTGATTGAAATAAGTCACAATTACAAATGAAGATTTATTACAAATTTACCGGTGTGTTCTCTAGGCCTACTAAAGATTTTTGAAAATAGGTCGGTGTTGATGATACTGAGGGCATGAGTATGACTATATTGGCAACTTGTGACTCACAATGCCCTAAATTTGCATCGAAAGGATGCATACTTATAATGTTACAACGTACTCAAAGTCACAGTTAACAGCATCGGTATACTGCATAGAGCTGATCAGTGTTCATCTTCAAAAGAAGTTGCAGACACATCAGTCACCTACAAATTCACACGATTCAGAGCTAATTGATCTAATAGTGGTTAAATATATCACATAAAAACATTGCAATCACTTAAGCACTTCTAAATGTTGTCAAATCAGTCTATTAATGATACAACTGAGAAAACAGACTACAACTGTAGACGTATTAAAGAGTAAGCATTTATTAAAGTGCCATATCCACAATTATAAAGACAATGCATAGTATGACGATATGAAAAATATAATAAATCCAGGTTGTAACTAGGAAGTGTTTTGAGTGTTTAAACACCCCCGAAATTTCAGGGAAAAATTGACGCACAAAACAGACCTATTATTAGTCACTAAATTTTCCAAACTGACCAATGGACTGGACAGTACATATTGATTCCCTGATAACCCCATCCCACTCTACTTCGGCCCTATGGACCTCGCCGTGTCATCCCCAACACCTGCCAAAGATAAATAATAGTTACGGCCTTGAATGAGTTGATGAACTAGAAAGAGTATCACATAGTATTTCCACTGTCACATCATTATTTTCACATATAACTCTACACTGTGTATGTGGTAGCATTTTGTGAACTTTATTTGATGTCACTAATATTTTACGTTGCGTTTGACTGACACGAATGTGTGCAGCTTGTTTCTGATTGAGCTTAATTTAATAAACCAAGGGTGGATTGCACCATCCATACTTAAATCGTCAATAAACTAATGCCCACTTAACTTTAACTATAGCCATTATATTTCCAATAAAGTCAGAAGCGTTGCATCACCTCTAAGTCACTCACACTGGCACTATTTCAGGACAGATAGGGGCCTACACTATTTCTTAGCAGTTTTCTATTGTAGGCCGATGTCGCTGCCTTGTATTGCTTCCGGTATAATGTCACTTATTTACGATAATAAAAGCAGTTATGGCTGCAAAATTTCAAGATAGGTCGAGTGATCCTGATTACAGCCAGAATCGTTGGGAAATGGGGGTGGCTTGTCACATTTAGGCCATTTAGGTCTCTATCAGTGGCATATAGAAACTAATAGAGACCTTAATTATTTTGCACATTTAGGTATGTAAACGAATTACTGTGTATACTTTACTTTTTTCCTAAAGATACATGTATAAAAGCGACTAAAATTTTGCAAATTAAAGTGGTCTAGGGTAGCTCAGGCAACTCTCAGTTACTAAAAATGGTACCATTCGATAGTTTATATGCGACTCTGCTTATAGCCGTCCATTGTAACAGTGTATTTTATATGCCATTTCCAAGATACTGCAAGTTATTAATAGAAAAATATTTGCCTATTCCACGTTTAGTTGTGCCTTTGTTTGTGAGATCATCCGCAAAAAAACTACATTGCGTATGTAATCACATGCGTTTTTTGAGTAGGACTATACATGCATAACTTGCGTTAGTGTTAAGAGATGAAACAGAAAAACGGCAACCTGTTTGTTTGCTTTGTTGTTCTACAACAGCACCGGCTGATCTTTGCAGCATGGACTTCATGTCGACCAATGCATTCTCCGTTTTATAAGCAATCTCGTTCAGTTTACTTTGTGAATTTCTCATCTACACCATGCAGAACAATTAACACAACCTTGATCTCTTCACTGAATACGGTTGGATGCACAAGTTAATTTTTTAATAACAACCAGAACACATAAGCATCGCAGAGCCGCTGTGAAAGTGGCGATATGCTCAAACACTGTCACCCACTGAAGAGAAAAAAAAGGGAAGAGAATGGAAACGATAAGATGAAATGGGTCATGTGACCATAAGCACGCCACTTTCAGGGACGTTTGTCGTCGGTAGGCTGGGACTAGCTATGATCAAGCTGTTTACGAAATTTAAAATCTCTACATTCTACCATTATGAATATATGAAAGGCAACAAAAATACAGAAATTTGGGTTGTTTGGGGATTAAGGGGCACTCAACGTCATCGGAAACATAGCCATTCAATAGAGTAGCCTACATATGACTTTTTATTCAACTTTAATGCTAAAACATTACATGGCGAACCAATGTACAAAATTTGAAGTCTCTCGCTATAGCAGTTACTGAAATATCATAGGGGGACTACGAAATAAAATAGGCCATGCTTCTTTTGGAGTGATTTTTCATTCTTTTCGTAAGACTTGATATAACCTAACTGTGTGATAAAAGCTATAAAAGCTGAAACTATAAGACAAGATTTTTTGCAGTCACGTGCCGGTTACCATGGCCTGCCTCTTACTGGAGAACACTGTGTGGACACAGAACTCGTTAGTAACATGATAAATAATATGAAACGTGGAAAGGCTGCTGATGGCATATCTGCTGAACATTTATTGTTTTGTCACCCTTGTTTATCTATTCTTTTAGCCAAATTATTTCAGTTAATGATATTCACGTCATATATTCCTGAAGGGTTCAGATACAGTTACATAG
>Ga0209782_1002303_pt1 | contig 10594 bp, 9 predicted proteins | sample WorMetmaBAHAMAS1_FD_187390 | JGI IMG/M metagenome (GOLD analysis project Ga0209782, IMG submission 187390) | Marine gutless worms symbiont microbial communities from Max Planck institute for Marine Microbiology, Germany - Inanidrilus... | ecosystem: Host-associated > Annelida > Digestive system >...
GTAGTGGAATTAGTGGCGCTATTTAATCTTGCACATACATGGCGTTATCCCATACCGTTTCTGAATGACAGAGCGATAAGTGCAGGGGGTAGGCAATTTTGCCTCATTTTTGCCACTAAATTGGTTGCTATGGCAACGTCCCTTAAGATATAGGAAAAAGAAGGCCGGATTGATCATCTGCCATTCAATATCTACCATATGGTGCAAATATTGTGAAAATCGGTCCAGCAGATCCTGAGAAACTTCGGCTCCGAGCGAACGAGCCGGTACGAAACAAAATTGGTTGTCATGGCAACGTCCCTTGAGATATTGAAAAAAAAATTCAGATCCATCATCTGCACCCAAAAGGCTTTCATATGGTGTAAAAATTGCAAAAATTGCAGTTTGTGTTTTGCTTACGACACAAAATTGGTTGCCATGGCAACGTCCCTTGAGGAATTGGAAAAATGGACCTGATCAAGAAAATTCACGCAAATACCTTCCATTTGGTGAAAAGATCGTGAAAATCGCTCCAGTAGATACTGAGATAGCTTTGCTCCGAGTAAAAAAAAGAAGAAGAAATTACGGAAGGTAAAATATATAGCCCGGTCGGCAAGTAATGGGCACGGTTTCACAGATAGGCCTAAATTTAAAAATCGCCTTCACACTTGAATGAATCAATTACGTTATGTTTTAGCATGTTTCCAACAGGCCAACAGAAAGAGAAGACAACTGTCTCCTCTTAAAAGTAAACAAAAGTATATGCATTTGCTATGACAGAACTTTTAAAAGCATGTGAAGTATTATGCTGTCTAATGAGTCTGCAAAAATGTAGCAAATTTATTTCTGCCAGACCACACAAGCAACACAAATAAAGACAAATTAAATCAAATAGCTGCAAATGATCACAAAATCTTAATGTACCACTAACTAATGTGATTTCAGAAACCTCTGGTCATTGGAGCAGCATGCTGATGGCTGCATTTGACTGGCAAGCTGACTCCATATTAGTGTCCTATAATAACTTTAGATTTCCATCAAGGTGGAACCATTGTCAATATTAAAGTCACAGAACCATAATCACAACATGAATAACATTGTGGCATATTATATAATTGTTTTTGCTGAGCGATGTGGCTAACAAATGTCAGTTGCTTTTTATTACTGGCTCTGCGAACAGAAAGCCATTAACAGTAACTATTCTGACGTACTAATATTTCATGAACAGGAAAATGATTTAATAAATGAGTAACACTAAGAATCACTAATTAAAAGTAATTGAGAATAAAAAGCTATTTGAAAAGATTCCAAACCGAAATATTATGGAAAAACAATCGAACACAACACGACTGCAATAACAGAATGATACAACTGTTACAAATCTGCAGATATATGTACTTTTTAAATATCATAAAAAGGTTAGAATCAACAATGAAATATAAGATGAGGAAATGAACTGAGCAAAAGCTTGATAGCTGTCATCACTGTGCTAATGGAGTGGTCATGGACTCATGATATTACAAGTACAAGCCGTTAAATATACAGGCAGCAATAAAGAATACGAAGATTGTAGCTGATAAGAACTGGAGTCTGCAAAAGCACTGGTTGACAGTAAATGATCAAATGACTTCAGGTGTTCAATTTCTTTGAAGAATACAATACGGGCTTATGCATGTTAGCTAAAGTACAGGCAATAAAATGAGTCTGCTACCTGTATCACTTATCATTAAATTGTTAAGAAAAAAACAACAGAAGAGGCTCCACAAGCAACAAGCAAACTTGCATTTACTGCACTCTGCAACCACAAAATTCAAAAAAGGTATCCAAACAATGCAATGATAAGGGTAACTTAATGCAAAGAAAAATTAACATGTAAAACACTTAACAGCTGTTGTAATAATTTCATTTGCAGCAATGGTCTAAAATTTACCAGTAAGAGTAGTCCGACTTTCAAGGTGTTTACATATCATTTAATACCAAAAATAATATACATTATTATGTGAATGCAACAGGAAAGATACAGGATATATGTTGAAATAAAATTTGGTATAAGTGGGTCAGAATTTCCAACCAAATCTAAATCCATTTTCAGTTTGTATAACAGCAATATTATAACAAAAGGTTTTAATCAAGATTTCTCGCTGGAAAATAAAGACTGAAAAGTCTGTGGATCCACTCCATTCACCATATAGGGATTACATTTTTGGTGCAGAGGACAAATTTACAATCACTTATGTCAACTTTTTGCATATAAAGTTCTGTGCCAAAAATTATTAAAATCCGTTCATTTTTTAAGCAGATGTTGAAAAAAAATAATGCAGCAAATGGATTACAGTGATAACTCTGAGATGTTAATTTTGCATTTTTAACTAATTATTTTGAAGTATTGCGTTCTGTATATACCACGTTTTTCACCAGCTTGTTCGTCAATAATGCACCGCTTAGAAGATCACAATTCTAAGTGACTCAACAGAACATCACGTTGATGTTATTTACAACAATCATACAACATATGTGCAAATATATTCAGAATATCAACAGTCAAATTAATGATTCATCTCATAGTAACTAGTTCAGCACCTCACATTGCAATAATCCCCCAAAACGCTCACAGCAAGTGTAGTCATATGCCAGTCATCTGTGTACACTGCTACCGGTGATACAATGATAAGTTGATAAGTATATTAGTAAAATAAGCAATATTACAGTAAGCACTTAAGATGTGAACTCCCCAACACCATGTCCAGGAAACAGAACACGCCAGCAGCAGTATCTTCACAGTACCGTGAACGTGCTTTCAACTAAACCTCTGCTTGTGGTCGATACTAACTACAAATCACGACGTTACGACAACAGTTATCCTTTACCTTAAACTGAACAGGTGGTGGTTACAAAACCGCTTGTGTGTGAGTACACAGAATCAGAAAGAAAAGCAGAAATGGTAACGAAAATACATCGGATCGCACACGAGCTGAAAGCAGATGTCCATCTCGACACAGGACACAGTACATCAGTCGGTGCTGGATGGACTGGTTGAGGGTACGTTACTGCCATCATGTAGTACATCGGCAAGACTACTACCAGTCGCAGTCATTACCGGACCACTGCTCGGCAGATCTGTAAACAGTGCACAATGGTCTTGATGGTTGGCGATAGCTTCGTCACTGCTACACAGACTGGTGGAGTCGGACACCGGACAGCGCCGCCTCAGTTCCATAGAAGAACCTACGAGTGGTGATGCCGATCTTCCGAAATCTTCCGTATCTATAGGGACGTTGTGACTCGGCAATAACAGCACATCACTCTGTACACGTGCTTCTTCTGTGTCAGCTGCACAGAAATAATGACGATGACCATCTTCATCCGACGTTGACGCCAACATGGGCGAAGTCGCTGCAGTGGACTCGCGTAAGGTGTTGTTAACAATGCTGCCGACATTACCGGACATATACAGCTGATGTTCAGTGACATCGGCAGCAGACTGTCCCTGTTCTGTGCGATCCACAGACGACAGCTGGTCCCTCGTGTTATCTGCATCGGCAGTCACTAGATCACCGACATGTCGCTCTTCGGCTCCTGTACTGGCCGACTGATCACTGCCGGATTGATCCGACTCTTCGTCCGGCTGTGCATTGTTGCCCGGCAGACCATTAGCCACCTGCTGGTCTGGATGCTGCGGCATCTGCTGTTGTTGTTGCTGCTGCTGCTGTTGATGACGTATTTGTTCCAGTAGCGCTGGCAACTCGTAATGGTGAAAGAAGAATATCATTGAATGCTGCACAATGTGCAAAAACAAAAATATTTTCACTATTATTCAACAACAACTGTTGTATAGCCATTATATGGCTCAACATGTGGTGTTTGTTGGACATAGGTTGACCGCAATGGATGACTCTTGACACTTAACGCTTCTTCTTAGCTTGTTTTTTAGTTTAAGCATTTTTATCATTTTTCTGTTTCAGCACAGTGTGGTAGATTAAACTGACTTCATGACAGTATGTGAGTGCACGATAAGCAGTCAATATAATTCATATCATATCGTGTCATAAAGATTTACTTACTTACTTACAACTTATTTTAGATGGTACAAGAACTGGGAGTATTTTACAGGTACGAAGTTTAACTGCCTGTGTGCCCTGCTGATGCTAGTTAGTACAACTGGATTAAGCAGAAAACATGAGTTCTCCGTAAAGGCTACACCTTTTCTGTATGCATTTTGTTACTAACTAATCAAAAACAACAGCTCAACAGGTATTCTCAGAAGGCATGAAATCCAGGCTTCCCATTCCATAAGCACTTGTGTGTCATTTCAACCACGTAACAACAGAGCAGGAAAAAAAGGAAAAAATGAAAAAATCACTATTAGAACTTAATAAAGACCTTTTGTCATTTCGTCAAATGTTACAGTAATGGTTCAGTATAAATTTAAAACAAACTGTTACTTTTACAACTGCTACGTACTTTCAGCTTTTGTTTACAGGCCACCTTTTCAGACTGGGCCTGGTATCCCATTAGAAATTATCAGAGAAAATTACAACAAGCATACATCACATCGAAGTGTTATAACAACACCCATGGTTGTTGGATTGGCATAACGGTAGCGTCGTTCATTGCATGAATAAAGTTACTCTACGTTGAACCCAGTCAGACTGGGATTGGGTGACCGTCTTGGGCCGATATAACACCTCAGTATGTAACTAAGTCAACTAGATTAACAGAAGCATTTGAAAAATGTTGGGCCCATTCGCCACAACGAGCCGCCTCACGCCTATTCAGCAGATGTCGCTAGCGGTACTGTCGCGCGCCGCCTGCGCATCGATGTCCACGACGTCAACAACGACGACAACGCGTGACAGAGGGGACCGCCATGGCCCCGTGGAATGGGCCCACCTAAGCCTTGCATCCCTCCAGGTGTGCTAAATCAAGTACCAGCCAATTAAGGCTGGGGGTAAAGGCAGGAATGTCATCTCTGCCGGGTGGCAGGTGACAATGTATGATCCCACATGGCACGTGAGTTCCCATAGTGGTGAGGCATGTTTGTGAACAGCAATTCTCCATTTATTTTACTTTAGCTATACATGTAACATTATAGGGTGAGTCAAAAAAGTAACTCCCAAAAAGCTATTAACAATATATTAACAAAAACAGCCTGTGCTAAGCCTTTCTAAGCCAAATTTTGCCCAGTAATAGGCAATTTATATCCACACATGTGTATCAAGTTTGGGGTGTTTACATTAAAATTCAATGAACTAGGAGTCCATTTTATATGACTACCCTCGTTTTCACTGTAGATTTTAAGCATTGCTGTCGAATTTCAAACACTCACAGAATATTAAAAATACAGATTAGCATCTTCACAGATATTAATCATGGTTACGTACTTAGATTAACCCACATCTTTGTTGCTTGCAAAACACCATGCTATACCCAAGACAATTCTAGAGTTGACGGACACACTGCAGCAGATCTGAACTGCTTTGCTGCAGAAATCCATTGCTAAAGGTGTGAAGAACTTTCCCAAGTGGCTGGAGGATAGTATGTCAGCTTACTGAGGGCATTTTGAATATAAAATGTGATCAATGACATAACAGTTACTGATGAACACTTTTACTCTAGGATTTCATTAACGTAATGAGTTGGTTTCAAAAGAAGTTTGTGAATGCTGCAGAAAGCTGAAATAAAATGTTAAAATTCAGGAGTTAATGTTACAAAAAAAACTGTTACAGTTCTCACAAATATTAAGATAAGTGGACCAAAATTGGTACACATGAAGATATAAATGGCAAATAACTGGGTAAATTTTGGTTGACGATGACCACAAGCTGAAATATATGCAAGTCTTTGAGGGAGTGCTTTTTTGACTCACCCTGTACATGCATATTATTATAATAAAGCAACAACTACTGTGTAATTATGATCTAACATTCAAGAAAACGCACAATGTACAGTAATCGCATGAAAAACTTGTAGAGCACAAGCTAGCAAAACGCTAATAACATGGTAGTGCTGAATTATAATCATAAAACAAACCAGCGTATCTGTGGGCACTTGCCTGAATAAAGAGCCAAGATGTCATCAATGCAAGGCCACTATACTGTCCATTGAATCGGTAATGATAAGCATAGAAAGCAAAGTGATACAGGTAAAAGAACCTAGCAACATCACACAACATACACATACAAACAAACAGCAAATACGCAGATTAAACTAAATAGATCACTACGATATTTAACCACAATCAACGGGGAAAATTTCACAGCATTTTCAGCATCTAAGTGGATTACAAATAGCTCGTATTGTATCGTATCATGCTGAGCACAGACAACTTTAAACACAAATAAATACACGACTATCACACCTGGTAACATCTAAGTGATTGACACTAAGTATGTGTCACAGACACACCAACAGAGTAACAAATATTAAAGCTTACAACTAGTTCACCGACTGCATTATGAGATCAGCAATTCTGAGGATGGCTGACCGTGGTTAAAGAGCAAACCCAAACTCAACAAGGTACAGAAATAACAGTAAGCCAGCCAAAAATTTTCAAAGAATGAACCGAACTTTGAGGGAAGGTCTCAATGGTGAATCAACACCCACATCTGATACAAAGTTGTTGTCCACTTTTGTAACCCTCAAACCAAAACCATCTCCTTCCATTCAGGCATTTAGCCGCCATAACCATTATCATCACATACAGACACATAGATACTATTTGTAGCGTAAGCCAAACTGTTGCCATGGTCGGCTAAGTATGTAAACGACACTAATCACATTACAAGCTGCAACCTACATACCGAAGCCAATGTCTTTTACTGATGGCCGTACGACAGCAGATGGCATCAAACTGATCAGCGATCCACACTATAAGGATAATGTAGAATGCAGTGGTTGTGTCGTTAAAAAATTCCGACATAATCGCCTCCATTCCTTGAAGCAACCAGACAGACAAATAACTTAGATGGCCACGCTACCAGGTTCTAAAAAAGTTGCTGAGCATTTTTTACACAGTCCACAAGCTAGACAAAAAAAACATTTACTGCAATTTCGGCTCATTGCCCTGGTGAATGCCAATGACAACTGTTGTTCAGAAGACATAGAACACAGAAACATACCGACAAGGGCAAGAATGACAGTCAGCAACGGAGCTGCGGGGAATGCTACATTACGATTCATCTCTAGCATCTGCAGTAAGTCCACTGTACACACAGACACACAGCACAGACCATAGACACGTTATATTCAGCAGAAACCAAACGACACGGCACACAAGTACTACTGTCAGATCACAGCAAACATCAGCAGAAATGGAAACCACTTCAGCGGCAGTGACTCTGCTAACTATTATCTAAAGTAATTTCACGGCAAGAAACTTAGCAATCTCTGCAGATCATGCATCAGCAGCATTTCTCCAACAGTGACATCTGATTTGGCTGCGTGCAGTATATACATGTATACATGCAGGTATTCTAATAAAGGCTCAATTGTCACTAGTCAAGTGCTCGGTGTTATAAGTAAAACTGTGGCAGTCGAACTTCGTTGAGAATACTCTTAGTTGTTGTAACATTATATCACTCTGCCAGCACACCAATCGACAATATCTACTACAGCTTGACATAAATGAACGTGAATTTTTCGAATCTCTAGTAAAACAAGAGCTCGCAGATTTTAGCACCACTCACTGCAATGACAGTCTACTGCAGCCCATGCTACTTGCATTCACCATCATTCAATGCTTCAGTCTGCTGATATCAAGCAACCTCTTCCCATCACTGTTGCAATATTCCAGACCTTTTTGATGGAGACACGTAAAAAAACACAATTTCAGTGACCCCACCTGCATTTGGCACCCACGATAGAAATGATACTACTGGAATTACATTCAGACTCTTGGCTTCAGAGAACTAACTTAAGTCCCTGGGCTATCGCAAGGTATAGAATGCATGACTAGTTCAGTTATTTTAACACAATACAGAATCCAACAGAGAGTCAGAGATGCTGTATTAGTATTGTTCTGCAGAGCACAGCTATGCTAACAAGTGACAAAAATCACTACCTTTGGTCACTTGGTTTCTAACACCAGTCATTATGAGTGTCAGTAATGACATGAATATCAGTGAAGGTAAAAGGTAAGGTAAAGGTTAGCGCGTACAGCAGTTATGCAACTAGCCTCACTGCTACGGGAACTCACGTGCCATATGGGATCACACAGTGTTACCTGCCATCCGGCAGAGGTGACATTCCCGCCTCTACCCCAGCCAATTAATACTCAAGACATAAGTAGCAAAATGCTCTGTATTCTATTTATTTAATTAATGAGTTCATATTTAAATCAATTACACTTAATTTACATATTTAACTCAGCCAAAGTATACTTGCCAATGAAGACAAATATCTGATGATGAGAGTATCGTAACAACATTGACACAGCTAAGGTCTACAACAAAATCAATGAATGGTTAATACAAATTGATTACTACAAATTAATACAAATAGCAATTAGTAAAAAAAAACTAAAAAGTAAAGGTAAGCCAAACTGATTGCAGTCTAAAATGTTTAATTTACAAAAATAAGTAATCACTAAGTTCACTATTTCATTATTACTACTACCGAGTATAACAAGGTATGGAGACTGATTAGTAACACCACCAAACAGAATTCTCGTTGACAGTAAAACTTAGCTGCTCCAACAAAATCTTGCTGTTCTTAAACGGGGGTTAAAACAGATTGACAGGTATAGTGGTTGTGAAAAGCTATTGTTATGCTATTACTTAACCAGACTCGATATCTGGCATTACCAGTGTAGGAAGGTATCTTTAACAGCCAGTTCATACTGCCCGACGTAATTCATCTCCATGATCTCACTGTGTCGCGTCAGTCGGTCTTAATGGGCTATAAATCAAACCTTTGAGCTTTATGGAGCAGACTTTTACAGACCAGATGCCCTTCCAGCTAAAATACCAATAGAGTCAAAGCACTGTAGAAAGAAATCACTATAATTTTCCAGTATGTGTACCAAAAATTTCTAATAGCCACAAGCCGTACACCAACATCTGCATTTTTTAACAAAATATACTTACGAATACAATCATGATGAAAGCTGCAGCAAGATAAGATGACTTTGCCATCCACATGCTGACAAAGCGATAGTGCTCACCCGTTACTACATTTCTGAGGTAACCTGTATACATCATACAAACTTTCATCTCAATTACCAATTCACACCAAACCCATAACGATAAAAATTCACACTAACTATATCAATATGGATGAAAACAAAAAAATGAAAATGTGAAACGGGATTGCAATGTGCAGAGATAAATATAATTTAATTAATCAGTGATGTGGACAGAAACAGAAAGAGAAGTAATGTCACAAGAAATCAACAAAAAAGCCGTGCATGCAAGTTATAATCACTGTACTACAATACAACAGTCGGAGAAGGTAAATTCATGTCTTACTAAAACATAACAACAGGGTGGCTAAACTGTATAGATAACAAACCAATGATGTTAATAACATGACTTCAACATGTCATCTGTGACAAATGTCTCTTCAGAACTAAGTCCGCATGCTACTATGTCGTATCATGTGCAGTACATAACAACGTTGCTATTAGTCTGCCATGTATTAGCACCATCAATCCGACACTGTGCATACGTATCATATCTAAAGATACAGGCGGGCTGATGACCACACTGTTCATGGTGACGGCAAATAAATGGTTATTTGATACATGCTCTCCTGAGTTGTCACAGAATACGGATCAAACAGACCGAGTTCAGATTTTATGTCCCACTCCGACTCGATGCAAAACTAGTTTATTTCAGACACATTCTTCCTCACTATTCACTCACCATACATGTAGCACTGATGAAGCTCAATACAACAAGAGCAGATACTACACTTATAGCACAAAATAAACAAAAATACGGTAAGGATCATACGCCTAGTCAAGTTTGGTTGCTTTATATGATGTATGACCTGTAAACGAATCCACCCTATTCTTACAGCACAAGGACCTGCAACGGGTGGGGGTCAAAAAAACCTCTGTTACTAAATAATGGTTATCGTGTGGGTCTACACACAAATATATCTGCAATAGCTGTTAAATAAAATAAAATTTAGAACAGGAACCTTTGTTGTCTTCAGCCTCGGCAAGCTGCTTAACAGAAGACATCAGGACGTCATCATATCCAAGAAACTCATCCAGCAGAAATCGACTGAAGCTGTCTCCGAAACATTCACAGGTGGCTGGATCTACACACAAACAGCCTATAGTTTTACAACGCCATTAAAATATGCAAGCATCATGCAATGCACAGTAGCAACCAGATCACTAAATGCAAATGCAAACAGTACTGTCAGCATCATCATCTGATCAGGCTCATCAATGATTTCAACAATTTTCTAACGGTTTTCTCCAATTATAGGCCACGTTTTGGTCTAGCAGATCAAAACAATGTTAGGAACATCAACAAATTTATTACATGCCAAACCCAATTAGTACCAGGATGTGAGGATCTGCTCCCTCTCAGAATTTTAAAATTCTGAACTTCCCTGAAAACTTGAAATGGTAGCGTGAAAATAGGGAAAGGAACAGCCCCCAGGT
>Ga0209782_1002304_pt1 | contig 10593 bp, 6 predicted proteins | sample WorMetmaBAHAMAS1_FD_187390 | JGI IMG/M metagenome (GOLD analysis project Ga0209782, IMG submission 187390) | Marine gutless worms symbiont microbial communities from Max Planck institute for Marine Microbiology, Germany - Inanidrilus... | ecosystem: Host-associated > Annelida > Digestive system >...
GGGGGGGGCTTAGACGCAAAACCTTGAATGGTGAAACTAACAATGACGCTTAGTGTAAGAGTGATGTTTGGACAGAGAACAACAAAGTTAGCTATTGCAGCAGCCATTTTTCTTCAGCAAGACATCTGCAACTGTTTATAATTTCATGTTAATCTCAGTTAGATGATCAGACTGGCTTCATTTGATATGAAGGTATATTTTGAGTTCAGTACTGTTTGCAGCAAGGCTCCTGTGCTTTGATATGTGAACAGTGTTAACAGAATTTGAAGTTACAGCTTGCGTACTGTTCTGTATTGTATCCGCATCTGGCAGCAATTGTTTTTCTACCTTATTTATCGCATTTTGAGTTTGTATGTATTCTAACTTCTGAAATATATTCATCACTCATTTTGTGTTACACCAGAGGCATTTGGTCATAGGGTACTAGCTTGCGTCAGTGCCAGTATGTTCATTGAAGTGGCCAGTTTTAAATTAGTCTAGGACCATGCGCCCACAGGTCTCCTTGCAAGAGTGGAATTCTCAAAATGCCATATGCTCTTCTCAAAGTCTAACCCACACATATACATGTTTAAGTCACTTTGTTCACTAATTACTAAAATGTAGTATGTAAAATTATAGATGTGTAGGTGGACTTAGTTGATGGCATTGTCAATAGTGTGTTTAGAATTGTTACATAAAGGAACTTAATCCTTTTATAAAAGAATGCCAGAGTTCACTTATATGTGATTATTAAATACAAATTGTTAGTTACCTGTGCCAGCAGTAGCCAGTGATTAGTAGCATCTGTTCTGTGTGTCCGCACTTGGAAAGGAAACTGACATGAGCTGTCCGCCAAACACATAGACATACAGTGCATGGCAGGCACCTGAGGTCCAGGTCACACAGTTATCAGGTGCTCTGTTGGCAGGTCAATATGTCAACTTCGGTTTCTAGTTTTTTTTTTGGGGGGGGGGGTAATGATTTAAACATTTTAAACAGAGCCCATACACCAGGTCCCATGAAGTACCCATGCCATGTGGATGTTGAATTGCACCATACAAGTGTAGTGACTCGGCACTAACAGCCACGATGGCAGATTTGAAAAATTAACATTTTTTATCTCTTATATTTCTGCTGATTATAATTTTTTTATCAATTTACCTTTGTTGTTATATTGGCATATGTTGGAAAATGCTATGTGCATGCTGTTAGCTGTGTTTATTTTCTCTGTTTAGGCCAACAGTTTTATGTAAATAACTGACTGAAAGCTAATGGCATCAAATAACCAGTTTTATCAGGATGAAAGCATCAAAACGAGACTGTCAGTAGATTTATATTGTGGAGCATATTTCACATGTAGGCTGTGACTGTTTGACGAGCTGTCTGTAGCTACATTCCTTGATACATCGTGTGTTATGATTTGTGTTTTTATCGTGCCAACTCAAGTGTTCATACCGGGCAAACGGCATGCTGCATGACTTAACATGTGTTTGTTGCTTTTTAATAGATAACTACAACATCTGCTGTGTTGTTACTTATTTATACTTGAATGTGACACAATATTAGCAAGTCTATCAAGAATTCACAGATTTGAGTTAATGGAAGTTAAACAGAAATAGATCAGTCCATCAGCGAAGTGCAAGGTCGACTAAAACTTAAATTGCTGTTGTAAATGTTACTTTGTTAATTAATGGTCCAGTGTTTGTTATTACTACTATACTGTGCTACTAGTAAGATACTACGTCACTGTTGCTGCAAACTGTAAAGCAAACACGTAATGAATATGCATAAAGTGAGCATTGTTAACCAACACCTGTTCACTGATTGCACAAATCAAGACCATCCATCCGTCACACTGTATCAAATGTACAGTACGGTACTCACATGTTAAAATATCTATACAACTATGCAGCATACACTGAGAAGACTAGGTTGACATGAACAGCTAATCAGCGTCACAGTAAAGCCATCTGCACACATAAAACAATTGCCTAACATTTTACTGCAGCAGTGATTTTACTGCATCAAGTCTGAAACTTGGCAAGAAACTGGGCGTGGCATATGCTAATTACTTTCGAATGTGTGTTGTGATGCCTGACGTAAGAGATCACCAAACGAGACGTGATTGGCTAGAACAAACAATTTTGTCTGGTGAATTATGTCGGCACCTAATTCTGCTGCAAGAACCATTCATTTTATTTTAATTTATGCGCTGTCGGCTTACGAAACCACAGGGATACCTTGCGTTCAAATCTAATTTTTATATTCAATCATTTTTCCTCATATTTTATATGTTTGGTATGCTCAGACTCCTATTTTAGGCCTATTCTGTGGTGCACCTATGTTCTTATTAGCAGTCTGTAATAGGTGCACAATAAATGTTGCGATGATGATGAGCTGTAATGCAGAAGTACATTTCCACATGTGCAGTTTTAGTAAAGACTGCAACATAATGCATGCATACTATCAGAAACAGCTGCAGCTTACAGCCAGCAATATACCTTGACAAGACTAAAGCCAGTGACACACAGGACAACATTGTCAGCCGACACGAAAGCGAGTAAATAGAGTATAGCAGTTTGCAACCAGCCTAACTGCTGCAGAACTTGCATAGTTATGGTATCACACGGTTTTACCTGCCACCCAGCAGACGTGACATTCTTGCCTTTACCACAGGCCATTAAAGCTGGTACTCTAGCAAAAATGGAGAATGTAAGGCTGCCAATGAGTTAACCCACCTGGATGGTTACATTCCAAGATGGTGTACTAACCAAGCTCGATGCAGAGTAACTGCTTGATACGACGTTACCACTGCACCAAACAACAGTGTCGGCTGTCGGCGTTGTCCTGTGTCTTGCGAAATGCTAAGAAGCTTCTGCTGAGATGGTCATAAGCTTGAGAAAATCTAATGGCTCAAACTGCTCGACCAATAACCAAAACTCACCGACATGTTCAGGGAGCTTTTATGAGACAAGCAGTTAAGATTGTACGTGAATCACGACTATACAACGTATCACCACAATAATGGCACATTACCGCTTAGTTGGCAAACATACTGTACAAGTACGGAAATGAGCAGTGGACCCACTGCACATCAACAAATCTATTGTACACTCGCGAAGCATGCATACCATCCATGATAAAACTTTTGTTCAGTAGACTATTCTAACTTCTCATAGGCGTAACGAGTAATGACTTACATTATGTCAGTGGTTGAAATATGACACTATCTTTAGGCAACCATAACTTATTAAATGTTAATTGATAACAGTTTTGATTCCAGTGAGGAGTGTAGAATATGTAGAAAAGTGGAGACGAATTGGTGGCAGGTAATAACAGTAGAAGCGGGGAGCCACCTAAAGTGGACCTCTCTCGTGACGTATCCAATTTTCAAAGTGGGAGAATTAGTCAGTGTCTTTGCCATACAACTACTGCCATCTTTGCACCAGCTGTAGAATAGGACACTTACGATAACGAGGTGGGGCGTGGCATGTCGTGGCAGCCTGCCCCACCAGTTAAAAACATAAAAACAATTTGCCGCTGCCTGGCATATACAACACACAGTGTGGATGTGAGATCAGCAATAATCTGCCATGATGTCTGCTTCAGTCTCACAGTTACGCTGCATTCCACTTGGCTAGCAAACTCACACAAACAACTTTAACCTCTTTACTGTGGGATAAATTTTTCTCCCGAAATATGCACATATAATATATTACAATTACCTCCACAAGCTGTCAGCATTATAACAAGTTATCTTGGGATACACGGCGACATAATGAAAAAACATAGAACGGATGAGTTAACTTGGAGATCACGCTGTGAAGTGCATTTGTGTTGGACGAGATAACTCATGATTCACGGTAAAGGGGTTGATGACGTGATTGTACACAATACACAGACAAAAAGGTCTACCATACATAAGCGCATATCCATTACGGTGCTTTCAGTAAGTAAGGATTAAACCAAACAATAATATAGAGCAAACGACCAACGTCGACCGTACGGTCAGCTCAGTTGATAGCTGGCAATTACATCGCAATGCCAACAAACACAGGTAACCGCCCACCATTACACATAACTAGCCATTTCTTCTCCACCAATGGCCAAGACTCGTTATATTTATTCACGGAGGGATAGCCAGGCTGAGACACCAAAACAGTATAGCTATGAAACATTTATCTTAGCACTTAGTAACCAGCAGTTGACATAGCATTCTGTCGTGGGCCTAAGTCCCAAGAATCTGACAAGAGCCCTCGATGTACCGTCAAGGTCTGCTACAGAAAACATATACGATCATGCTGCAAACTGCAGTCCCACTGTTCACGCACCTTTTCAGAAAATTTGGTATTGCATTTTTCCTAATTACTGGGAGCCATTTGGAGGTTGTGGGTTCATCGAACCATCTGCTAACAGAGCCTTACCGTACACAGAGTAATTTTGTTGATGTGCACAATCCAGTGACTCCAAAACCTAACTGTGAATTTATTAACACCCTCTGCCGCTAATCACGACTGTTCTCATCGCATGGTACGGCAGTCCACAGGACAGCAGTAAACATTAATAGTAGTAATAACAAAATATGCCATGATAACGACCACAAATATGAATGAAAGACATACATTTAATACCAGTCTTAACTGAAAACTAACTGCAACAATATTCAATTACTGCGGCTTTTAGATGAAATGCTACAGTGCAACCAATGAGCAATGCCACCGTTTTCTACCACAGCAACTAAGGGAACACGATAAAAGTCATAGATCTGTAATAAAGAATTCGCAAAAGTCATTACTGTGAGTTTGCGATTGCACAGGAATGCAGTGTAATGGGTTCGCTTTCACCAGACAGAACGATGCGAGGACACAACATTCAGAGCACCACTCAGTCCGGTTGTATGCCGCCAGATGCCATCATGACGCAGAATCACTGTCATCATCTATCAACCGATCATGCTCGTGAACCTTGGCAAAACCTACCACAAGCACGCAGCCATTTTAACTACAGCCACGTGAAATACTTGTTTTGGCTGCAAATAGTCGGTAAAATAGTCTACTTGTATTCAGCTAAATGGTATGACAAGAATAAGAATAGTCGAGTCGTGTGCTGGCAGTTTACAACAAGGTGAACACTACACGAAGTGTGCACAATGACTACCTCTTCTACCTGCCCTCAATTAGTTGTACAACAGAATACTGGCACGGGCATTTTCAGCATCGCAGCTCCACAATCTGCAATTCTCATACTCCAGCTCTCAAAATGTGTACCAGCCCCGACTCTTTCCAACATCACCTCAAGACCCACTATTTCGAGCAGGCTTTCAAACCAACTTGGCACCTTCTCTTGCGCCTCAGATTCAGCGGCTCCGGCTAACCGCTGTGCACATTTACAAATTAGATTTACACCTTACTTGCTTGCTTAGGCCTACTAATATTGACTAGATTACGATATAATCGACAATGCAGCACAATACTTGTTTCAGCGAGATCATCATCATGTTGCTGAAGCAGCGGCGATGTCCGCCGTGGCGCTATCGACGGTGACTTGACGTGCATGTGCGGGTTTTCTGGAATGAACATCGCTACGATCAGTGCTAGGATTACAAGGATAGCACCGAATGCAAATGGCGGACCAGGCATTATGCCCTGCAAACACAACAAACAACAGTGCTTTCAGCTCTGCACACCATTATACTGTGTCGTTATTAACAAATATAAATAAATCACTTCTACACTCCGGTTCAAAATAATAAAACACGATACAAATATGTTTTACGTGTGCTCAAAGGCTGATGGAAGCCAGCTTAGTCTACTGCATGGAACTGAAAAATAAAAGATAATAAAAGGCAACTAAAACAAAAAAGTCACGCTCAGGAGAAGCGTTAACGGTCAAGAGTCGGTAGAGTAAAGACGATAAAAATTATGGTGCAAAGAATTTATAAAGAGTTACGTTTTAAACAGAGAGTGAAAAAAATGAAGGAGTTACAGATGATGAGAGTAGTCAAATCAAGGAGGAAGGTGAAGTGACAGTTTGAGGACTGAGTTAAGGTTTAAAGTCCCACTTGACACGGAATACGTCATTTCAGAGACACTCTTCCCAGCCAATCTCTGGAAACTAAATCTAACACAAAAAACAACCATTCATCAGGAACACAAAGATACTACAACAGGAAATAAGTCCAAAATGTAAAACCAGGTTTAGTCACCTTTTTAGACCTCTGGCCCGGAAATGGAATAAACTATTCTCGAAGAAGTCGATAAGTATGGTAGTAAATAAGAAAAGAAAAGAAAGTACGCAAGTAGTGAAGTTAAGTAAGCAAGCAAAGGATTTACATAGTGCCAAAATCAACAAATAAACTGGAGTGCATTATACAGCTGCAGACTCCAAATGGGGCATACAGGAAAAAGGAAGGAAGAAAATTGATGACGTAACGATCAAAGATTAATGATGAGTAATAATGATAAAACGATAATGATATTATTTTATTTTATACATGTAAACTACGGACTAACAATGAAATAAATAAGAGACACGCAGGCCAGCAGACTGAGAAAAAGATGGTGAGCAAAGAGATGTGAACCTTATTAATCTCTCGCAGAATGCTGAAGTCGTCTGCGTGTCGGCTGATGTTGCGTGGCACTGGACTTGGGTCGACATTCTCCACGTCGACGTGAAATAAGTAGAACACGAAGCCGAACAACGCTGGACCAAGACCATAGCAGAGGCTGCGAATGCCAGTAATCACTCCCTGGGCAACTCCTGTGCCAATCAGACATATACACAGTCACTGACTTGAGTTGACGTTTAATGTTCCACTCGATGCAAAATCACAGTGTAGCACAGCAGTGCTTACACTGTTTTAAGAGCCATCAGCCAATACTACGGAGACAGGCAGATTTGGTGGTGTCAGATCTCCCACACGACAATACTCAAAACAATCGTTCCACTGGGATGTCCCAATGTATGGGCAAAATATCACTCTCGGTAATTTTTTGTATTTTTGTGACCCAAAATTTTGCTCACGTCACGTGACGAAATAGCAGAACTGATTTTTGCACGGTTTGATTCATATTATGTCAACTCAGGGTTGTGGCATTCGTACAGGAATAAAAACGTATAAAGTTTCTGTTTTCCCCCATTTTTACCCCCAAACACCCCCAAAATGGGCGTTAAGACATTTTCAAGCCAAACATGCAAAAAATTCAAACTTTCATATTATCAAAACTACTAAAGTAATTCCACCAAATTTCACACAGTGAAAAAGATCACCAAGTACTCTTTGCGGGTCATCCCAAAACTTGCCCCACAAATCTAAAATGGAGGACAGCCACTATCTTGGAAAAAGATAAATTGCTATATCTGAGCAATTGTTTAAGCGAATTTAATGAAATTTTGCAAGTTGAGATACACTGGCCCTCAGTACCCTAATCGCTGTTCAAAAAATCAAATTTTTTAAAAATCCAAAATGGCAGACAGCTGCCATTTTGAAAGATGTTGAATGCAATATCTCCACTAACATTTGACCGATTTTGATGAATTTTTTTTTACGATGAGGCATATTAGCCCTCCCAAAGTGATCAATGATTAAATATTTGAAAATAACAAAATGGTGGATGGCAGCCATCTTGAAAACTGTTTAACCAATTTTGATGAAATTTTGCACGCTGATGCATATTAGCACTCCGATCAAAATTAAAATTTCAAAAATCCAAGACGGCGGACAGTCACCATTTTACAAACTGTTAAATCCAATAATTCCGCAAGTGTAACAGCGACTGCAGAGTCATAGCTCTAAAACAGCGAAATCGAAATAACTGGTAAATTATGATCACAAAACATATGCGCAGTAAAACATGTGACACACACACCGAGTGGTTATTTGGTAAAAAAATGTGGAGACCTTGTTGGTCATCGCTGGCATGAGCCGAGACGAATGCACTGATTGATGGGTAAGTGATGTTGCCCATTGCCGCCAGCACTCCAGCCGACCAGATGATCCTAAACAAACACAAATTAAATACCTACGTCCATATCTTGCTGTTCCGATAGTCTGCAGCCAAAATACACCTCTCAGCCGTCTCCAACTTGTAGGCAGAGACGTCTGCAATGGTTGGCGGTTTAGCGCTGTGGTAGCGTCGTTCCTCGCACGAACGAAGTTGCTCAACGTTGAGCCCGGTTAGTGCTGGGATGGGTGACCATCTTTGGGCAGATATACCACCTCGGTATGTAACCAAGCCAACTAGGTCAACTCAGCCTTGCATCCCTCTGGGGTAGCTAAATCGAGTACCAGCCTTAATATGGCACGCGAGTTCCCTTAGCAGTGTGGTGCTTGTAGCACAAATTGCTATATGCTTCCTTACCTTCCTTCCTTATGGCTGTGATCTTAAGCTTGGTCAGCTTGAGCCACATGCCCAGTCAGCGTCAGTCGTCTGTGGTAATGCATATAATACTAACGGTACTGATGGCAAGTTCTGACTGGCATTTATCTTACCGAAAGCCGCTGGCAGAGAAGCCAGTATACAGCTGTATGACGTGCACTGCATCATCTGACTAACCATGGCTGTGAGCCGAAGCCAAGCATAAACAGCTGCAGCATCTCAAAGACTAGACCAATGATGATGGAATGCTTGTTGCCAAGGTAACGCATCAACAACGCCAGCACCAGAGTCTACAACCACAACTCACAGTCATCACACACAGCTTCAGCAGCAGCAGCAGCAACTCAGCAATCAATAGCATCACATGCTAATCACACTCTAGAATGTGCTTCTAGCATCAGACTGCTTATCAGACATGGTTATCAGGCAATGTCGGTAATACTTTGTAGCTATGAAGACAGCGATGAGAGCCACCCATCAATGCGTGGTATCAAATGCCGAGCCCCGTGCCTCCGATAGACACCTTCAGAGCTATGATGTTTCTCTGGAGGTTGAGATTGAAAATTATCAGAACTATTCTGCGCTGTGTTGTGCACGACAGTTGTACATAATGATAAGCACACACGTCATCACTCATAAATCTAGATTTGTTGTTCATTTTGGTCAAGCGCAGGGTAGGGAAAGTTTGCCGGCCAGAGACCGACGTTCTACCACTGTGCCACACATCCAATATACTTTATAATACTTGTCAAATATTCATTGTAAAAAGCACATTTTTTGTCCATGCTATCCTCACTAATTAGCAAGTGTCACAAGTATACACAGCAGCACATGCCAATGTGACCTCCGAAATGATCTTCAACTTAACCTGCGGCACTGGAGATTATCAGGTGACTGGACTGTTTCAGTAGCATGATATAATAGCAGACAGTAAACAAGTAAAGACCTGTGCAATGACGGAGAGAACGCCGACAACGGCAACAAACGTTGCAACTTCTTCTTGGTTGAAGCCAATCACCTGGACAACCACGTATTCCTCATTACTGGCTGCCGTCACTGTAATCTGCCAACTATAACGTACTCAGGTCCGGTTTTTCCACAGCAAATTAGTCTCCCGTTAATTTAATCCGGCAGATAATAATCAATTTACTCAGATATCGTTTTTCCACCGGCAGTTCGTCAATTAAATCCTCCGTTAACTGCCGGATTAAATTAACGGGAGATTAATTTGCTGTGGCAAAACCGAACCTCAATGACGACATGAACTCAGGACATGTAAGCATTACGTGACAGTCATTACAGTCATATTATACTACTAGTTGTCTGCAACGGACATCTAATTGATGTAATGTGATATGACCACTCCCACCACCACCACGACTACCTACATTTTAACAGTTCATGCTTTTCCGGGTGAATCCCGGTTACCTGGTCCCCGCCCCTCGGTTTCTCTCTCTCCACTTGCTCCAACAGAGAACTTCAGGGGATAAGAAACACGGGCAGGTGTCCGTCCTGTCAGTCAACCAGTGGAAAAAGCACCAACAGAAGCTCTCAACTCAATAAATCAATCCACCTACTGTGGCTTCAAACCACAGCTGAGATGCATCTACTTTAACATCCTGTCACGGCTGTTCACAAACATCTGCCCGCTGTCTCATAAAAAAACACACACAGCATAAAAGTATGTGCTAACTTTTTAAAAAATTATGTACATGATTGGCAATTACCAGTCGCAGGTAGACGAAGAAGCTGGAGTATTCACCGGCTTCCGGCAGGTATGACAGAAAGACAGTGACACACAGCATTAGGATGAGGAAATCCTGACCTATCTTACGCAATGCCTAAACACACACATACCGACATTACTGTGAATGACATAGTGATCACAGTAACCAACTACCAGTATACTAAATTACTAACTAACAATTCCTATTCGTTAGTTTTTAATTCATTAGCAGTCCCGGACACAAACATTTTCATACAGGAAACAAAGCAACCACGTGACAGCAAAAAAAAGATGTGTCATTCCAGAATACCGTAAAGCACCGACTACTAGCTTCATATGTTTAAAGTATATACCTTCAGTAACAATAACACATAAAGCATCTCAGCAACAACACAGGTGGTTATTGGCTACCTACAAATGTAGTCAATGTAACACAATGTGTTTTCAGTTCTAATATTTATTAGGCACAACACAATCCTGGAATTTACTTCCAGTTTTAGGCCAATAAAG
>Ga0209782_1002305_pt1 | contig 10591 bp, 7 predicted proteins | sample WorMetmaBAHAMAS1_FD_187390 | JGI IMG/M metagenome (GOLD analysis project Ga0209782, IMG submission 187390) | Marine gutless worms symbiont microbial communities from Max Planck institute for Marine Microbiology, Germany - Inanidrilus... | ecosystem: Host-associated > Annelida > Digestive system >...
TTTTTAAATTGGTGAATACTTAACAATGTTACGGGCAAAAGGTTGATATACTGCATCATTCAACATGCCTATAGTTACTCAGGATATTTTAAAAATCTCATTTTGGTGCACGGCGTCCTTTATTCAACCGTCGCCGTGATAATTACCCAGGTCCAGACGACTGCACGCCAGTCGATTGTTTGCGGTCGTACGACCAGCACGACCGCACAACTATTGACTGTGTGCAGTCGTGGTCGTCGGACTGTGCGGTCGTGTGCGGTCGTGCGGTCGGCTTTTAGTGAGACCGGTCACATCATCAAACCAGGGGCACCGCCCTCAGACGAGTGAGACGACAGCTTCCGCTGTTACGTTATCATAATCAAGCACAAATTTCAACCAACCTTCAGACAATTCTAAATCTAGCTCGGCTAGTTTAGCTTTTACGTCTAAAGGCAGGTTTAGCCCACTGATATCCGACATAATTGCTACAAAAAAGCTATTATCTTCTATTATTATACAACAATCTTACGACAAAATTCTAATAAAATAAGTAAATAAACCAGTCGTTCTAGAGTAGTTAAGAATAATCATTTTCTAAAACAATAGATAAGCAGCAATCGAATTATTAGCTGTAGAGAGCGAAGTCGGTAGGGTGATCAGCGGCATCTGTGACTTTTTGGAATGGTGTGTGCGCGTGCTCCAGCAAGTTCTTATTTTATTTTATCGTAGATGGAGTCTGTGACGAATTACGATCCGTAATGAAGCGAAATATAATAAACTAGAAATGCACGCAGAAGCTAGCGTGTAGCCCGCCGGCATTGCAGTGTCGTCCCCTAACGAATACTAAGTAACATCAGGAAAATATTTGACGACGTCTGTACAACTTCTTACGTCTTAAACTCCATGGTCTATACGAATATCACCAAATTTCTACACGATGCGGAGACATTTTTGCCAATTGATCAGATAAAATCGAAATTGTGATGTTCCAATCTGTTTCTAAACGCCAGTATGCCAAATAAAAATCGATAGTCAAATTGTGGCTTGAGTCATGCACAGAAATAAATTCTACTCTACCCTTCTAAACTACAGACCAAAGTTAACCTAATTTTACACGATGTAGCCGTATTATCGGAGCTGTTAATGCGCGCATTCATCTGCGATATTGCAGTTCGTATCAGAACGTCAGAGCAAACAGTGAAGGTGGTAAATTTCAACGACTGCAAAAGGCCTCCAAAATTAATTGCACTTACCATTGCAATGTGCCATCGACAATCGCAAAACAAATGTAGGCCCCTAACTTACCTAAGTGTAATCATGCGCACAGTCATGTCTACCAACATCGAAAATTTGGTTGAGAGATGCAGTACTTTCTCAGATATGTGGGGCGGATATGCGGTGACGTCAAAAAAGTTACATATTTTACCCTTGTAATCTCTAGGGTTACTGGGCAGAACATAATCATATTTGCAAAGAATGTAGATACAATATTTCCATTTAATATTCTTAAAGTGGAATTAACTATAATCCGCTCCAAAACGCCAGTTTGCCAAATGAGGTTGGTTTGCCAATTTGCTCTAAAATTGGTTGACACTATGCAACGTCCATTGACGGATCGGAAAGAGGGTCAGATCAATCTATGAACAAATACGTACCATTTAATCGAAAATCATGAAATTGCTCCAGTAGATTACGAGGTAATTGGTTTCCAAAAAAATTGTTTAAAACAAAAATAAAGAAATTGACACAAGAAAAACATAGCCCGCTGGGCAAGTTTTTTTTACCGGACAGGCTAAACTATCAATGCATAGCAGAGTCTAGCGTATCAAATATAGCTTGATAACTGCCATTTAATATATTTAACTGAGATACTCCAATCCACTTCAGAATACCATTGTGTTGAATGGATTAAGGCGCTAGCCAATTTAGGCCCAAATTTGGTTGCCATGGTAACGTCCATTGAGGGATCCTAAGAAGTGTCAGATCGATCATCTACGATCAAATACATGTACCAATCATCTGACCTTTGGTAGTTTGGCCGCTACTGATTTCCTGTACTATTGAGGTAGGATAAGTTGTGAAAAACAAATATTAAGCATCACTATGAACTGGGTTGTGCCTTCAGTTTTTGGAAACTGCAGAAAAAGCACCAGGCCCGTGAAAATTGCATTACAGGTTGTCAGTGTGGTTATCTGTCTGGTGTGAAGTGCAAATGATTAACATGGCCCAGCTGATGACACTGGCTTACCATCATCTCTTGCTTCATTAAAATCCAGAATGTTTCTGCTTTTCCGGTATCAGCATACCCAAACTGTCCTGTAAAAGAAGCCGTTAAATAGGCGTAGTAGTAAACTGGGTACCTTTTAAATATTATTCTGACTTTCATCCACTAAATGTTATGTATTCTTGTCAAAATTAGTGTATTACACTCATTGTTTCACATTTAACTGCTAACAAATTTCTTTTTAGTACATGAAATAAGTAACTTGCGTTATAGCAATGACAGTATTTATGTTAATACATCAACAACAAAGTAATAATTTATTACTGTTGTTTTAACAAGAACGATCAAACAAAAACTTACTAACAAGCAAAGCCAATGCAGTGTATGTCTGCATATTTAACAGAAACTCACACGATCTTCAGCAGTAAACATAACAAGACCTACCGTTTACAAAATACACACACTCAAAATCGACATTTTACCCTTGTCGTAATATTGTAGCTACAACAATTGTGATTTACCCATAACTAGGAGCAACAGAACAGTAATTACTCAATGATTTCATTTCTATTGCCTTACAACAATTAACAGCATAAAACTATTATTGATACAATAACACAGAATATACATTACCAGTATAGACAATGCAAAAAGATTTATAGAATACCAAGAAAGGTAAGTATTTAACCAATCTAATGGTATATTATTTGGTTTACATGATTTACGTGACAAGACAGGTAGCTGCAGCATGTCTGGGAATACCAGAAAGAAAAAAGCAATCAAATTTTAACGAAGCAAGAGACAGTGGGTGAAGTGGCATCATGTGGACCACATGCAAGTATGCACCTCACTCCAGATAGATAACCATGCCAGCACCCAACCACTCAGTATTTTTACAGGCCAGATGTCCTACCAACAGTATCAAAGAACTGAAGTCAAAGCCAGCTGAGACTTACAATAATAACCACTGCAATGAACAGCAACTCTTCTTGACACAGTCTCAATGACAGAATTTTCACTCTCTTGATCATGGGGTGGTACTGGTATTGGTGTCGTGATTTCAGTTACGACTAACTGCCATTTCAAGTTGGTTCACGATGTTCACGTGCAGCGATTTTGTCACGTAAATAGATGAGTATTTTTCAACAACTGTTTGGAGCTACTGAGTTGCCCAGTCCCTGAGCATCACATTTCAAACACAGATATCATTCACAATAGCATAGAATCACACTTATATACAGTGGTGGGATCTTTAATGCTGATTTTACAAATCCTTCTCTACTTATCTGCAGATAAAATAATTTTAAGAATCACCGAGCATCTGACAAAGTTATGGGCTAAAGCATCCTTGACGCTTTCCGATAAAACACGAAAATTGGACTAACTGAAAACATGTTTCAATAAAGTGTCAGAATTTCATCTTTTTTTCCATAAAATAGCTATAGTATTCACAAATTATGTTGCCCGACATATGGAGGAACAAACAAGCATGCAACATGAGCAATATAAGCCATAAATTGCTTCAGTGATAAGGTGAGTGTCTTCAATGTGTTTGCTCAAGGTTATTGGAGCTGTCTTATCTTTGTGTTGATTCTTGAAGCCTGGAGATTACTGTTTGGTCTTGGTCTTTAGACACCTGTCTTGGTCTTGATCGTTACTGTGTTGGTGGAATCAATAGCAATTAATGCCATATACTACTCATGTTGTACTGCTCTCTGCCATTTTTTTAAATTTCCAGTTTTAAACAAGTCAACGAATTCCTGGTGAGAAATAATACAGATGCCTACATTTGACCTGGCATATAAATGTACAATCCATCTACAGAGATTATGGCCAAAATCTAATACACCACACTTCCAAAAATTTAACCTTTCAAGTATTTCCTGCACACAGGCAGAAAGATAGACAAAATGAGGTAAAACATAACCTGTCTTGTACAGATAATTACAAATACACTACTACAACTGACATGCACAACTGTTAAAACAAAAACACAATTTACTTATTTAACAACAAAAACTGTATGTTTAGACTCTAAATAATACTCTAATTGGCCTGCTTCTGTTTGCTCTGCAAAGTTGGCTACAAAAATTAACACAGTACACAAATTTGTTTGCAAATGCAACATAAATACTGAAAATAGTGCATTTCTGTTCACATATTGTTGAATGCACAATCCAGACTCTGTGCTCCAGGTCATGAATGACGGTTCTCAGAACAGAAGTCTAACAAAAATTAAAAATGTGTTAAATATGCAAACATAAACCAATATGCCACACAATACTCAAAACAATGTGGACACAACGAACAAGTGCTTACTAACTCAAAAGACAAAATCAGAAAAATCAAAATACAACCACCACTACTGCCGAGCAATCTTTACAACAATGAAAACAACCTACAAAACACTCATTAAAAGGCTACAAATATTTATTAAATAATTGTTTAACTATTTCTAGAGCAAGAAAGTTTTTTACGAGTTACTGGTACTATGTACTAATGTTTCTAACAGGCCTGCTGTGTTTCTTCATGGGACCTATATTGAATCATATTTTGTCACATAAATGTAAATAATCAGTGAAAACTTCATGTCATTGGCATCAAGCAATAAGGCCAACCTCCCCAATCTAATTATGCATTTAATTACCAGGTGGCCCATAAAACATTCCAATTCAAACAGTCATATGCAAAATGATATTTGATGCTATTCAGTAATTTAATCCTAGCATATGTGCATTTATTAACTGTGCAGTTAAAATGACGGGATTGGTTGCACTATCGATGACAAAATACTTTTATCGCAGCAGTCAAAATTGGAAATTCACGGTACAGTTAGATAATCATTTGTACAATGCTTCAGTGTAAATGTTTTGTAACAAAGACTAGACTGTTTTTGCACATTTTTAGCCAAAAAAATAAAAAAGGTAAAAAAATCTACAGCAAAAAGGGTGAAACTGTCATAGCATTAACTATGCTTTGGATAAATGTTGTCTTTACACAAGGGTGACACATGAACACTTGAAAAACCCAAAACATAAAATGGAGGTTAACCGAGACAAGACATGGTTCACAAAAGGACCACACCATTGAAATGTCATCCAAATGTTGTAACAAAAACTTCAAAAAGAAAATTGGGCCTATTTATGACGACTTTTGCTAACCTGCATAGCCTATAAAATTTGTTGGCTGTTCTGCAACTTACCCCTAATGCTGCAAAAAATGGAGAACTCTGATATACTGCTTTATCCTTTGTGTTTGAAAAACTGTTTCCACAACTTATTAAGACTGTCCTTAGTTATTACTAATTTATGCTAAAATCCATCCGTCTGATACCTGAAGCTCAGCCCAAACAGGCTGCCATGTGGGAGCACAGCCTCTTATATCAAGCATTCTACATCTGTATATCCATATCCGACACAGGATGCCATGACAGAAGAATGGGTGGGCCACTGTGAGTAACACATTCGCCTGTGCACCCAGCAAGTCACAGGCTGCAGGCTGTTAAACTACCATAAGCGGGTGGCATATCATTTTGCGATGGGCGATAGCTTGTTATCTGTTGTTTGTTTAGCACAAAAGTTGGGGATGTTTTTATGGGCCACCCAGCGTATATATTTTGTAAACTGACAGCCATCGTAAAACAGAACTTACAGCAGAACCACAAATGCATTAAAACACCATGTAGCATTCTTGCCTAGATAAACGAACGGCACACACTGAACGTTGTCTCCAATTTGGGAATTTCTGTGCAAATAGATAAAGGAAAACCGATGACACAAGTCAGTGTACTGTTCTCATCAGAACCACACTTCATAATTAACAGCATATTCAGCCTAGCTACTGTTAATACAACTAAACTCATACTGCTACATACAAATAACGTTCTGTGAACTACTATATACTGTACCTGAGTCGTAATTCAATGAGGTGCATTAATAGGCTTAAAAACAACGTATAGTACAATTACACGTACTCAGACGAATGATATTCAACAGTGATTTTCACACTGACACTGTTATACACATTCCTGCCAATAGACATCAGTTATATACACACCTGTATAACTGCACAGATATACAAGTAATGTGCAGACAGATGGAAGACACAAAAACAGCACACATAATTCAACGTATTTCCAACAAACTCTGAACAAACATGTACTGCATGAGGCAACATAACATCATCCTCACAAGTGACAATTGTCAAATGTCATGTTGCCAACTGACATATATTAATTCTGCTGCCACATGAATTTGACATCACACACACACACACACACACACACACTGTGTGAAACATCAACATGACACTCAGCTATTCACATCAACTCAAACTAGGGATGTTAAACAAGTTCGTATATTCAAAGCTTCAGTTTTCAACTTGTAATTCAACTCAAATTTCACCAACTGCAAACTCAATTCACTTGTTCAGTGGTGAAGCCGACCTACTGGTAAAATGCAGCAGTGAAGAGAGAATGGCACAAGCCATTATCCTAGTCACAAGCACGAGTGATAAGAGCTTGTAAGGGCGGTCAGCGGCACTTGTCGGGTGGTCCCCATTATCAGTTGTGCAGTCACTGGCGTCATGTTTGACAAGACCTTGGTCACCCATCCCGCCCCAGCCACTGCATGCAGCATTCGACTTGAGATATGCAACTCATCATGGGAATGATAAGCATGTCCCGACACCGACAAACAATGCGAGACACCACCAGCATGACGTTGGCGATCAACCACCCATGCTGATGACGTTGACTGTGGGTAATAGCTACATGAATACAGAGTCAAGTTTCTAACTCTACAGATCGAGCTTCAAATATTAAACAAACCAAATTTAACAACCCTAGCTTAAAAAGCCTATTTTTTATTAGTCATGCAGCATTCTCTCAAATGGTGCATATTAACATCACACACTAAAAATGTGTTACATCACACTTGCTGTTATTCACGATTTATCATCAGAAATATGCAACACAATGTTTACAAAAATTTAACAACCATACAGGCTACTAGACACAGAAATTTACTTTAAGTGGGACCAATGCACCTCCTCCTTCCCAAAAATTACCCGTAAAAACAGACTTCTTTGAAAATTATATGTAATAATAAATTTTTTTCTATATGTAATTCTTTTTCAATACTTCATAACACCTTTTCGTAACACCAGATATGAGTGCAACAAAATGACAAAATTGCTGCCTGTTAAGACATTACCATAGATCCACTGTAATTTATTGTGGACATAAAGTGACGCATCAATCACGCGGATCACTCAGAGTTAAGGATAAATTACAAAAGTAATCATTCATATAACACATAAAAGAAACACAATGTGAACAGGCAGAGAGTGGGAACTGACAGCGAGAGAGCCGACACGGACGCTGTGAGAACGTCCCTTCTTTAGCTATTAGTGGCGGAGGCAAAAATGACATCCACTCATTACCGTGATAATTATCAACTTGCCACTGATCACTGCTCAGCATCACAGCAGCAAGCGGCTTTACAGAGGCTGCACTGAACAACTGCCAGTGAACTGGCAATAAATGTGTCCGACATGAATCACGACAATGTTTAGCTAACACATTCATCATTGACAGAGACAGTGTCAATTGATAATGATAATGCAAGAATGAAACAATGCTGCCTGCTGCTGCAACTTACAACGCAAACAATACCTGGTTTCATCAACAAGGCACGTAACCGGAAGTTGTACTGTACAATTTGTGTCTACCTCGTTGTTTCTGACAAATTATACATAATATATCCGGTGACTATACTTAACCTATGACAATAACAGCACCCGCTTAAAAGTCAATTTTCCAAGACAACATAAAATGCCAGCACCAGATAGAGAAATTCACCATTCTAGATTTTTCAGAAGCATGAGATGATCGGCTAGCAGTGGCATCAAGTGGACCACATGCAAGTTATATGCACCTCACTCCAGACAGACAGAGCAAGCGAGCACCTTATCAGTCAACTTTCTACAGGCCAGATCCTCTTCCTAACACCCCACTGACTAAATTAAAGTTAATCATTAAATTTACCTGTGAATGTACAGGTGATTAAACTAACTGAAAAACTATTGGTCTAAATCAAGCTAAAGACGTATTTCCTACAGTGTTTCAAAGGATTATTTGCCCATATTATGAGCAGTTCTAACAGCAGTTTTCTCATAACTGTCACCAAGCATACATATCGTATATGGCAGGATGCACACATATGTAACTAACAACTTCCGTTTATGGCCCACTGCTGTCTACAGGGTACTAGCACTTACACTGCACTGGAGTATTAACGATTCTGGACGAGCACATTTTTCACCTCATTTGTTAATGCAAACAACGATCCATTCTGTGTGCATATTAACAAATCAGATACCAGCCTTTCATACAAAGTGTGCATACGCTGAAGATTATACACCGAACGTGAAACCAACAAGTCGCTGTTCATACGAACAATCAATCACCAGCGATGGGTAACAGTAGTTATCACCACCTGTCAACTACTTACGTATTTACTTCTTACAAAGTTACTGAACATTTTTGACACATACTTTGTAACCAGTAGTTAGCCGCTGCACCACTTAAACTGCCCATCACCAAGACGTACAGTCTCTCCAAATGCCACTGTCATTCTCTACACCACGAGGCTCACTTTTTCCTTTGCATCTGAAGAGCCAGGAACAGAGGCGACTGAGAGGTCGGAAACAGACGGTGAATGATAGAGTTGAGATAATCGTGCTTCAATGCATTCGGCCGACAGTCTTGCCTCTGGATCATGATCCCAGCTCTCATCGATTGTCGAACACAACAACGACAGCTCCTAAAACATCCACACATCCAACGATTAGTATTCTGAAATCAAAGTTGCAATATTTTAATCTGTTTTGCAAAGTCAGTGTGCCGAATGAAGGTCATTCGTCAAATTGCAGTCGAGTCACAGCAAAAATTGCACGTTTTAACAGTGTAAACTACGAGATTATTTATATACGATGTAATCGGATTAATACCATTTAATCTTTTGAAAGCAATGTTACAATCATTGAATCCACCATCAAACACCAGAGCAAAGAGTAAAGGTCATTCATGGCGACATCACTGAACCCCCAAATTTTATGGTTGCCATAGCAACGTCCCTTGGGCAACGCAAAACAAATGTTCAGCCTGTTTTCTGCATTCCTAAAGGTACCCTACATTCCTGCAGAGATTGTCTAATACCAAAGCATCATAGTTAATACCTTGAAGGCAAGTATTAAAAGTAGAGATTAAATAGTACTATAAGAAGTTTACCTCATTCTTTAACCAGTGAGGTTTAAACTGTGGACGTTTTCGACTGGAGACAACAACATCCTGCATCTCTTCCAGTGATGGATGAAGTCCAACTTCATCCTCAAATGGCATGTGATAATCACCAGGCAAACCTTATGGCACACACATAATATTCAACTAATACAAACTACAGAGAAAAACCAGGTCTAGAAATGTAGAAATATGACGAGGATGGATGCGTGCAGCTATATTACCAACATTATCAGTCAATGATAAGAAAAACTACATTACTAATAGTAGTTCTTATAAAGAACCAACTAATTCATAAGGAAAAATGCTGTTTTAAGCATGCTGTTTACTGAAAATATGCCACCAAAATTTGGGAAGACAGTTTGAAAAATTCACAGGCTCTACCAGCTCTTATTCCAAGCTGTTTAGATAAAAAATTAAAAAAGCTAACTAGCTGTAATACACAGCATATTTACTATCACATTTCAGTTCTCACTTCAGTTACAAACAGAGTAGTCAGAAGTCATTTTTACTCATGCATTCAGTCTTTAGGGTTATAGCAATAATCACTTTGCTTGCAAAATGGCTTGTTGACAGTCAATGGCACAGCAAACAAAAACCTGCACTTCTTAAAACCCTGAAAACTTTCAAAAAGAGATTGACAAAAATCACAATCTCACAGAAATGCACAATTTAATTTTCATTTTTAAAAGACAGCCGATTTCACAAATAATTAAATACAAACTGATATCTGAGTCACTTCAAATTGAAACAACAGCAGTCAAGAGTGTACTAGTGTGTGCTCAAATGCTAGTCAGAACTTCTATATGTATAAAAATTAAACATAACAATAATAACTATGATTATATTTATGGTGCTGTTATCATGGCTCAGAGCCATTGCATGAGTTCACCCAGTTCATTGGATGAATGCAGACTGAGCGGCGGGTGGCTGCCAACCCTCAGACAAAGCCAACCAACTTGGGGCTGTGAGTCCGCGAACAACAAGAACAGTAGTACAATAACAACAAAGGCATAATGCAAATTTCTCTCACCGTCGGCTGTGACACATCTTGATACTAGTTCCCACAGCACAAGTGCACATGCATA
>Ga0209782_1002306_pt1 | contig 10590 bp, 8 predicted proteins | sample WorMetmaBAHAMAS1_FD_187390 | JGI IMG/M metagenome (GOLD analysis project Ga0209782, IMG submission 187390) | Marine gutless worms symbiont microbial communities from Max Planck institute for Marine Microbiology, Germany - Inanidrilus... | ecosystem: Host-associated > Annelida > Digestive system >...
CGGTTGCTACGTCCTTTGAGATATCGAAAAAAGAGGTCCAGATCGATCATCTACGGCCAAAATGCTTTCATTCGATGTAAAGACTGCGAAAATCGGTCCGGTGGATCTTGAGATAATTTGTCTCCGAGAAATCATTAAAAAAGATGATATATAAAAAAAGAAAGAAACGGAGGGTAAATATATAGCCCTTCCGGCAAGTTTGCCGAGCGGGCTAAATAAATTAAGCAAACTAAAACTGTCCTCGAGATAGGATCGACGTCCCACATACCACGTTTGGACCTTTGATCTTGACTGTTATAGTTTAACCTTGATCTCTGACCTTGACCCTCAATCCCAGGAGAGCTGTGGTCATGTCCCATACACATGCAGAAGGTCAAGATCAAAGGTCACTCGGTTCAAAAGTTAGAGTGGAAACAGAAAGATGGACGGAGGCGATTGCATTACCTGCGGTGCTGACGCGGTCGGTAACTACAGTACAGTAACATTTCGGCTATTTGTGAAATTTAAACACGCTGCGTGTGTGTTGCTCAGGACGTTTCGATATGTGCCTACTGTGTACTCTCTCTCTTTCTGTCTGTGTGTGTGTAAGTGTGAGTGTGAGCAATGAGACGACGGCGTGTAACAGACAGACAGACAGACAGACGCGTAGACGTACTCGAACTGTCTGATGGTGTTGACTTCAGCAATGTAGTTGATGGGAATGTAACCACGGCGTCCGTTTGACACGTGCTTGGCGTACCACCAATCCCCGTCTCTACATCATGTCACGTGATCACACACACACGTGACGTGACACATATAGTGTACTGGTAACGCAGTCACACGTCCGCCTCATCAAAATGAAGCAGACGGACCGCACGACGCGCTGCAACACGCTATCGAGCTAGATGCAAAGCAAGACGCCGAGTGCCATAAACAAGCGACGGTCATCGGTCCATTGTTGACAACACTCGTATATGCAGGCCGTGCATGGCAAAACGAAGTTCAGAGTTTGGAACAAAGCTAAGGAAGTGTCGCTAATTTTGGAGATACTCGAATTTCCTTCAAACTCAGTGTAGATAAGTCGAGGGAAGCTAGTATGCCCAAACCAGCAACCGTGTCGACAGAAAACACCGGCTTGTGACAGACAGACGGACAGACAAGCCATCGAGTGACGTTCAAGATCGCCGTCCTGGTCTTTCAGTGTTTAACCGGCCAGGCACCGGCGTATCTGGCTGACGACTGCCAGCTAACCTCCGACGTTCGCACACGCCGACTTAGATCAACGGACACAGTGATGTGCGTCGTTCGATGTTCCAATAACACTTTCGGTGACCGGTGTTTTGCGTCCGCTGGTCCACGTCTATGAAACAGGCTGCCACCACATCTACGCCAGTGTGATAGTCTCAGACAGTTTAAACGGTTGCTCAAGACTCATCTGTTTGGTTCTTGAGATCGCGGCGCTCTGTGACATTTCTCTTAGGAGCGCCGTGTATAAATCTTCTTACTTACTTACTTACAAGCGGACGAACACACGACGACATTATAGTCTATCATAGCGTCGCGAGGTAACAAACACTGCTGTCTGCCTAGCTATAGCTGTCTACGGTGTTATAGCATCATGCGGTATCGCCATCTAGCGTCTGTCGACAGCAATTTGTACGCGCGAAATTCGGCGATGTTATAGTTTCGTATCTTTCTTCCAGCAAACCTGCATGCATGTCATCACATAAACTATAAACTAATGAGATGTCTAGTAGCCGACACACGCACTCTGTGTCATGTTTGGCAGAAGTAGCCTACCAGCAGTATAGATGTGAGTTGTGACAGACGGACAGATAGACAGACAGACAGACTGACACACGTACTCTCTGATGATGATCATGTGGTCGCCTTTGTTGAAGGGCAAGTCGTGGTCGGCATCAGTGCCGTTAGTGATGACAGAAGGTTCATATTTGTACAGCGCTCTCACCACCTTCTTACCTGCAGTGTGCATTACATTGTCACGCAGCTAGCGACTGGACGCCAGTGAATAATCTTGACCAATAAAACTTACTTAATATACTTAATCTACCCGGTTATCTGAGGCCCCGAACCATTCCAGCCACAGTTTTCAGTGCATCTAGACCATGCAAACTTCGCATGGAGCCTTCTCCCTAGATATAATCTCCTAACTGTCACGAGACGATTCGTTAACAGATCAAGTTTTGTATTTAAGAGAAAATCAGTTTTATGAAACACATGTATAACAAGAGCACACGCCATGCATAATACAACAACTGTACAATGCGATAACTGCGCCGACCGACCGACGCATGCATGCATGCACCCAGCCAACATTCATTCAGATGATATAACCCACTGACTGATATACACTGCATGCAGTCACCAATCGCCATGTGTGCATACATGTGGAGCTGGAAGGATGAGTAGCTGGTGCAGTGGTGCTGCTGCTGAATGATGACTTGGCATACTCTGTAGTGAAGAAGATGTGTTCATAATGCATATTCATAGTTAGGCGCCCTGCAGCTAGCCATTAGTGGACTAACGAACTCGTGCACTGAATCACTCGTGCAAGCCGTACGGTGGTGCTACAGACAGACAGAGAGAGAGAGAGCAGGGCGACTGTGAAGGTTTGACCTGAGTTGATGAGCTGTTGTAGTAGAGTGTCGTCGCCGACTGAAGGTGCAACCGGCGGCGGCGACGGCGGCGGCGGCGGATGCGGTTTGGGCGCCACTGGAGGCCGCCTGGCTCTCGGTTGAACGACCTCTACGTCCGTGTCCGCCGGCAGTTTACTTACGCAGCAGCATTGTCCCATCACTCACTTCTGCACTATCATCACCACAACATTACACTATGCAAGTATATCTGCTAACGCAGAAGGACCGCACGACACTGCCTCACCACGCCCAATCGACCATATCGCTGTGATTCACGTCGGTTCCATCGGCCAACACTTTATAATTAGCGCGATGTTCGCCGCGCTTATGCTACGAGCATGACGTCCGTCTGTCCGTCTGTCTGTAACGTTGGTGGATTGTGATCATGCAACACGTGGAAATCAGCGCATAACAAGACACGTTAGTGGCTGGCTACCTGCAGATCCAAATCATTGTACACTGTGATCCAGAAGTGCCAGAAATTGCGTTATAAACCCGTCAAATTCGCGTCCAACTGTTCGCATGTCGCGCTATCTCAGCATCGGGTGAGCTCTCGTTTCAGACATCCCATTGTCCCTTGCGTCAGTCTGTCCGTCCGTGACGTCAAGTGACGTAATCTGGCGAACACGGTAATGTCGTCAACTACTCGGGCAATTAATTGTAATCAATGATGACTTGACTGGCGCGGAAAAGGAATGTCCCCGGTCAAGCAGCTATTGGCGGTGGCATATCGTTTCGCTGTCACTGGGGCGATAGCTTGTGTCTTCTGGCTATACATATATATGTATCAGTTTTTTAGCGCACGGCCTGCTGTATCATATTCGTATATCGTAAACTAAACTGGTCATTTCTAGCCTAGTGATCGTAATAAGCTGTTAAGCAGCGTTCTCACTGCGGCCGTCGAAAGCCGTTTCCGCAGTGAGAACGTGCTTTAGCTTACGCCGCCGCCACACAAAATACCTGCTAATTGCGAGAAGCGATCGATCAGTCGAGATGTGTGAGATCGCGAGACGAACTAAAATTTAATTTTCACTTCACTCTGTGGCCGGCATGCGTACAAACTCAGGCGGAATGATGTCTGTCGATGCGCTGACTGTCGTGTGTACACGCAAACTTAGGTCAATCGTGAGGAAACGAAGCGTGTGACACTCACTGCCGGCTTGCTAGCTCGCAACGCACCGTAGCTGCATGATGCATTGAAATGGCCCTCTCTGCATGGCTGTGAGCTAGGCTATAGCTGTGACTGTGAATATACAGCAAAGTAACGTAGTCGAATTAGCACTAACAGGAAGCACAGCTATCGCAGAGCAGAAGGACCGCGCGACGCGCAACGTCTGTTGAAATACTGTCGACACCGCTGCACAACAGTTCTTAAAGTCGCATGCCAAAGATTTCAACACGAGCTGAAGGTCACTCAATGTCACCGAAATTAATGCGATTCGTCGTGTGTCAGTATGTCTGTCTGTCTGTCTGTGTGTCTGTGTGTGCATGTTTGTAACACTCCAGTATCAAAGTGGCTAAACAGAGGATCACGCAAACAAAGCCAAACGATAGCTCAAGGAATCTAGTTTTTTAGACGAAATATCACAGCAAAATTCCAACAGGATTGCAAACGCATGTGGAGTAGGTTGTAGACCGCTATGGCCCCAAAAATTCGCCACGTGGACGATTCGTGCATAATTGGTCGATTCCATCCAGGCGGGGCGTGTCTTTGTAGCATAAATCCCGCACGCCAGTTGCGACGTCTTTGCACCGCGTCCGTAAGACAGCAGCATTTCCAACACTGTCGGCCTGTACAGATAGGAGTTGGATATCGGCGTGTGAAAACATGCAGTGCATGAAGTAGCTAGGGCGACGCCGGCACAGATCCTACGGTTGTGATTGATTGGGCCCATTCTATGGGGCCATAACGGTCCCCTCTGTCACGCGTTGTCGTTGTTGTCGATGTTATTGTGGACATCGATGCGTAGGCGCGGCATGCGACATTAGCGACACCTGGTGAATGGCAATGTAAAATTAAAACAGGCGGCATGCGACGGCTCGCAGTGGCGAATGGGCCCAACATTTTTCAATGCTTCTTGTATGTAATAAACATATAACGTACAAAAGTACATGCAGTGATACAAACAGACAACAAAAGCATCAAAAATACCACATAGAAATACAAACATAAGAAAAACCAGGTTAAAAACAGAAACCACGGTAATTCGAAAAATGAAGGCCGCTTTATGAACGCGGAAATCTGTTTTGTTATCTCACCTCTCCTAACTAATGTCTCTGCACTACCTGGGGAAACATAAACCCCCAAAAATGTATTTTTTTCCGTCATAGGCTGCGCTGTGTCTTGAAAACGCCACGTCCGCTTTGGCTTGCTATATCTTCGACAATCATCAAGCAGTTTTAATAATAATTTTGGCACGTATAAAAGCTATATTGAGCTTGAGCTATCACGCATCGCACGCAACGCAAGGTCCTTGCGTTGCGTGCGTTGCGTTATGCTGGAAACCGGCCTTTAGCCTATTTATTTTTCATGTCCGTTTGCTATTACGTCATTAATTTGCTACGAGATTACGAAGACGGAAATGACTCATTTTTGACATCAGTAGTTATTTGTCAACATGCCAATAGCTAACGAAGATAATTCTGATTAAAAATTTGTTCACATCAGAAGGCTGCTACTATGCAAAGCAGTTAAGATAGGTTACAGAAAAGGCAGGATGGTAGACAACGTCTACAAGTTACTTCAAAAGCTGCAGGTTACTTCATTACTTGGTCGGTTGGTCCGTCATCCCAGCAGCGGCAGGCGACGCAACGCCCGCGCTGCAGATAACATTGATCTTTTTTATGAACTGGTGTTACACAAAAATGGCAAAAATGGTTGATGAATGTTAAAGATATAGCAAGCTGATTGATGTAATCCTTTTGCGACTGGTAACCGTCCGTGAGAGGTGAGACCATGACCGTGACTAGTGCGTGACCTCACTTTCTGTTACACTCTACTACTTACTGTTCCACTCATCGACCTAGGAGTCATTGTCGTTTTATTTGTCGACGTATTTAGATACAACTTCCGGTTTTGGTTTTAGTATTATTGGCGCAATTATTATTATTATACATATGCAGCCATTGCCTATACGTATACGACATCATGTTTTACTGCATGAGACAGAACCGCGAAGTCACTACATAGTATTGTTATACCTAACTTTTTACTGTCGTTGTGAACACTGAGAAGATACCTGACACGATTGAGGCCGTGATAAAATATCAACAACGATACTAGTCTACAAATGCGGCAAATGGTAAAATGCGGGTCTGCGTGGTGCGAGGGGTGGGTGTGAAAACCACAGCACACCGCAGGACACCACGGACGCACCATAGGACACCAGAAATAGCGTAATTAAGCAACTGAGATATTTAAGAAAAGGACACTGTGAACCTTATATGTAAAGTTAACATATTTGCAGTGATGTAGTTCTCGAGACTTGAGTCTTGGTCTCGAGACGTCTCGAGACTCAAATGCTGAAGTCTTGGTCTTAGTCTTGGTCTTGGTCTTGGGTGCTTGAGTCTTGGCATTTTGTTGACCAAATCCCATGATTTTCAGGCTTAAAATTTATGGCAAAAATAGCATTAATTTGTCCTGTTTGTTTCTGAAACTTAACCATTTAACAGAATCACAGCATAACCAGTGCAGTAATTTGACTTCTCTTTGTTATTACAGATGTTTTTTTGCAATTTTTTAGGACAACAGAGGACTTTTGATTTTAAACTAGGCCTAATAAAGGCAAATGTTGCAGTTAAAATTGTGCTCTGGTTTGTGTCTTGGTACAACAAATTATCCTTTACTAATTCTTTGTCGTGAGTTTGGTCTTGAACGTCTGAGTCTTGGTCTTGGTCTTAGGTGCTTGAGTCTTGACTACATCACTGCATATTTCTTACGTTTAGGGACTACATAAAAAGTACATATTAAGTTAATGCCTAATTCAATCATTACCATATTGCTAGCGTATAGGCCTATGTAGCTTAGTTGTATATAAATGCAAGATGTGGATGCTACGATAGCATTAAATTTTAATTGTTGTAATTGCATGCGCATCGCCAGGATTTTCAGAGGGTAGGTGCACCCATGGTGGATACAGGATTTCTGTCAATGTCAATCAATTATTTTTAGTGTGGCTTAAATCGCAAAACTATTACAAAGACCACAGAGGCATAGTAGCGTCACAGTACAATATCAGGAAATGATTGCCGGAATAGAAATGTTTTAGGCGTTGACGGAAAACAGGTAGGGATTGAGATGACTGAATATCAGATGGCAGCGAATTCCATAGGAGTGACGAGGCGACTGTAAAGGAACGTCGACCGACGGTTGTAAGCTGGAATGGAGGCACGAGCAGTTGCAGTGAAGATGATGAACGAAGACGGTGGCGACCAGGTAGTTCAGAGTCTGGTCTGGGGGGACGATGAAAAGTTGGTCCATTTAGCCTTAGGACTATTCACATTAGGAGCTCTGTTTCAAAATAATCTTAGTCGCTGATAGGGGATGCATGCACTTCCATTGCTGTATGGTAGCTACGCCCATGAATTGTAATCGTAATTTTATTATGCACTCATCACGTTGGTCGTTGGCCAACCAGTCATTTTTAATGTCTAATGTTACGTACTAAGAAATCACAACCACACTAACAACATGTTTTAGATGTGACTTCAGCTGAAATTAAAGATCTTGCTAATTAAGCACAGGCACAACCAAATAATTAGTGTGTTATGCTGCGTGGCATTGCATTGCGTAATTAGGTAATTTCTGGTGTCCTGTGGTCAGTCCTGTGGCATTCTGCGGTGTCCGGTGGTGTGTGCTGTGATATCCTTTGGTGTCCTGTGGGTTTCAGACCTACCGGGGTGCGGGTATGACAACCGGTGAAATGCGGGGCAAAAGTGCGGGTGCCGCAGTGTGGGACATGGGTAAACTGCGGGCCTTACAAAGTGTGGGCGGACCCATGCTGAAGCAGGCGTCCTTGCCTACTGTGTGTACTGTGCCTAGTGTGAACCGGCCTTGCGTGCTGTCATTAGTATCTACCCGTACCTACCTTACTCAAGAAACTTATAAGCCTAAGCAGACTAAGCTAACAAGTGTCCAAAGAAATTTGGCAAAAAGCAGCATCACCAACCCGTCTCAGAACCATAGGTGAAATTTGACTGGCGTTTCTGATATACGCAAGTGACAGTCAGATAAACAGAGATACTCATAACAATACTTCACACCACCTCCCTGTGGTGAAGTAACGATAAAAGGGTTAAGTTGGCTTGCATGTGCTCATATTCAGTAAGTAATTTATAACTGAAATACCAGCTAAAGCCTGATGGCAAAGCGAGCGAACACTCGCTGTATCTGAGAGGCTGATAGATGGATTGTGAAGAGAGAGACATGTGGCCAGATGGCATGCACTTGTAGTCACATGCAGTGTAGTCACATGCTGCTGACTGGAAATGTTGATGTGAACAACCACGTGCCACGTGGTTCAACGAAACGTTTAACTTTCAGATCTTTGAACCCTTATATCTCAACAACTGGTTAAGCAATTTGGACAGGGTTTTCGCTAAAATTTTTTCTCAGAATCACCCTCTACCAAATTATTGGTTTGAATAAGTGCTCCGAAGTTTATTTTTCCTATGAAATTATGGCGATATGAAAGAAGTGCAAAATTTGCTAGCTTCTGATCTCAGATTAAAAACACAGTATGTTACTATGACAACTAGACATGAGTACGATTACATTGCCGCCAAGTTTTACTGACAACAGTCACCACTCACCAGACTTTAAGATGCTAAGCGTGCAGCACTCATCGTCCACTTCGACCAATTGTGATTACACTGCAGGTAGGTAAACTGTGGGTGATGCTCCACACTTTGCCGTGAATTTTACTTGTTATCACACCCACACCCGTATGAATGAATGAATGAATGACCCTGCATCCCTGCATTTTACCCATACTTACTACATAGCCTACAAATTCTGTGTTTTTAGTCCAGAGAACTCGGATGTTGGAGATAATAGAGTTCCGTAGACCAACAGAAAGTGGCAAGAATCTGTATATAACCAACATTCCTAATGAAGTTGGTGAGAATGAGTTAACGGTGAGTTAGCAATTTTTTGTGTTTCAGTGTCATGTCGTGAGTATTTTAACTTCCGGACTATCAACTAGCGAACAAGCTATCGATCTGTACTTAAGCATAACTTTACACACACTGCTAAGATACTGTGCAGTGACCATGAAACAACCATGTCCTTAGATTGCCCGTTCTACTACAAACTTTGAATTTTGTTTTCTAACACACTGGTTCAGACATCCGTCAACAGAAATTCTGGAAACATTTCCACATGACATAGCATTAAACTGATATGCCAATTCCTGAAAGTACTTTCTAAGAAAATTGAGGGGCAAAATACTTAACTTTTAATCAATTTTGTGTAACTGGAACAAAAAAGTGTCCTTATTCTCATATAGGAAGGAAAATTGAAAAAGTACATTATAATCACTGATTATTAGCTTATACGGTAAGAATTTTGTATTGGTACACCCACAAGTCATTAATGTACCTTACACTGAGTGATATCCCTTTACATTGAGGCTAGGAGTTCGACCGTTTTCTCACAAAGTTCATTTATCTGTCGCTTACTGAGTATAGTATATTACTACTATGTAATGGCTGCATTTATACATCTGCTCACATTGGTTACTATATATATCAACCATATTTTATTCATTTTGCAGCACATGGTTGGACAAATTGACATGTAAACAAATTTAAAACAAACATATAGCCTATACATAAAAATGACAAACTAAAATATCAGTACAGTTCATGTTTTGGGGTTGTTCTCTTATTATCGAACTTATGTAAAGAACTTTGCGGCCATCGCAAAACCGTTGACTGATCTAACTGCTAAGCAGATGCGTACAGTGCTGAACTGGGGAGAAAATGAACAGTGTGCATTTGAAACATTACAACATATGGTGTGCGAGGCCCGCCCCAATATTGGCCGTTCCTGTGCCTGGTCAACCATTCTGTCTGTACACAGATGCTAGTGCTGTAGCAGTGCGTTGCCAGTTTGACTCAGTTTGATGATAACATGGTTGAACATCCAATAGCTTATGCTAGTATGAAGTTCAGTGCCACACAGTCATCGTGGTCAGTCATTGAACGTGAAGCCTTTGCCATTGTATGGGCTTTGAGTCGATTTCGAAATGTCATATTTCGTGCCCATATTACAGTATTCACAGACCATAATCCACTCCAGTACCTCTGTGAGGGGGCACAGAAAAGTGCAAAACTCACCAGATGGGCTTTGGCCTTGCAGGAATATGATATAACCATAAAATATACTCGTGGAATCTGTAATTCAGTGGCAGACTGTTTATCTCGAATGTAATATGAAGGTTGGACGATGTTATATTTTGTAGCAATCGTGTACTTATTTTAGTTCGGTTATCACTGTTTGAGTTTGGTGACATTTAACGCATGTAGTGTATGAAATGCATGATAATGTGAACACAGTGTGGGTATTATGACTAGTTATGCCCAGATGACACTTGTGGTCTCAGAGGGTAACTGTTACATATTCTGTGTTGGTTATTATATGTAGTGTTTGTTATGAAGCTAATACTGTTCGTGATATCATGAGAACATTTGCTGATGTATAAGATACAAAATGTTGTTGATATACATGAACTTTCTGTTACCAAGAGACTATGATTTGAAGTGACAGTGATTGCTACAAAGGCCATCATCATGATATATTATAGTCAAGATTCGGCCTTTGTTACCCGGGGGGAGGGGCATGTGTCAGGTGCCTAGTGAGTGCCACCGTTATCATTTACATTATTTGCATTTGTGTGGTACAGGCACTTGTAATCTATCCACCACGGTCTTGTCGAATAGAGTTCCAGTT
>Ga0209782_1002307_pt1 | contig 10588 bp, 7 predicted proteins | sample WorMetmaBAHAMAS1_FD_187390 | JGI IMG/M metagenome (GOLD analysis project Ga0209782, IMG submission 187390) | Marine gutless worms symbiont microbial communities from Max Planck institute for Marine Microbiology, Germany - Inanidrilus... | ecosystem: Host-associated > Annelida > Digestive system >...
CAGTAGGCCTACTCTGTCTAGTGTCTAGGCCTACATACAGTCGTCGAGTGCACGTGGCCGGCGTGAATTGCCGTCGTGGTTTTAATTTTTAGACTTGTTAATTGTTTTTTTTTATTTGACGTTGCTGTAAGCTTACGTGTTCATCGTCAGTTAACGTACGTAATGTCGCCATCGTCAACTTTGTTGCCGTTGTCGTTAATGTGGCTTCTGAAACTTCTGCTACCAATGCCAGGTAAGAATAATTCTTCCATCAGTCTGGTATATCTAATTTATGCCGTGACGCCCCCTGTCGCCATGACAATGCCGTACGGCGAAACGACCGCAGTGCCGTGTCTCAGCACGCAGAGTAATTAGCGTCCAGGTAACATGTTAATTGTTCTGACTATGATTGCCGTAGTGTGTCTAGGATTTAAGCGCGACTTCAGTGCACTTGGCTCAGTGTTGGTCGTGTTTGTGATCCGGTAAAGCTACATTGCTCGAGCGCGTCGTTACGCTGGCCGTCTGCGTGCCGTCACGGCGTTGTCACGGCTTGTCACGGCATAAATTAGATAGACCCCATCAGTCCGCACCTGGAAACCAGCATTTTTGCAAGTTATTACCGAGAGCAAACGGTGTTATTAATATATTATATGACGTCAAAAGCAACCGGAAATGTAGGACTTAGCTGTGACTACGTGAGTGATGTCAACGGCACCATGGAGCAACTAAGTTGACTTGGATGATTTGTACGGATAAATAACTGAACAAAATAATCAGCAGCAAGCACTGCTGATTATTTTGTTCAGTGGCAGTTTTTATTCTGTCATACTTCATAGATGGAAATATGTTCTATAATCTTACTTGTTAATCAAAGTATTGCTTTCAGACATCTACACGGGTCTGCTAAGTAATAATTATTATTTGGAATTCAAGTGTGTGTAAATGAATGCTTTTCAGCTGTTTACCAACACAAGATGATAAAGTTTGCGTCATATCGGTCATTGGCAAAAGTCGCTATGAAAAGCACTCATCTAAAGCCACCGTCATCAATTCTGTCATTGATTCCAATGCTTTTCTGGTAAATGTTGTAACAGTTTATGTTGTTTTCGGTAGACAGGTTTTAAGTTGCATGCAACTGCTTTGTTTTTTTGCTTATTACTGTGATGCCTTTTTTGTAATATTGCATATTTTTGCCAATACTTATTTGCCTGCATCAGTATGTTGTTTTTATACTATTTTGTCAGAGATTTGATAGAGTTAAAATTAGATCCATAAAATATTGGACCACAGACAGATTCAGTAATTTTATGTCATCTTGACCAGCCGAGTCAGTGCCTGGTCCAGTAATGATGAACTGTGATGAAGCGTGCCATGTTTTGTGCAACAGGTGGTGGTAATTAGTTGGTAATCCAAACCTGCAGTAGACTGATGGCATTGATGTATCTAGGTACTGATCATATTTACCACGTAAATCAACCACCAATGTTGATAACAATGGCCAGAGTCAAGAGAGACATGTCGGCAACACTAATTACTGGTACTGTTGGACTGGTGCTAACTACCGATCAGTAAAAATAGACAGGTAGCGAGAAAATTACATTGGACTGGATATTGTCCAGTATCTACCAAAATCGGATGCTACCAGTAGATTTTTATTTGGGCTGGTCAGACTTTAAAACTTGACAATTAATTTATCCAGCTATTTTGGTTGAATTTTGAAAAGCAGCCTAGACTGTTGTATGGATGTATGGAGTAGTTTATTTTTCTATCTCTTAAGCACATAAGCATTGATGTCACTTACAAAATTTTAGACATTAAACTGAACTGAATCGAACTGATTGGTAATTTGCCATGCACCAAAGCTTAATGTTTCAGTCGATCATTTTTGCAGCAGATTCAAATTCAAATTTATTAAACATTAAACAGCATAGGGCTAAAAGCCACTTACAAGTTTCTGGAACAATAACTGATCAATAAACATACAATATATGATGCACACTGTGTAAAAACATTAAAACTGTAAATACATCGCACAAAATAAACTGTATCTAAGTAATTTGTAGTAACTGATGCACAAAACTTGTGCAAATTGCTATAGTCAGTTGTATTAGCAAGTAAATTGTTGAATTAATTATTGACAATTCTTATACTAAAAAGAATTTTGTATAACTTAAATAGAACATTGTGGTTTCATGATGACTTTCATCAGTGTAAATACGGCCATGCTGATGTGGCTGATTTCTTAGCATGAACAGTGTGTTATTGTTAATACATATAACACCAAATAATACTTTGTAGGCAAGCACCAGGTCTGACCAGAGCCTACTCATCTTTAGGCTGTTTAGATTTAATAACTTCAATGGTCAGCCGATAATGCTGTCATGGTAGACAGTCTTAGGATTCTTTTAGCGATTTAATTTGTAACAACAAGTGTGTTTCTAGATGTCTATATTGCTGTTGTAGGGTAGTTGTGAAAGTTGCTGGACATCTGAAGACAAATTGGTATGTTTTGGGTCTTTTTAGTTAACATTTTGAAGCAAGTGCTAATAGCATAGTACCATATGTCAGCAAATAAAGGACAGAAAAATAAGTACATGCAATGCTGCTGCTCAGAGATGTCTGAAATATCCTGCTGTTGTAAAAACAAACAGTGCAGTAACAAAATATTATCACCAACATGCTACATCTAATACTTTTTGATTAGCATGAAAAAGCTAGAGTTCTTAGCTGTGTTACAACACTATCTTTGTCTCATCTCTAGATCGTGTCAAAGCAATAAGATACACAAAATGTATGTTAAATTGTTAATTTATTTGATGTAAGCAAATAGAATTGTCTTCGCTGCTTTGATGATGTTGGTTCGGCTTCAAGAAGAACATCCGTCCTGTGAAAATTGAGTTATGAAGTGCTGACATCATAGCATGGTTATCTGTCTTGAGCTAGGTGCAGATGACTTATGTATGCATCAGCTAATGCCATTGATATGCTATCATCTTGTGCTTTATTAGAATTCAGAATGGTTTGCTTTTTTGGTGCAAGCTTGCTCAGGTTGTTTGGGAAAGAGGCAGTTAAATGAGTGTTTTGTCCAGTTAAGAATATAAATTAATATGCATTTTTAAATAAGTAAGTAAATCATCTACTTATTCAGCCCAAAGTCAATTACGAATCAGGGCGTGTTGAGAGGCTCACTAGAGGGTAATGCGAATGTTTCTGGATTGCAGTGTATGTTGGAAGGCTACTATGATGCAGACCAGCATATCATTTGCCTTAATCTGCAGTCAGTGTATGACACTGCCGTCATGGCCGACTTGTGTCGTATTGCCGAGAATGACGTATCAACTAATGTACGTTCTCACATTGATTGCTCTCTTTCACCAGTCTGTGCTGCTGCAGATGAAACTATGCCATGTGCTGCATAATTCCCATTCTGTTGAACACAATACTTGGTGTGTTAAACTCGCTATAGTCATTAGTCATCAATCGAACTATGTTGACAATGCTTGTGATATGTACATTTCTTGGTAAAATGTTTAAAGTCCAAAGTTTGGTACAAATCAAATCAAATCAAATTTATTTAGTAGCACAAAATAATCCACAGGGAAGTACCTTATTTTTTGGAGTTTCTGAATTTCCTTTTAACACACTGTAAGGTAAGGTAGGTAAAGCAGTATAGCAGTTTGTGCTAGAAGTACCTCACCACTAAGGAAGCTTGCAGGCCTTATGGGATCACACGGCGTTACCTGCCACCTGGCAGAGGCAGCATCTCCTGCCCTTACCCCGGCCGGACGTAACTGATTGGTACAGATTTATTTACCAATTGAGGATGATAGGCTGAGTAGACCTGTAGGTTAAGCTATGTGTGTAAAAGCAGCTCAATTTATTTATGCATTTTAATATAACTTCAACTTGTGAGTGATACATGCCATACTAGCATAGCCTCGCTCAGGTAAAAAAAATCCAGTGACGTATCATTGTTAGTGCAACGCAGAATTTTTGTTGTAAAATTTAGGCTGGTCAGTGATTTTGTTGTATATTTTTATATGTATGTGAGTACTGAACCGCACAGAGAGCCACTGTTAATATTGCTGCATGAACCGTTAGCTTGAAATTCTGCAGATTTGCATGGCAATTGTGTAGGGCTATGCTGGGCTATTACGCATGGCTGAATACGCTCAAACACGAGCATTGTTGTTTCTCTTCTTAGTCTCACACATTATTCTGGTGAGAAGTTTTCTTTCATTGTTCTTTAAGCGTCCATTTTTTGTTAGTAGTTTCATTGTCATATGTGATGTCTCAGTTATTTTTGTTGCTTTTTATAGAGTTTTTATAATGCTTGTATTTACCAAATTTCAAAATCTGCTTTGTTTTGCATATGCTCGTTAATGACGAAAGTGTGCGTATAACATGTGTTTTGTGCCTACATGAAAAGAGTTAATATGGAACAGTTCTTCTGACTTTCTGAAATGTGCTACATTTTTCAACAGATTAATATTAGTGCTAAGCTTATTAGGTTTTCAGACTTTGGCTAGACAGTGGCGAAAAGTATTATGATATCCTGCTTTGTGCTTTCCCATTGGACTACACCTGATCAAGAATGATTGTCTGGAATATAGGAGGCAAGATTATCAGAACTGATCTGTGCCATATTGTGTACCACAGATATGCACAATTATATGCTTGCAGAAATGATTGTTGTTTTAGATTTTTGCTATTTTTGTGTTTTAAAACAGTTTTTAAAAATACTTTAAAACAGTTTTTTTAAACCAGTTTCCTGTACGTTTAGATTAGTTTTGCTACATTTTGTACATGTTATGTCATTTAGTGTTTTTTGTGAACTTGGTTATTCTTACCAGTCATTTTGTCTTTTAAAGCAATTTTTGTGAAATTAATTGGTGAATATATGTATGTAACCATTGCGTGACCTTGTAGCTTGTACATCCAGGAGGTTCGTTTGATCTCAGCTACGTTCGACTCTTCCGCACTCTGGATGCCGTGAGGTGTGTCGGACTCTCTTCTTGAGTCTTCCATTATTTTGTTTTTTTATTATTAAGTACATTTATAGAGCGCACTTTCACAGCATGCCACAAATGCGCTGAAGAACAGTTACACGTTAAATAATAAGTTCTTCAGTTTGTTTCTGAATGTAGTCAGGGTGATGTCAGATGATAGTTCATCAGGAAGACTGTTCCACACACGAGGTTTATAGATGGCAGAACTACGATCATAGTGTAATGTATTAAATGCAATCATCAACAGAGATTGACAACAAAGTTGCAGTTGTCGATGCATGATGTAATAGTAGTGATGTGACAATTGGTGGATAATATATATGCCAGATTTCCAAGCTTTTTAGATATCTGGCATTCAACAATGTTCAGGAGGTGAAAGCAGATAGCAGGAGACCAAGATAGAAGTGAACAAACAATTTAGATACTAGAAAGATGATTTTACTTACGTCTGCCCTATGCACACAACATAGGCTTTCATGTATCTTTCCATTTACGGATACAAGATTGATCGTTTGTACCATTCACACTTCCTACAATAAGGCATCAAACTTTGTGATTTACAAAGAACTGCAGAAGTTTTAAAACTTCTTGCCGGCAGTTTTTCGGCAGTGGTAATTATCAGTTGACAGCAGATTGATGAGAAAAAGAACTCTGTAATCAACAGTTGGCAGTAATATGTTTATGTAGTTTGTCTGCAGCGATCATATGTCGGTGCTGTTAGGCAGAAGATCCAGCCGATGGTGACAGATCTTTTGAAGAGACTGATCCGCAGCAACAATGCCATCGGTATCTCCAAGGACTGGGTGACTGCTGGGCGTCCGTGCTCGCCGAGGCTACTGTTTGTCTTTGAAGGCTGTCGACTCTCACAGCAGGAGGAAGACACTGCATCGGGCAGCCGATCACACCGGCAGGTGAATATCCTCGTATTTTTGACTGCTAATCAGCCCACATTGTCATTAGCAGAGGCATGGGTAGGGTGATCAGTTGCATCGGTGACTTTGTGTGTGTGTGTCTGAGCTCAAATAGGAAGTTAGCTTGAGCTATCAACACCAAACATGGTAGACATAATACAATGCATGGCAGTCGGTATTGGCATGCTGACCTGAGGTCTAGAGGTCAAAGGTCAAGGAAAAGCCTTCTTCTGTTAGTCATATGCTAGCTTAATTTAGTTTAATTTTGTGATACATTGCATGTGCAGCAATAGTGATGTTTTTGTTATTTTTCGTAGAGAATGCCACCATTAAAGGCATTGCAACATGCCATTGAAGATCAGATCTACAGAATACTGCGTAAAGCGCGCATCATTACAAACACAAGGTAATCTTTAGCCACTGGACGGCGACAAGTGTCATGTGTGACGACTGTTGCTGTGGAATTGTGACATTTTATTATTTAAAACGTTAAAATTTGCATTTAACTAGCAAAATATGATGACTTTTAATACATGACTAAGCTTTGTCTTCTGCTTCTTATAGAGGCGATTGGAGTCGATGGCACCGGTGCATTACGTGGATCGGTGAACAGCTATCCACTTATATCTGTGTGCATATGTGTGATCAAAGGCCGATGGCGTCTTAAAATTTTTCCATAATATTTTTGGGCTCAATATACGATGCTAATTTTCTGCATTTCTGGCATGATAGAAGTAAATATTCTGCGACGTCTTTCGTACCAAGAGGCTCTGAATAGATTGGTGCAGTGATCTGGCCACTAATATGTCGTTGTCTGACATATCAGTTTGCCTAGATTTCATCTGGCAAAATACTTGTAGGATGGATATGTTGTTAGTTTGTTACGAGTCCTGTGTACGTGTCGTGTATGTTTACATGTGTCTCCGATCTGTTCTATGTACTACGCCAGCAACAACTCTCTGTTCGCAGTGCCGGCCAATCAGGAGTTTGTTTACATTCGTCCACCGTCGTCAGACCACAGCGGCGACTTGGTCAAATACTACTTGGACCAGCTGCACAATAGCTGCCAGCTTACGCAAACTGGTTGGTTTTTATTAACCGCGTGATGCTGTGCTAGCACAGGTATTAGCTGTTGTCGTGTGTCTGTATGTATGTGTGTGCGTGTCTGTCACATGTATTGTAGTGGAATTGCTGCGCGGGTCAAGCCGATTTTTTGCCTAAAGGTTTCCGTCGACCCATGCCACACTGTGTTTTATGGAAATAAGGGTATCTGTTAGGTAACTTTTCCCGGAACTTTGTTCCAAACTGTGGAGTTGGAAAATTTGGCCACGGCATACCGACCGTTGGGCAGGTGTGATAAATACGAAATTAGGTTCCCATTGTCTAGAAACTGTCTTTGTTAAAATTGGTACAGTAATTAGTTTTTTTAAATGATGTATATTTCTGTTGATTTATGCTGTATTTGAATGAATTTGATTTTCGGTGTTTGGTACTTGTGTACAATAAACTTTCATCTGTTAGGTAACTTATTTTGATGTTGTATGTTTAGCGTCGTCATCGCGCAGTCACAGCTATCTTAGATCACGACCGCCTGGTACCTGTCACTCGGCTGGCTCTCTAGACACTGAAGATGGTACCCCGGCCATGTCGTCAGGCTCAGCTGCAAGCATGACAGAGTCGGCTTCCGTTGCCGTTCCGATGTTTAGTCGTCGCTGCACAAAGTCGGGCGGCTCATCGGCGTTCGTTGAGTGGTTGATGCAGCACGTTGATCTGGCGTTGACTCATGGGTTTGACGACAACGTTGGTCGCAACCCGGTACCGGCGATGTTTGAGCTGGCGACAGTCGCTGATTGGTTTGCTGTCATCTCTCAGCTACACCACGTGTTCTGGGCAGATGTTCCCGTTGATTCACGACTCCAGTCGTATTTTACTCCACTCAAGTCGCTCTCCGACATTGACGTCCGTTTTTCTGAAAGGTTTGTTAGAGATTACTGCTTACTTACGTGAGGCTATACTGGTGCGATATTGGCTATAGTTCTGTGGTTGTCTAGCTGTTTGTGTGTCACAAAGTGTCGTATCAAAATGGCTGCACGGATTGAACTGGTTTTTAGCATACAGGCTTCTGTCAATTTATTTGACTCCATATTTCAACGAAATTTGGGTATCTCCAAACACATCGGTACTTTTTTCTGGAACTTTCCGACTGACATTGGTCATTGACCATCCAACTTTGTGTACATTGCGATAGGCTTGAAGTCGTGAGTCGCACGGATTCATCTGTGGCAGCTATGCTGTTTTAACGGTTTATTTATCATTAATCCGGCAGTTATATTTAATGAGCTGTTGCGTTACCTATATCCTGTGGCTGCAGAGACCTGTGTAGTTATGGTTTATGAGAAATTAGCAAAAATCTAACGGTTGTTGTACGACAACACTATGGCACACTGCACCGGTCAGTGCTGCCACCTTGGGAATCAGTTTGAATATCGGGTGGGCTCAAGGAACGATGTATTAGTTGGCATACAGACCTTCCCCCATGGGAAGGGGCAATTTTTGTGGGGTGGAAATGGGATGGTGCACTGTAACATACAAGTAATGTGTCCTCTTCCAAAAATACTTTGGGATTTTTTGTTTAGTGAGCTTTTTGTTGCATGATAAATACCGTGTTCCCGAGGAGAGACCTGTGGTACTGGGAGAGGTTTCTGGCCTGTGTCATCTGTCCACAAAGGTCCTGGAACAGTTCCGGGAAGAAAATCGTGATACAGCAGACTAATGGAGGTTCGCCTGACAGCTGGTTATCAGCGTAGAATAGCGGAGCGAGGTGGATGTTTTTGACGGAATCTGTGGATGTGTTTGTAGGTTTGTAGTCAACGTGATAACTTCTGAATGATAAAACATAAGATGATTAAACTTGGTGGGTAGGTGCATTGCTTAAAACTCTCGTCCAAGTTTGAGTTGCAGGGTTATAGGCCAATGGGCCTCAACCACTAAAAATGTATCAAATCGATCACTTCACAAAATGTAAACAACAGATTGATGGGCATGGTTTCGGTGGGTGTGACACTGTCCGTAACTAAATAAGTAAACATTTGTCGTCCAAACACAATGGACTACGCTGGTGGAAAATCAGAATATGCTGTCTAGCTATTTAAATCAGTGAAGGTATTAACATTACTCGATGTTGAATGTGATAATGTTCTTCCCCATAGTAGGGACATGTCTGTGGGTCTGCATGCATAGCTCAGAAATCACATGTTCAAAGTTTACCAAATTTTCTATGCGTGTTTCCTATGGCCATGGCTCCATCATCCTCTGGCTTCGTTGCGATATGTACTTTTGGTTTTGTGGATTACGTCACATTTTCTCTGTACCGTGGTTCATGTGCATTTGTACATGGCAGTAGAATATCACAAGCATAGCTCCGAGATTTTAACGAAATTTGGTTGAACAAAAAAGACCGCAAGTTGTGTCATCTTTAGTTTTGAACCGAGAGCAAAGTCTGCTATCTATGATTGCTTTGTTTGGTTTGTGGTGGCTGTGTGTAGCCGCTGTTCCAAGGTGTTGCCGTTAGCACTCGCTGTCTACCAAGATGGATTGCCTCCGCATTATGTGCAAGCAGTTCATCTAGCAAAGGTCAGTCAACGTAATTTAAGTTATGTTGCACCAAGCTCGATAAACGGTCAATTCAACATCGTACCCAAGCTTTTGGGTAAATTCACTTGGACTGGAGTGACTCAAACTGCTAGTGTGGGAGAGTGGGCATAAATGGGGCAGCACGCATCCATCCTGAATCCAGAATGATGTATTGATGAGATCAGTAGACGGTTTTCTTTTTTAAGGTCAGTTTTCGACACTGTTGGTTGGGTCACAGGAATGGCATCCGACCCATCGAGAGCCCGTGACATTTCCGCAAATGTTCTCGTCCATGACAGGTGGAGAAAGCAAACCGACAGGGGGAGAGAACTGCCTGACTCCGGTTCGCTGGAAAACAACCCTTAAAGTGGAGTCAGTGGCAGTGATGACCAGTAAACTTTCGTACTCACTTGCGGAGATACAACTTTCAGTTTCAGTTGTCAATAAAAAAGCATCTGGCCCAATACAGTCCATTAACAGAAGTTATATACTCCCCTGCTTATTGAGACCTATCACAAGGTGCTAATGAGAGTTCCCCATATGATCTGCCAAATAGTTTTGGTTTTAAATTGATTACAAAACGTTCCGAAAGTCTGTGACATGTCACGTTCAGCCAGTGAAATAGAGTTCCAGATCACAGGACTGAGACAGCTCTAAAACCCCAAAGAATTCTTGAATGAGGGATAACAGTAGTTTCATTATGTTAAAAGGTATCTTTCATTTGCTGTAAGGTGTGTATAGTTTGATCTTTAGCGTAATCTGAGTGCTGAACTGACACTGTCCATAAGTGCCGTCACTGTTGTCACCGATGGCGGCAGTGGTGGCCGTGCATTGATAGGTTGATTACTTGCATCTGTGAGTTTGTATGCTTGTCTGTCTGTGCTCTAAAAATAACACGGCTTAAGCTATGAGGCCCCGTTTTTCGTAGCCTACCAGAACCTACCAGGTAGGTGTTTAGTATGTAAACATGGTAGTCACGTGATTAATATACCGAAAGCTGACTGGTCTAGCGTGAAAAATAAATAACTAACAGCCACGCCCTGTTAGGTTCTGGTA
>Ga0209782_1002308_pt1 | contig 10587 bp, 10 predicted proteins | sample WorMetmaBAHAMAS1_FD_187390 | JGI IMG/M metagenome (GOLD analysis project Ga0209782, IMG submission 187390) | Marine gutless worms symbiont microbial communities from Max Planck institute for Marine Microbiology, Germany - Inanidrilus... | ecosystem: Host-associated > Annelida > Digestive system...
GGGCTATGGTCCCCATCTATCCCTTCCCCCTTAGAACTACCTTTATTTGCAGTTGCATGAATGTTGTGGTGTTCAGGGTTTGTTGATTCTCCGAGCCCCGATACGTTGATGTCACCGACATTCTGTTCATCAGCTCAATACAGGTCAGTCTATGACCTTTGACACACTCAGTGACCTTTGACCTATTTCTGTTTAATTCTGCTGAACTGCTGTACTAGACGGTTTGATTCGGAGTGGCGTCTGTAATGTTTTTTCCACTGCAGATGTCCTACGTTGGACACAATGGATCTTTCAGTCTGTAGACATGTTTCGAGATTTAAAAACTATGAGCCATCAGATGTTTGTATGGCCCAAACACCTGTGATTTATTTGTATATAAATAATTATACATAGGGTGACATTGACGTAATTTCTTCATTCCGTATCTATGCCATCTGTCTCGCCTCTATGATGTCGGGCAAACAGAGATTTTTGTATCGCTTTCTTAGTAAATGATCATTTCTGTGCACTGTTGTAGTTTAACTGCATGAACAGTTGACAACAGGAGAAAAATTTATGCATTTCTAACTTCTGACAGTATGTTGGCCCACAACATCGAGATCATATCATGACCACAGATTATGTAATGTCACTGCACTCATATGTTGCATATATAAATTATAATGATAAATGTTTTGCTTGCCTACTTGATTATTGTAATTACCGGTGACCTTCATAGAGGAGTATGTCAGTTGTGATGCTGTGTGTGTGTATTACAGTAGTCAAGGCTCAGTGTTGCTGCAATCTCAGTTTCCCAGGTTCCGTCGTTTTCAATCAATGCCGGTAACATCACTCACTGCCATTGCTGCTGCTGCTGCTGCTGCTGCTGCTTTTTATGCCCCTGCCCCATGTTAGGGAGCATAAAGCAATACTGCAGTCCGTCTGTCTGTCCGTCTGTCTGTCTGTCTTTCCCTTTGTCAAGTGGCTGCATCAAACTGTTGGTGAGGCATGTTTGTCAACTGCTATACATGTCTACTTTTACCTTTATTCTACCAAACTTTCTTAGTTGAATATGAGATTGTGACACTTGGCTATTTCAGCCATTTTTCTGTCTTTTCAACCTCCCGATTTTTACAGCGCCAATGAAATTTTTAAAAAATTAACAAGTACAATGAAAGTGAAATGTAACTAATAAGAAGCAGTAATTAATGATAACACACTGTGAACAGTTAATAACAGTGGTACGATGTTTACTGTATGCAGACTTATTGGACATGTTGTGCTTGCTATAGCTACTGTTCTGTGGTTTTGAGTTGACCCATCTGAGAGGGGGTGTGACTAATTTATGTATCGGCCTGCCGGCCTCTATTAGTCCATACTATCCAACAGCTAATCCTAACCCTAACCTTGACCCAAAGCCTAACCCGACTGTTGTTCACTGGCCCATGTTCCTTAAATGTAAACCCATATTTCTCACTTTTTGCAGATGAACTACGCCATTAGCAATGGTAAATAAAGGTACAGTAAATGATGTCATATTGTAAGGAAGTAAGTGATTTTCTCTATCTGTTGGGCCGGCAGAGGCCAGTATATAGTCACAGCCCCTGTCTGAGAGTGCATTGTTATGTTGATTGTAGCTTCCATTCAGTGGATTTGAGCCGACCCCTCCGAGTGTAAAACCAATTCCTCGTGTACAATCCAACTGCTCAGCCGACGCGCTGATTCTCAAGGACGTCTCAAGGTCACCACGACGTTCCGCATCCGACCAAGTCATCCGTGACAAGGACTCGGTGGATGCGGAGACTGGCATGACAAGGTCACAGGAGGTCAAGGACGTTTCAAGGTCACTGCGACGTCCTCTGTCTGATTCGACTAACATCTGCTGCGACAGTCACGACGTTGTTGCACGTCATCCGCAGACGTCATCGTCTCAGCGCAAACTCCTGCATCCAGCGTTACCACGGCGACGATCGTCATGTGTACGACTCTGCTGTCTAGATAGACCTTTGTATACTCACATTGATTGAGTTAGAATTAGAACTAGAATAGAAACTATTTTTCTACTGGCCCAAGTAAAGTAACCTCACTATGGCGACGCAACTAAAAACAATGTCTGGGAATGATTGCCGAAACAAATCAGTTTCCAGTTTTTGACGAAATGTTGTGAGCAATTTAGCTGATTGGACGTCACCAGGTAGACTGTTTCAGAATCATGGTCCGGCTGTTGTAGCAAATAACAATTCTCTTTCAACCCTGGCCGCCCCTGTAAAAACCACTATAACCCTTAGCACTTAGGATACATGTCCAGAATTATTTGTCATGGGAAGTAATAGACCAAACTGATGTATATCGATTGGTGGGGATATATTGCTGTATGTTTGAACCAATATATCCACCTTATGGGTTGAAAGTGTTAAGGTTTTACATCCAACTTAACACAAAACAGATTCATTTTGATGACGGTCTTCCCAAGCATTCTCTTGGCTAGAACTGAGAAAATATGACTCACAATTACAATGAGAGTTGGGAATTCCAGAGGCTTCAAAATTCCTAAGACGATCTTAAGATACCGGTAAACATAGGATAATGACTTAACATATGGAAAACTTAGGATAAAGTTACGGCAGTGCTTTTTTTGAATAAAAGATCCTAACATAAGTTGAGCATTGAGCAATTGATATTCTGCAGAAAAATCTTTAAATATAAAAAGTATTGCGACAAAAACTTGTTAAACAAAAACAGAATTGTTTCTGTGTGTTTTAGAGTTCACTGGAGGTGCAGTACAGGAGTCCGTGTAACCGAGAGAATGCCGAGGACGCAGAATTTCTCGGAGACATGAAATCCCCGATAGTTGTGCCGGGAAAACCGCCTTTATTGAGACAGCTCTCAGGACTGCTGTTCTCACCGGTGCTTGAGGATAGCGAAAATGTTCCCGTGTCGGCGACGGAGCAAAATTCGGAGTCCAGCACGTCGGACGTGAGCCGCGACAACGTCCAGGACAAGACATCGGCCGTCCGCGGACTCTTCCGATCTCCGAGCGTTCCTTGCCGTGTCAGCCGGGCGCAGTCGGGGTATCTGATTGGCCGCCGCAACTCACAGAAACGAGGAGAAACCGACCAATCACTGGCCGGCGTCGAAGCCAAGCGCCAACGGAGCTGTTGTGACCCGGTTTTTCCACAGCCGGAAAACCCATCGGCTCCGCGTTCCTCTGTGATGCAGAATGGCGTCGGAAACTCGGGTTCCGGCTGTCGGTCGTCGGGGCGTGGGAGGTTTCACCGGTCTCACTCAGAGACGGAGGTGATGATAAAGAGTGCGTTGAGTCGAGCCGAGCTTCATCCGGATCTCATCGGCGACTTCTCCAAGCCGTACTGTCTTCCACTCATCAACTCCGCCAAACATCCGGACCTCAAGGCAATCTCTCCAGACACTGTATGTCGACTACTACACCACGTGACTTCTGTAGTCCTTAAGTTATAACTTCAGTTTTATTATAGTGAAAATATGCCATTTTACACATCATGTATGCCTCTCTGAAATGGGTACAGGTAGCTGAAGCAGATTTATAGTTCTGTAAGCATAGACTATTTTCCAAATATGTTTCATATTCTATGGCACGGTTGTCGTTTTTTGCATGAGTCACCAGCATGTTACTTTATCAGGCAAACTGTGTTTAAAATAAACAAAATAGTTGTGCAAATTGTGCTGTAATTCGGCTCGACAAAGCACAATAAGTTGTATTTTGTACCTCGGTCCGGGGTCGCCCATGCCCGGGATTTCCCAGATCTCCATAGAATGTGTAACGTATTTGGAAAATGAACAATTGATCAGCTGTGTCGTGGTGTCAGATGTCGTCATTGCTGCGGGGTGAGTTCTCGGAATCTGTCGAGTCGTTCACCGTCATTGACTGTCGGTTTCCTTACGAGTTCGCCGGCGGTCACATTCAGGTTGAAAACATTCTCGTCATGGTCATTATGCTCAGTGATGAGATACGATACAGTGTTTCATGTTTACAGTGAGCTTAGTAACTGACATTGTCAGCTTAATGTACCACACTGTACCATGAATGGAAAAATAATAATGAAATGAAACTAGAAACAAAAATGGGTAATCTTAGAAGTAATGGAAGCAGTGAGAAACTGTGGAGTCGGTCCTCAGTAAAGAGAAAAGAGTCTATGGTGGGAATGATTTGTGGAACTGGAAAAGATAGGTTTTAAGCCGGGAGTGAAAGAGAGAGGGAGTTACGGATGATGAGAGAGGAGATGGAACAGAGAAAGTTTATGTGATGGAAGAATGAAATGAAGAACGGCGTTCATTCATTGACCAAAGTCACTAAACACGAATATACAATGTTTCAGTCAGTCACCGACAGTTACAGACTTCAACGCACAACTTTACTGTTCACATTTGTCAGTGTCTGTTGAATATTATTGAAGTTAAATAAACTAAAGTATACATAAATTTTTATAGCACTATCACAATTTATCTTCGAAGTTCGCACTGCTCAGGTATGACAAGTTTTAACGAGGGATCACAGTTTTACCTGTCATGCACACCTGCATCAACAGGTAGATGAGCTTTACCTGTCTTTTTTGAATTCACGTGGATGTTTCATTTCTGATACAGAATATTTAACATGATGCTCAGGGTGCAAAGAATATCTACACGCGGGACGAGCTGATGGCCGAGTTCTTTACGTCACCAGCCGAGCCAGATCGCTCGTTCAGTTTGACGAGGAAACGCGACGTCGTCATTTTTCACTGCGAGTTCTCGTCTGAACGTGCACCCAACCTGTGAGTGCTGACACCCACCTCCAGCTGGCCTTTTTCGGCAATATTTTTCAGGCGATAGAAATCATTCTCAAAGATAGTCGAAGCATGTACCAAGGATGTGCAGGTTTCAAATTGAAATGCACAGTTTGTGTGCCATGTCTCCCATGAATCAGCGGAATTTTTATGCGGAATCATTCCATGCCATCCACAAGCAAGTGGTTTTGTTAACAGTGCTATAATTCATCGTTATTTGCCGGATGGCAGCACGTTTTAGTCTCAAATTAAAGTAAACTGAGTATAGCAGCCTGCAACCGTCTTACCGCTACAGCAACTCACATGCCGTATGGAATTATGCAGTGTTATTTGCCACTTAATCTCCCAAATGAGTGAGTTATTGAACTTAAAAACGTAAAATATGTGTGGTTTAACATATTTGTAGATTATGCACTGAATAACTAGCCACGCTTTACATAGCTAATCTAAACATTCATTTGTTGACATAAATGGGCATTAGAAACATAAAATTTGTGTGTTTTAACATAATATTTGAATGGTTTAACTTATTTTTTGTGTTGTCATCAGGTCTCGTTTTCTGCGTCGTAAGGATCGCGACCACAACGTCAACGAATATCCACAACTCTTCTATCCAGAAGTCTATCTTCTCGACGGTGGATACAAAAGTTTCTACGAACAGTTTAGCGCTCTATGCTCGCCGTGCGGCTACGTCCCTATGCTGCACGTCGACCACAAAGAAGATCTGAAGCACTATCGTGCAAAGTCACTTTCATGGTCCAACGACAAAACTCGTCTCCCGTCAAAAGTGAAATAAATGGCGGCCGATGGCAGTGTGCCGATAGGAGAATTGAATTATGAAAATGGCCAGTGATTAGAAGCTGCGGAAAAGTGACTGTGGCCTATTTAGTTCATCTGCCATCGTCAGATCAATGCAGCTTTGTCAGTTTTTCTCCTGCGCTCATTCCGGACTGTGTATCATCTCGGGAAAGTCAAAAACGTTTGATATCGTAGTTAACATTGTTTCATCACATCTTTCTGGGTCATACCATCGTACTGGTACTGATTTTCGGATTTCCAGACTACCTGACTGCGGAGATCATAGTAACGGTGTTGCCGTTCGAGGTCATCCTTCATCATCATTATCATCATTATCATGTGGCTTGTCCAATGAACGTTGCCATTCCCACGAGCGACCTCCACGCCTGTCGAGTTTGTGCTTGATGACAGGCAGTTGTCAGAACCAATGTTGAGTGGAGCGACATCAGATTCAACTGTGCGGAGCCAAGTTTGACGAGGTCGGCCTGATCTGCTGTTCCAGTCCCTTGGTAAGGGGGTCACACTGGGCCTGAGCGCTCGGCTGTGGTCTATGGTCATCCTTTGGAAGATATTAAGTGACGTATTTGTAAATCATATCTCCATCGTTGTACAATCATGTCATATTTATGTTCCACATGTCCACATCATCACAGTCTACCGCTCTTATTTTACCTCAGTACCGTACTATCCACGAGGTTGGCTAAGAAGAGTTTCCCCGTAATTACATATTTTTTGTCGAGTGGGGTGTCAATTGTTAACTCGATTATCAATTGAACTTTTCTTATTTACCAAACTTTCTGGTTTGACTATCACAAATCACCAGCAGTGATAATGACTCCACATGCAGACTGTTTTAATAACTTCTTCCAGATTTATCTGGTTTCACTCAAGTGTTTTTCAGTGAACCTGTCGGACGTTAGTAGCATGGAGGTTAGTAGCATGATGTTTTTACAGCCCAGCAAGCATTGACAAGTCGCTGAATGCACGTAATCATGATTAAGTTCGAAAATACCAAACAAATTTAAGTTAATTTTGAGATGTGTCCAACAAACATGATTGCTATCGGATGTAAGGTTGTGGAAGAGTGGGCATTTGTAGCTGGTATGCGATCTCTTGTGATTTTTTTTATTATGATTTTGCAAACTGAGATGGCCGAGATCTTCATAGTTGCTTAATTACGTCTAATTTTGTTGTTTTATTTTGTTAAATTTAAATGCGAAAACTTGTGAATATTTGCCTGATGGGATGTTGAGCTGTGCTATCTCACTGATTTATTGGTCTGCATCACCAGCACTGCACACAGAACTAGATGTGGGTTGTGCCTGTGCATATTTTCACATAGCATGGTATCCCATGTGAATGCCAGGGCCTAATACAGCCTTGAAACAGTGTAGATTTCGGCGCTGTATAGATTGTTTGTGTGTTCACCTTATCACTTGTTTCCTTTTCTCTTGCTTATATTTATCTTTCTTGTTTACTTCTATTTATCTTTTCCTTTGAGCAGTAGTAAGTTCCCACCGAGTGGCCCCGCTGTATGTGGTTCTCATTGAGTGTGACTCCACTCCACTAGACTGCATCACAGCTATGATGTTCGTCTCGAGGTTAACCCCGTGTGTTCGCTGTGGCCTAATGTGCCCTGGAAGACATTGTAGATTTCAATGCTATATAGATTGTTCGTGTCTTTGCTTCCTTTTGCTTCTAGTAACTTGCTTCTATTTTTCTCTTGCTTATTTTTTTCTTTTTATCTACTTCTCCTTTAGATTTCTTTTGAGAACATCCCTGCTCCGTTTCCAGGCATGATGTTGTGGAAGGCGACGAAAGCTGGGTTATAATTTGTTTTAGTTCATTTTGTGTTGTTGTATTGTTGTGTTTGATAATTTGTGTTTGATTTAGTAGTTAATAGGTTTAGTTTTGTGTTACTCTCTGGGTTTAATATATTATGGTTTTTTTCTTCTGGCTCTAGTTTTGATTTTCTCACTACTAGCCAAGAGATTGGCTGGAAGGAGCGTCTCCGATATGTTTAGTGTCGAGTGGAACATTAAACCTGAACTTGGTCAACCAGGCAATCAGTCAATCAGTCAGTGTGGAGGTTGAAAGGAGAAGATTGTCAGAACTCTTCTGTGCTGTGTTGTGTATGACAGCTGTGCGCCACGATACATGCATATCTATGAGCAGTCACAGTTGTATTCATAAGGCTGTAAGAGTTGACATAATCTATTGATCGACTTCACATTGTACAACGCTACCCACACCGACTTTACTTTTATGCTAATTTTGTGTTACAGTATCTTTTCATGTACTGTTTCATAATTTGTGTTGTTAAGTTCAGTTTCATTAAGGCCATAATTTCGGCTTAGGCCTCGAGAATTTGGCCTGGATCATTTTGCCTCATTTAGGGCCAGTTTTTGTCATTATAGGTGAATTTTGTATTTCTAACTAGACTAGGTTGTGACTATTAACCAAGCTCTGCCTACGTTGTCATATTTGGCCAAACCACATACATGTATGGCAATGTAGGCGGAGCCTGGTTTATCGGTCAACCACAACCGGAGTCCAGTTAAGGATATAGAACACACCTTTTGATGCCAACTGATCATATATTAAACTCAGGTAGCTACAGATATCACGCATGACATCATGAAAGGCAGAGTTACTCCGCTGCTACTGAAGTTCAAGTCTTTCCACTGTACATTTTGAGAAATTGCCAGATTTTAACCCAAAAATCACAAGATTTTACATATTTGTACTAAGAATTCCCATGTAACTAAAATGCCATTTAAAAGTGCCAAATTTGAGCTGTTTGGCCGTGAAAAATACATTGGAGCTACTGCACAAGTTCCATCGTACAAAAGTTTTCAAAGGTGCCTCTGATGAGTAGGCCAACACCAGCAAAATAATAATATCTCTAGCCACCTGTGATATTTGATTTTAGCTATAATAATAATACTAACTTTCTAATTTTATAACGCGCTAGATTCTGAACGAATTAGGCAGATGTAAAGGTTGAATTTCGTGTGAATATTCTTGAATGGGAGATGGCTATGCATTACTGAAAACAAAAAGGCATTTTTAATTTTTTTTTATCATTATTAGTATTTAATAAACTTTTAACTTTAGTGGTTTATCTGTAGCACAGTTACTAGCCTGGATGAAGTGTCCAAGCAATTTTGTTTTGTATAAACGTTTTTATAATTTTTTTCTATGAATGTTTGTTTTATGACATATTTAGCTTAATTTAGGTGAATTGTTGCGGTCTGCAATCAAGTATTTAGTGGGTATTTGGTGCAATTGTGTTATGCTGTATGTCTGTCTGTCTGTCTGCCTGTATGTGTGTGTGCTTGTGTGTGCGCATTTTACAGCCGTGAATTCGTGTTTTGTGTGAAATTTTCGTTGTTTTATGTTTTAACTAATGATGCAAAGTGCTTAATGTTCGATTTTTGTGTTGTTTTTGTCTGATCAGATACACAGTTGTCGTAGTTTGCCATTTTTTTCATTTTCATTCTTTGTCATCTGAGAAATGTTGAAATACATAGTGAGAACTGCTAGCTGTAAAGTTTGCTTTGGTTACTAATATTTTCCGGCAAATTCGTTTGCAGTTGTTTAAAGTCTCATCACTAATGTAGTATAATTGTGATGAACGTGTGATTTAACATTGAGTGGCTTCAAGTTTTCATCATTGTTATGATGTGGTTATAACTAGAGGTCGACTGAATCTATAAATTTCACTTTCGGCCAAAGCCGAGTGCTTGGCCAAAATAGGTAATCTGCATTTGGTTGAAACTAAATATTTGGCAAATCTAATGGCTTGAAATTTGGCCGAAACTGAATGCGGTTATAAGCAGTCAATACATCACAAATTATGCTACCAAATTTATGATGTTATTAGGCTAAGATCACACTCTGCTATGTGCTGTGTGTGGTATACACTTTGCAAGCGTAGTTCCAACGAAGTTGACAACTGAAGCCACCTGCAGTGATCAAGCTGCAGAAACCGCTAAAGCCGTGTTATATAACGATTCAGTTAACAGTTCCTAAAATTTCACCGTATATATGGCAGCTGTTGATCGGACATAATATGCTATTTGTCACATCATGGAGTCGCGTTCTTATATGCAGACAGCAGATACATTTTGGCTTCCACCGAATGTAACTGCAAGAAAGACAAATTTGAAAGTTAGGCCAAAAGTTTAAAATCAAATTTGGTCGAATCTGAATGTTTCCCAAGTCATAAATTTTGCCATATAGTGCTGGAACCAAAGCCGAACTTTGGTCGACTTCTTATTATGATACACAGTCTTACAGTATTGTGATTGCGATCTTTCCACAATTTCTATTGCTGGCTGTGATTTTGGCCCCGTTCTGTAAAAATGCTCAGACATTTTGCTTTTTTATGCTTCTGTCACATTTTAATTTTGACTGTGTTGATATTTTTAATTTTTACTTTTACCACACCTGCATTTGATATCAGCTGAGCTGCAGCTAAACTCATTGTACTTGACTGGGTTGCCTCCCTGCTTTCCACTCCGGCACATCCCACAATCATTGGTCCTCACATGATGACCTTATTGAGTTATTATGACCCCACCCTGTGGTAGGGGGCATAAACAGTGCTGCAGTCTGTCTATCCATCTGTATGTCTTTCCCATTCGATAGGTGGCTACATGATATGCGCATGTCAAACTGCCACTGTGATTGTCTTGTTGTTACTGCAGTATAACTACTGTCTGCGTGGAATCCAACAGAGAATGACAGCTAGTCGTAGGGGCGGTTCTAAGGGGGGGAGGCTGGCAGGGAGGGCACTGCCCCACAGTCAGAGGCCTGCCCTCACTGGCCCTACCCCAACTGAAATGTTAGGTGAATGTAACTGGGCATTTGAGAAGAAAATTTAGCGATTGTATGTTGGTTTTATGTCAAAAACTGCATATTTGAGCATATAATCTATTCCCTTTGGACACCCCTTCCCCCTCTGCCCCCCAAAGTGGAGATGCTAGAACTGCCCCTGGCCAGT
>Ga0209782_1002309_pt1 | contig 10587 bp, 6 predicted proteins | sample WorMetmaBAHAMAS1_FD_187390 | JGI IMG/M metagenome (GOLD analysis project Ga0209782, IMG submission 187390) | Marine gutless worms symbiont microbial communities from Max Planck institute for Marine Microbiology, Germany - Inanidrilus... | ecosystem: Host-associated > Annelida > Digestive system >...
GTGTGTGTGTGTGTGTGTGTTTGTGTGTGTGTGTGGCTTTGGTCTAATGATGTCTCGGCATCCCAGTGTCTCAGCCCAGTCTCCAGCTGTCAACCCTCAGTCTCACCTTGGTCTCTTGTGGCTCAGTGCCTTGGTCTCAACGCTTCCCAGTGTCTAACTCCAGTCTTTGGTGGCTTTGAGTCGTCAGTCAGTTTTACCTTTGTCTCATGTAGTCGTCAGCTCATCTGTCATACTTAGCCGCCTCTTGAGCACATAGGTGCATAAACCGCTAAAGTCTGTGATGCATAGCCAGAACCACGGTTAGTTTCCCAGCCACACGGCGTCACTGTCCTCTCACTGGTTTCATATTATACTGCTGTCTGACAGAGGCATGGGTGTGAACAGATTGCCCAAGGTTGTTAACTGATAGCGACATGGCCACTGCGCCGCCACTGGGCCACACAGGAAAACCTGTTTTCCAGATTGTTTAGTGTTGGCTGTCTGCAATGTTTTCAGCTGTGATTTATCTCAACTGTGTGATGCTGTGGTTGATGCCGAGTGAAGGAGATATCGGAGCCGACGCCTCGTCAGGAGCGTATTGGTCACGACTACGGCAACGAGTTTCCAAAAGTCCACGTTGAAAGTCGGCGAGTAACATCGGCTGGAGCAGAGCGGACGACGCGGAGATCAAGCAACAAGAACGTTGACATTATGAACATGCAGGATGAGGTGGTTGCCAGCATCAGTTGTATCTCTCTCTCTCTTTATCTCTCTTCACATTTTATCTTTTTTAATTTTAAAAAGTACAGTCTTGTGCCTGTTTGTTTGTGGTCAGCTTGTACTGGCACACACCATGGGGTCATTTGTAATACTTTTCTGTCTTCAGATTTTATTTAACTGGTTTACTGTTGAGAGTTCACTCTGATTCGTAATGAAGTCATTAAAGATCCACCACATGTTAGTCGTGTCGTTGCTGTACCTTGTGAAACAATATTTGGTATTTTTTTGACTTAGTGCCATAGGTGGCAGTGTGGCCTCGTGGTAACACTGACAAAGTTACTGTAGATTGAGCCAACCTAGTACCAGCTACGATCTATGTCCGTTTGCTGTCATGGTATGTAACCAGCCACTTGGGCCTACTCAGCCTCCTCACCTTCCTGGGACGGCCAGGTAGTACTGGCCAAGGAGCGGTGGCAGTGTTGCATGGCTGGGTGGGTAGCCGCGTCACATCAGCCATCCATCACAAATTGTCTCTGGTGTGTCCACGTACACGCTGAGTGAGATAACTATAGCAACGTCAGAGTTTAGCAACTTTGGACAGTTGTTCAACTCCCATGACCATAGATATCAAAACTACTTATCAGCTGTCGAGGGTATGATCCATCAGCAGACAATTTTTGTATTAACCTGTATCCAGATTTCAGTTGGTAAAATGAGGGATTATACCTGCATCATTGGGTACAGATAGATAGGTAGTGTATAACAGCAGAAGTAAGTGAATGAATTTAAGTTGATTTACTGAATTTCTTTACATTAATTAACCCCTGAGTGTAATTACTGTAGACATGTGTCGGACTGATAACTATAGGAGGGCAGCGGCAGCGGCAGTGAGGCGTGGCTGAGAAGGTAACCCGGTGTCATAACTGACCAGTATACCCATCTACAGTCTCAGTGGTATAAGTTAGCTAGATGATATGGCAGTCTCTAACTTATGGGTAATTTCTATGGTCATGCGTTGGCTTTTATGAGGTGTTAAGCCAGGCAGGGCGGGCTACACACTAGGCTTTGCTGTGCATTTCTAGTGAGTGTGTTGGTGTAGGTGGACAGTGATGATGAATGGCAGAGTTTGATTGACGCGACTGACAGCAAAGCTCACGAGCTCGCTGGCGTCTTGTCCGTTATCAAGGACAAGTCGTTTGTGCAGAAACTCAAGTCACGACTGAATTCGTCGTCAGCTCAAGTTGTTGATGCGGTTCTTGAGGGCGCGTCGCGACTGCGACCGGTCCTGCAGATCCTCACCAACATTCTCACGCTTAAATGGTCTGTTTGTTTGTCGTTTATGTGACAGCTTCACAGCGTTGTGATGTTGTCACTTAGCTAACTGACACAGAATGTCTCTCTCCATTTACGCGTCTGTGATCGTTTTGATGATTACTAATAGTCGGAGTTGCTCAGTTTCTCACTTTTACAATGTTACGATAACGTTTACAACATTACGATACTGCAGCTGTTGTGTAAAATTTGTGGCATTTGTTGCTTCTGCTGGCCTGCTGTGTTTATCTTTTGAAAATCAGTTCAATTTGGTTGAGCCAGGCCAATCTGTTCAAATGTTTCCAATCAGTAGAAAGATGGTTGTGGAATGCATGTCGGTCAGTGATGCTGAGTTGCTGATGCGGTTGATCAAAGATGTTGACATTGCGTCTCAGCTGCTGAATCTGATTGATGAGATGCTACAGCGGCCGACTGTCACACAGGTGTGCTCGCTGCATCTTTTTCACTCAACGTCTTCTGTATGATGCAGAGTTCTTGGTGTGTTTTGACTTTATAAAATGTAGATTTTTTGTTTTGTTTTTTGCTCTTTGTATTATTGTTAATATCAGATTTTCTTGTTGTTAGCATTTTCAGTGTTAAGTTTTCACTCTGTTTAGATATGCTTTAAGCTGAGTTTGTTGGCCAAGCAAGAGGGTTTGTAATGGGTGTTGGCATTGGAGACACGTCCACGTGTTGGTATCAAACGATGGTGTGATAGACGGGCGAGCAGTGGGTTCACACAGCAACGTGCTGGTCCTGTGTAGAGTGTGTGCAGTGTGGCATACATACGGTGAATGATTTCATCAAAGCTTTGTGTTCTCTTGAGAGTTGGTTAGAAATCCAGTCTGTGATGAACGACGGATACATGTTCACAATGATTGTCTTCCATTAAAGAACAATGAAAGACCGACGTGACATGAAACTGACTGGTAGAATGGAGTTGTTAGCAACAAAGATCGATAGTTTGTGATCATGCTTGTGAAGCTGTCAACATACAGTGTCTATGTGTTGTTATTAAGGCTGTTTTTGGAGGCCTGACAGGTCCTAAAAGGGCGTTGCAGTTAGTTGTTTACATTGTAATGCTATGCCTCTACCTTCCTTATATGGAATAATTTATGTAACTGGTATATGCCAGTCACTTACCAGAACCTGCTGGAGTCAGATTCCAGTAGGTGTAGATCTACCAGGTGACGTACTGTCATGTTGGCAAACAAACCAGCTATGCTGCCGTGTTTGCTCAACAAAGACAAGCCTGTTGTTGTCGTTGTTGTTGTTGTTGTTGTTATGTAGACTGACCTTTCTAGACAAGTGTTTGACCAATGACAGTTATCATTTTTTAAATTTTATTTTAAAATTTTTATGTATTAGCACTTGCCTGATTTTTTAGAGTGGCGCTGTACAAATGTTGTTAGTATTTGTGTTGACATGTTGCAGCAAGCGTGGTGTCAGCAGATCCTAGTTGACTTGGTCCATTGTCTCTATGTGTATTTCTCATCGGCTGAGACCGTCGTCTGGAAAGACGTCACACAACACTCGGTTGTTGCCGGTGACAGTGACGTGGCGGTCATCAGCAGCAGGTAACACCGTCCTTCAGGCGTCAGGTCGGCTTGCGGCTTTGCTGCTCAAATACACGCACACACTTACAACAGTCCGTTTGACATTTCTTGTGTGAATCATTTTGTGGTTGAGTTGGCATTCTCACTCAGTCACAAGCACACTGACAACAGTCTGTTTGACATTTCTAGTGTGAATCTGTTTGTGGTCTGGCGGTGAATGAGAAAATTAAAAAGCAGCCAAACTGTGCGTCAGAAACCACTCAGTCTTACAGAAGTCAGCGAGTAAACATAATTCGACGTTGTGTTTGAGGCGTTGTCGACGGTGGTTTTTACTCAGTATGAGTCCTTGCCAATTGCTGTTAATGTGAATGAATATTCAGTATTTTGTTGGTGATTGTTGTGTTGATTTGCTGAGAAGAAATCATCCGACTGTGTTCACTAAACAGCTGGTGTTACATGCGTGTTACGTGCAGATTGCAAGGTTACGTCGACGCTGCATTGAGGTTTTCTGCCATGTTGCATCGTCTTGTGTCTCAGAAGTGTGACATGGACTTAAGGCTCAGAGAACAAACGTTCTTGGTAAGACGTAAGCCGAGACCGTCTAAGACAGCTTTCACGCAAGACATTTGTATTTGCTGCAGTCAGTCAGCTGTGTTGATCTGAATGTAAGTAAGTAAGTAAATGTTTTTCTAAGGCTCTACATGTTGGAGGTCACAGATGGCCGAATGTACAGATATCTCGTGAGTGAGTCAGTTGATGATGTGATTGAGAATCAGTGACGTGCCATTGTAACATATCTGCAGCACGGCAGTGTAACTTCTCCGACCGACCTTAGCCGAATTCACATACTAGACGAGTCGTTTGTGCCAGGGCAGAGTATGTGATGATCCTTGTCGTTATTGTTTGTCGTTGATGCATACTGAAGTAATATTACGTCATCACTTTACGATAACAATATTGCAGTTCTAGGACCAAACGGTGCGACCAAACTGTAATAAAGTAACCACAAAGTTACAGTTAAGTCACATAAAAACTTACAGTTACAGACAGTAAACGTCGCTGAGTAAACTATTGTTTTCTTTGTTATTTACGTAAAACGTAGCCAAAACATGGTAAACAATTACGTCGTGATGAACGCTCGTCGTGAAGTAAGTAAGCAACTGACACTGGCAGCAAGACTGTCGCCACTTGTCATTGGCTGCTATTTTTAATTACAATAACATTACGAGAAAGTTGTGAGAAACTTGCGATCTGCTAAGATTATTTTGAAAATTAGTTTACAGCGATTTTGGGATAAAAGTCCCTAAGTTACGATAATTTTATGATAAAGTTATGACAGACTTAGGAAGATTTTAGGAACATCTTAGGAACCTTTGAAAATGAGGCCTCCAATAGGATTTTTTTTTAAATTAGCATAATCACAACTTTCTCCTCGGATGTTCATAACTTGAGCCAGTCTCGTAATTTCGTACTAAGATCATCTTACAAAGTTTTGAAAATTTGGCCCCAGCATCACTGCTACAGGAACTCACATGCCATGTGGGATCACACAGTGTTCCATGCCACCCAGGAAGGATGCGGGACTGAGTTGGCCTAGTTGGCTGGCGTGTATGTGAGTGTAGTGTATGATCTACGTGTGTGAATTGATGGAACATTGCGACATCGCTAAGTTCTTCACTGCAGTCAGTGAGTCGTCCATCATGCTCGAGTCCATCCTCCGCAGCTGTGTCTTTGATGAGCACCTCATCAAAGCTCTTGAAGGTCTCGCTCACTCTCTGTCTGTCTGTCTGTCTGTCTGTCTGTCTAGATACTGCTGCTGCCGCTGTTTCAGTCTGGCAAACGTTCACAGATTTGCTGCCTCGTAGCTGTGTAATACTCACTGAATGACATGCTACTCCATCAGAATGCGTCAGAGCTAACGAGGTTAACAGTGAAGATTATCAGAACTGTTCTGAGCTCTGTTGTGTACAACAGTTGTGCACAATGACACACATATACACATGTGAACAGTTCTTAGTCGACTGTTTGTTTAGCTTTAGGTGTAATTCTGTGTTATTGTTAAGCCTAGGTTCAGTATTTGTGTATTTTATTGTTAGCTCATTAGCCCATCTTGTGTTCATTGCTTGTGTTATGTTGATATTTTTTGATTCCAGCTAAAGGATTGGCTTTGAGTGGAGAACTTCTCTCAGAAATGAGCTTTGTCGTGTTGAGTTGAACGTAAAACAGACTCTGCCAATCAGTCGGTCGAGTCAGTGAGACTGTGTTCTACTGGACGCAGTGTCTAAGTGTTGTAGTGTGTCGGTTTCGGCAGCGAGTGCTGGTAACTCGGATGCAGCTCATCAGCGAATGGACGACATCATTCTGCTGGGAATTACGTGTCTGTCGGGACTCACATATCTGCCGCTAGCAGCGCAGGAGCCACGCCGCAATCTCACTCTCAAGGCTTGCGTTGCTGAGACATTCGGCCATGTGTTGAGTGACTCATCACGTGCCAGTCTTACAACTGAATACCTCGCATTGCTTGGACATCCACGAACATGCCAGACTGTCATCAAGGTTTGATGTGTAGCATAAGACTTACTTACTTATTGCTAAGGTTATGGAGAATTCGTAAAACTCCAGAAATATTAAAAAAAAAACATAACGATATATAGAAACACAGTCAGTTGTCGTATTACTGACTACAATGTGCTAAATTGATCAGATGAAACACAGTCGATGATGACGACGACGACGACAGTGATAATGTTGCAGGCGTTGTACAGTGCAGCTCAGTGCAGCGTCGCTGTATGTCAACTCATTGCCAACAGTCAGCGAGACTTGAAACTTCTGCTGGACATACTGCAAGGACAGGCACGTTGTCACACACACACACGCACTCACTCATGTGAATACACTTACTACTGCACCGTTACCACACCTCCTCGAAACTCTTCAAGTCCCGACATTTTCCATGAAATTTAAGGCCTTGAGCCCCTTTCCCGCTGGAATTTTTATTTTGAAAGTCAAGCAAGATTTTATGATGCAAAATTTCGTGAAATTTGATTTCACAAAATAGAACATGTTCTATATTGTGAAATTTCGAAAGAAGACTGTTCACACTAGAAATTTTCTTGTAAGAGTCTTTCAAAAGAAAATTTCCAAATAAAAATTTCCAGTGTGTAAGGTGCCTTAGAGTATTAGTTATATTCGTGAAAGTTCTGTAACATTGCAGAAAGGTGTCTCTCAGAAGTACTGCTTCATATTTGACATTGTCACGTATTCTGTGGCATGAATCATTCGTGTACGCTGGAGCATCTGATGATGACTGATAACTGCATTTTAAATGAGATTGCATATTTCCACAAGTCAGCCGTCATTTCACTGCTTGATGTGGTAGACACATGGGACTGTGTGTGTGCTGTCGTGTGGCTGATAAGACATCAGTGAATATCTGACATACTGACTGTGTGTGTGTCTGAGAGAGAGAGAGCGAGTGTGTGTGTGTGTGTGTGTGTGTGTGTTCGCAATATATTATACCGAGTAACACGATGCAGTAAGTAATCAACAAAAGTGTGAAATATAATACAACAACAAATTGAGAAGTCGGCCACAAATCGGTTGGTAATAGGTAACTTATGGAATTCGATAATGGGAAAGAACATAGGAGATAAATGTTTGTTATTTTCTGGTATGGCTGGGAAGACCAGGACATTTGTGTGTATCACTGTGTGTGTGTGTGTGTGTGTGTGTGTGTGTCTGTGTGTGTGTTGGTGGCAGGTGGACGTGCTTGACGTTGATTTGAATGTCGTCATTGAAGTCGACTTGCATCTTTTGACAGTCGTTGTCATTCAACTCGGCATTGTTCCTCCGCTGTACGTACTCAACGTTGCTGCCGCCGCCGCTGATGACGCTACTAGCTAGTCGTCTGTTTTCTGTGGTGTTTTTGAGCTAGTGTTTCTCTTCGGTTCCTTGATCTCGTTGGTTCTGTGACATCTCGCCTCTACCAGTCTGCTGACAAGGCGGCTCGTTGAATACACAATCTAAACTAAGTCATCTGTTGTTTGTTGTTGTTGAGATGATTTTACATGTGCATAAACCAACATCAACTATGAACAGATTACACATATGTAACTTAATTTAAGTTTATTTTAAAATTAGTATAAATTATACATTTTTGTTGCACCAAATCTCCAATATTTTTTTGGTTTTATCATTGTTAGTCATTTTATCTTTTTTTTTTGTATTTTATGCAGTACATTTGAATGAAGTGTGAATAAAGTTGGTGTGGAATTCAGCCACTGAATATGCAACAGATGTGATGTCATTTGCATAGTTTGGAAGACATGGCAGCCACATTGATGTCAATATTTATTGAGTCACAAATTCCTAGTCATGTGGTGCGTAACGTCAGTTCTGTTTGACTGCCAAATGTATTTGATTGTCTGGCTAGTTTGATGGCATAGTTGGGATGCTAAACCAGTGTGCTAATAGATCTTACTCGCGGCTGTTTTATATGTCGTCGTCTGTCTATGTTGTTCACACACACACACACACACACACATGCCGTGCGTCTGTCGTCAAGCAGTATAATCTCAAACTTGATGTGAGTTCATTGATGCTGTGTAGCTGTCATGCTCTGTGATGGTTTAGTGCATATTGCCGAGTTGTGAAACAGTTAGTATGTTCCATAAACTGAGAAATGTTACCCTGCCCCTAGCGCATGTCAAATTATTGTAGTTGATATGTCTGTCTGTCTGTCTGTCTCACAAACTGCAGTGCAAAACTTCATCAAATGTTTATTCATGTGACCTGCAGTTGTGGCAGCACTGCAATGTGTTACTTTCTTGTGGTTTTGTGGATGACATCGTGTCTCCACATAATGAGCCCTATCGTGCATTATGTGTATTCCTCAGCAGCAAGAATATGGCACGGTTGCTGAAACGACTACACTGATTCTAACCATATGTTGCTCAGTGATAAAGTTCTCAGCGTGGGTTGAGCACACTGTTGATGAAGTCTGATATCTACAATTGCCGTACGTTACTTGGCCACTGCTGCTGTGAGAGCTGTTATCTATGTTGCGTGTAGTCGGCGGCTGTGATGGTAGTAATCTATGTTGCGTGTAGTCGGCGGCCGGTCTGCTGCTGTCACAAATGTCCAGTCTGGGTGTCGTTGCTGCGACGCAGTCGGAGGAGTTTGTCAATGCCGTCTACTTTGTCCTGACTGAACTCAGCCAGGTACGTACTGCAGCCAACCGACCGACACACTGGACCCACTCAGGGTGATAGCAAGGGTTAACAGCCAGGTACACTCAGTGTGATAGCGAGGGTTAAGTGTGTATTGAGAATGTTGGTGAATAGACGTAGCACACAGTTGTGAGTGATTGGTTGAATGAGTTAACACAAGCAGTGTGTTATTTCAGGCGGAGATGCTCTTGCTCCGCAGCCAATCTACTGGCTAGTAATGAGACTGTCATTGTGTGATAATGCTGCTAGTAACCCAGCTCTACTGTTGATACTGTTATACAGTTGATGGTAAGGCGTCGGTCACGGCTGTAGGTCGATGCACAAATGTGACGATGTTATGCTAATGATAGCTATGCTGTTGGAATGCCTTGTCTCACCTGTATTTGTTCACCTGCTGTAGGCCAGGTGTTGATGATTGCGTATTAATACACTGTGTAGTGTTTAGAAACGGAGCGTGCTTTAAACAAACAAACACTGGTTTAGTGACCTCGTTTCCATGACAACCTGAGTAAGCCAGTGCCAGGAGGTAAAACCATTGTGGATTGAAATGAAGCAAGAGATGATTTGTTGACAGTGGCATCAGCCGGACCATTTGCACTTTGCTGCAGACAGCTAACCACATCGCTCAATTCTTAGCAGGCCGCATGCTCTATCTGCCGCCCAAACAACAGCGTCAAAGCACTGAAGGCAAACGGAACATGTTTGATGTGTGTGTGTGTAATTACACGCTGTTCTCTACTCGATCTGTGTGTGTGTATATACACTGTCAACCAAAAAACAGGACACTAGACTTTTGTCTGTAACTTTGTCGCTGCTAACCGATTTTCAGAATTTTTTTACTGACAGACTCACTAGTAAATTTTTAATAAAGTTTTTATTAAACAGCCCACCGTACCTTAATCGTGTAGCTACACTACCTTGTGAAATTTCTGTGTTCCAAAATTGCCGTGCTTAATGACTGAGTGCAGCAAACTGTCGGTGTAAGACTCAACCACTCAGACAAGTTGTAGAAAAATACTTGTTAGTTTGATATTTGTTGACAATGAAGTCAAAAATAACCCGTGTAGTAACACAACAAAAGGAAAACAGTTTCTGTTCATCATAGGTAAGTTATCTGGCCAGTTCTTCATCTTTAAGCTGAACATCGCAAGGCAAACAGGGCACACAAAGCAACAAATTTTGTGCCTGTAACTTTGCTAAGCATTCATCGATTTTAATTTTTTTACTACTAAACTTAGCGATAAATACATAGTTAAGTGATAGCTGAATAGCTCACCACATCTTAAGTGTGCAGCTACACTACCTTATGATTTATTACTAATCACTACGGTTCATGTTTTCACTATTTTCAGACCTTAATTTTTTCACAAGGTAGTATAGCTATGCCTTTAAGGCGTGGTAGGATATTAAAAACATCTTCATTGCAAATTTTACTATTGAATCCTTTAGTGCAAGAATTTTAAAAATCAGCGTTTGGCAAAGTTATGGACAGACGTCTAGTGTCTCGTTTTCATGGTTGACAGTGTACATATGTATGTGCCCAGGTGTTTGTACGTTGTCCGCTGCAGTTTGGCGTGTTGGACGGTCTTCTGTCACTGCTGTCACACACTCTTGCACAGGTCAGTGCAGTCAACATCAAACACTGCTACACTTACTTACTTACTTTAGCCCGCATTCCATTAGTCTAGCTGGTCGAAAACCTGCTGAAAGCTGGCTGAAAGCTGGATAGAAGCTGGTTCGTACGGGTCGAAAACCGGTCAAAAGCCGGTCGAAAGCTGGTCGAAAGCCAGCTG
>Ga0209782_1002310_pt1 | contig 10586 bp, 6 predicted proteins | sample WorMetmaBAHAMAS1_FD_187390 | JGI IMG/M metagenome (GOLD analysis project Ga0209782, IMG submission 187390) | Marine gutless worms symbiont microbial communities from Max Planck institute for Marine Microbiology, Germany - Inanidrilus... | ecosystem: Host-associated > Annelida > Digestive system >...
GGGTTGTCACAATATTCAGAGGGGAAGGGGTGAAGTGGATTTATTTGTCTGGCTAGCAACAATGACAAGTAATTTACAGCCACATAACAATCAGGGCTAATGGCACGGCAACAATTTGTTCAATAAACAGGATTCAAATATTGCGTCATGGTGACGTTTGCATATGATTGCAACAAATTCTGTAGTATAATACCAATAATTTGTATACCTGTATAGTTTGTCTCACTTAACTGAATAATTAGAATAACATATAAACATACAAGTCACATTAAGTGATACAGTGAGTGACTACAAGAGTGAGTGAGTGAACTTGTTGTTGTATACACCGCTGGCAGCTAGTTAGCCAGCTGTTGAGCTGCTGCTGATGAGAGAAAGTGACGTCATCATCACTCACCTCAGTGAGATCCAGCAGAGGTCTCACTCGCAGCGCGTAGTTCTCAAGGTACTCCAGCACACTCTCCACATACCTGCACAGCACCGACCGTCCAACAACAACAACAACAACTACCAGTAACTACTAGTGCACCACCGCACAGCCAGTAGCCCTCCGCAGTGTGACCAACAACAACCACTAACTACTACTGCACCACTACCAGTGACTACTACTGCACCACCGCACAGCTAGTAGCCCTCCGTAGTGTGACCAACAACAACCAGTGACTACTACTGCACCACCGCACAGCTAGTAGCCCTCCGCAGTGTGACCAACAACAACCAGTGACTACTACTGCACCACTCCAGCTAGTAGCCCTCCGCAGTGCTGCAGTAGTAGTTAGTGGTTGTTGCTGGACACACTGCGGAGGGCTACTAGCTGTGCGGTGGTGCAGTAGTAGTCACTACTGGTTGTTGTTGGTCACACTGTGGAGGGCTACTAACTGGAGTGGTGTGCAGCACTCCAGCTAGTAGCCCTCCGCAGTGTGACCAACAACAACCACTAACTACTCCTGCACCACTCCAGCTAGTAGCCCTCCGCAGTGTGACCAACAACAACCACTAACTACTACTGCACCACTCCAGCTAGTAGCCCTCCGCAGTGTGACCAACGACAACCACTAACTACTCCTGCACCACTCCAGCTAGTAGCCCTCCGCAGTGTGTCCAACAACAACCACTAACTACTCCTGCACTACTCCAGCTAGTAGCCCTCCGCAGTGTGTCCAACAACAACCAGACCAACAACAACCACTAACTACTACTGCACCACTCCAGCTAGTAGCCCTCCGCAGTGTGACCAACAACAACCAGTAGTGACTACTACTGCACCACTCCAGCTAGTAGCCCTCCGCAGTGTGACCAACAACAACCACTAACTACTACTGCACCACTCCAGTAGCCCGCAGTGTGCAATGAAGCTTCCATCCATCGACCGACGACGAGTTACAATGTCAACAGAGACGGAAACACACAGCAGCGAGACATGCACGACAGACGACAGAACAAGACAAGTACTAACGCCTTGTATGAAGCATTCTTGCGCTCCTTGGGCACGTCAAACATGCGATCAAAGACCGTCAAGTACATGACGTAGTCCATTTTCTGTACAATTACAACATCACAAACATGACACGAGGCAGACATCACTGCCACAGTGATTCACTGCAGTCACGTTACCACCACATGGTCAAAACTGGACATGTACAACACCTTTTGCTAGCACACATTATTTTCAATATCGTGATGAAAACACCTTATTACCAACGTCAAAACCTAACTGGACATATATCATCATCATTTATTTGCTCATTATGAGAAACATAAAAACACGTAAAACAAACCAACTGAATAGAGCTCAACTGCAACGTCTAAGAAATACACTGACAGCTGCCCGAAACAGACTATAGCATGACAGTAACACAGCTGATAATTACTCAAAATCACAGACAAAATAATTGAAAAAAATCTACTATCACAATGTTACTGCTAAAAAGTGGATAACTTTTACAAATTTACTGTAGGTGGCAATGTGTTCAAGACATTAACAACACAGTCAACAAGAAACTTTTATTCACGTTTCATGCTTAAATTAACATCTAACATAGAACAGCTGTAATGTTATACTAAATAAAGCTTTACAGCATCATAACTAACTGATACAACAATGTTTTACAGGACATAATCACACATTCTAGGAGGACGATGTGTGTAGCAACTGACTGAAGTCATTGTTCATCTACTGTCATCACTTTCACACTTTGCCAGTACCTAGCTATGCTACTGGCCGCGGGCGGGCGGGCTGCCACATTTCAAACAGCATTCTACAATATCACAGGCTCGGCTCAACGCAAACACACACACTGACACCAAGTTACACCGTATGTACACAACGGACAACGTGGCTCTGCACAACCGCAAATGAAACATCTAAATATCAGTGTGTATCAGTAGTCATTGCTGTACAACAGACAAAACGTCGACACGGACCTCAATGCCTTTCAAGTTGATGAATTTGACGTAGCATTCATGCAGGTCCAGGAACTTGCCGTAACCCTCTTCATCAGTGAATTCCACCAGGTCTGCAGTGAACCAACCACAACACGACAAATTCACCAGTCCTCAATGCTGCCTTCCTTCTCTCTGTGTCTGATATTTCACACTGAGACGGCAGAATTAAAAAGTTCATGTTAAAGCAAGGCAGGAATCGCTAGGAAGGCTGCTCACACACCAGCTAAATAGAACCTCAATCACTAAGTTGCCTCGTTTATCCACAGGAGTGACAGTTTCAAAATTAGCGTACAGTGTGGCAGCTTGGCACTAACAAAGGACTTATTTTCTGTTTTCCTTATGTGAAACTAAGTTGACATTATTGCTTCATGATGCCGTCTGACACCACTACACTGGCAAGACTGCGATTTCGAATCGATAACGATGGTACTTAACTGCAAATGATGAATTAACATACATGTCACTGTCTGGAAACAGGTAATGTTACAATAGTGCACGGACCACAGAAATGTACCGGGTTATTGTGACAGATAACTGGCTTGGAAGTGAAGAGTTGGCCTAATGGAGCACCAACAATACAGAAACTATTTGCAGCGAGGGTTAGTGACGAGTCACCGTCTACATGTGGCAAAGTCACACGGTCTACTGCAGGTCGGCACATGGCAGAGTTTAGTCAGAACAATTAAATTTTGTTCTGTTCTTACTCTGCATCTCTTCTGTCGGGTTCTCACGGACAAGTGAGAGGTCGTCGAAATCCAGCGACATTGGAATGCTTATCTACAACAACGACACAACTATCATCAAACTATTAACTCAGCAGCTCTACAAATACTCAGTACAGGACTAATTTATTAGCAGTTTATCACTTGCTTGCCAAGTGAAATCTCCAACAGTCTGTGACATCATAATGCAGTGTAAACATCGTTACACAGCCATGTGATAATGTAAATGACAACAATGGTTAGTTACTATTTTTTCTTTTCTCTAATGTTTTATAACTAGATGTTTGCAGCAGTAAAACGTCAAATAACTGATGACTATCATTGACATCACATTATGAGCAAAACTGCACAGTCACGGAAACATCAGTAAGTAGTACATTGCACCAGCGATCCTTCAACACCCTTTTCACATTCATTCTACAGGTGATTCATAGTTACGGGAACCCTTGGTTTTTATTGTATAGCTTTTGAATAAACGGACTCAAAGTGATAAAATTTAGCACATATGTCTAGTAGTCAATACTGTTCCGTTAGCAAAACACATTACTGACACAATGTATGTTTAAAGTGTCCGCCTTTAGCTTTAATGCATGCACGAACCACTGTCTGACTGCTTTATCAATAATGCGTTGATCCATTTTGTCCCAAACTGTCAGGATACGTGCATGCAGTTCATCAATGTCCTTGATCCACTTCTTGTAGACCTTCTTCTGCATTACCGACCACACTTTGTAGTCGACCTGATTTACATCCGGGCCGTAGGAGGAATGAAATCTCGGGTCTCAATTTTAAGCAGCTCAACTGTCTTACGAGCCATATGACGTGACGTCACGTTACCGGATATTGCGTGGTAACGTAATGTAACGTGGATAAATTCAGCACTGTTTCACACAGCATTATCTCAGGTTTAACCATGCCAAGTTTTAGCCACAAATGTGGCCAAGCCACAAAGATATTCCACTTTTCATACGGTTCCCTTAATTATGAGTCACCATGTAAAGTTTGTCACAAGTTTTTATAATTTCCGTAAATGCAAAGCTGTATAACTATATCTTAAGAAAAAAATACAAAACACAAGTCATCATCAAAAATATGTTGCAAATCCAAAAAACTTTCTAACAATTTTCAGAAAGTAATCTTATTTTTTTATATACAACCTGCCTATTCCACCATAACCTAACAGCATAACACTCTAAATAAATTAAAATTAATCACACTGTTAATTATTCTCCAGTGAAATCTGAACGACCTCATTAGGATGTTTGCGATGAAAATCTTTAATACCCTTCACACGACCGTAGAACTCATTGAAATCATTTGCAGTCAACGACTTGATTTCATCTTTCCGAGAGCTGTCAGCAAACACAGCTACACAGCTTAGCAACCAATGACTTGTCACTTGGCAAATATGTTTCACTGGAACAGCATCGCAACTCACTCAGAAGTGGTACAAGCATCTGAAAAGTGGGCGGCCAACTCACGATCAGTAGTGCTGAAAGTGTTGATGCCAAAGGCATCGAGGGAAGTAGAGAATGCCAACTAGAGGGTCTGGGAAAGTGTTGCAAGCTCCCCCAGCAGGTCCAAGTGGAGCCATAGCCAAATTGAATTTTGTAATATATGAATGCCGAAGCAATCTGGTGGTATATTTTTCACTGAATTTTCTGCAACTGTTCTATACTGATTATACAGTTATGTTGATAATTAAGAGTGGAAGAAAACAAATAATGAACACACAATATGCAGACTCAAGAACGGCTCTGTAGGCCGCTATAGTAACACCTCAGGGCTGAATTTTTATTGGACCAGCTGTAGTGCCATACAGTTAATAAAAAAATACGAGCCACAATTGTGCAAAGGCACAATTGTGGCTAGTGTCTGTGTATTGCGCTTTGCGTGATTGTGGCCGGTGTATCGTGCTCGCGACACACACACACACAATCAAACTGTCCGATTAATATAACAGGAAGTTGACTTTGCTAACAAAGTCCAATATATGCCAGTCTGTCCCTGCAATCGCTGTGCGATGTTAGTTAGGTGTAATGTTATCCAACTGAAAGATGATTCAAAACACTAGGAAAAGATACCAGTGTTGTTTGCATCACTGTTGACTGAAGCCTGCTTATCACAAATTTTTGCACAAGAAATGTTTCCATTTTTGTAAAGTTTGCAAAAACATGACAGACCCATAAAGCCAAAGAGGTGTGTGAGTGACGTTGTAATGTGACGTCACGTAGCTCAAAGATAATTGCCTCAGTAATAAGCTAAGTAGGTCTAATAATGTTGTTACAAATTTAATGCCATACACTTGAAATTTAAGTTAAAACAAAATTTCTGTCAGCACATTATAGCTGTTAATGCCAGAATTGAATAAAAATGATAGCTGTAAGTGTCCTTTACACATTGCGTCGGCTCTCAAAGGTGGGCGGGCCAGAGACAGCAGTGGCACATAGGGGCATGGCGCACCCAATAGCTTCTGCCGTGCATGAACTCACTGTTGATTGCAAGCAATCGTGTCACTCTTTACAACACTGAGCAGTTGTCATTAATCACTCTATCAGTTCTCGACAACAAGGACTTCAGCTAGTCGTATCAGAAGCCACCAACCTTGCACCATGAAGTTGTGGCAAATCACTCTTCCATGAAATCTGTTGACTGTGAATTTTAACGAACAAATTATGACATTTCATTTATCAATATTTTGAAATGCTATCATACGCTTCAATGCAGATTTTGTCAATCACTGCATGTTTCATTTCACATTTTACAAATTTCAGCACATAATAACAGATGCTACTGTCTACTTCCTACTCACTCACACACATAACATAATGCAAACTTTATTCATGTGCACTATAACACCAAGACAGGGCTTGTGAAATTTCTAAGAATTTCTCATTTCATTTATTGAATTTTGGCATATTTTCACAGACCCATAACAAAATGTCATGCTTTTCCCATAAATTAAGCTGATCCCCATTCACCAATAATGTTTCACTGATAGCAAACAAAATTTCCGAAGCCAAATTTTTCTAAACATCAAAACGTGAGAAAGAGGTGCTGACATTTTATGACAAATAAATCTATCAAAACTGGTATTTATACAGCACTTTTTCAGCAGCCTTCTAGACAGCTAGCATTCCACAAACACAAACTAAAGCAACAGAAACTGCAATAATGTAATGTACCTATCTCTGTCTTCATAGAGTTCTTGAAGGGAATGTGACACTTCCACTGACCGCTAAATATCAACATTATTATGCATCAACAACTCAACAGTCAACATAATTACAAAAATAAATTTAAAAACAACACAATAAGCTCTGTTATTGCAGATAGATGTCACACTTGTCAACAGAAATCTTGCAGCTATAAAACATCCCATTTGAAAAGCTTGGAAACAACAAATGACCTTGAAATACATACAGCCAAGGTCATCGCAACTGCAGCTTTTAGATAGGCCACATATCACAACCTGTTAGTGGCCAGTTGTTAACTAGCACCATTTTCGAGATACTACCACTCTTAGACGTAAACGTGACTGCCTGTGACGTATGTGTATGTTCACTCCTAGGTCGCAGTCGTTTCAGGTGACCAACAGCATCATGGTGAAAAATATACAGAACAGGAGTAAAGCCAAGATACATCTCTGCTTGGTTCCGTTTATGACATCAAGCAGCTCCGACATTTCACCTGCCTCAATAACACATGCACGCATTCCATCATCAAAGGATCGCATGATATGGACAAGTCATTGGGACAGTCAATTGTCTTCAGTATCATCCAAACAGCAACCGTATTCACTGAATCAAAAGCTTAGTGAGGTCCACAGGTCACACTGCATACAGGTCACACTGCTGCTGCTCACAACACTGTTCCTGTAACTGTCGAGCAAGCTGTAAACATCATGTCCATAGTGCAACGACCCCTGTGAAAACCACATTGGCTCTCTGGCAAGATGTCACAGTGGCTACATAGTTGGCCAGTCAACTGTTGAGTATAACCCTTGCAAGAATGGATAGCAGTGATATGCCTCGGTGGTTATCACAGATGGAGTGTTGCCTTTCCTCTTGTATATATGTACAATCAGGACATTGCTGAACTCCTTGGGTACAGCACACTTCTTACAGATGTCATCAAACAGATTGACCAGTTTGCAGGTAATGTCTTGGCATCCAATGTTGCATGAATAGTTCTGGTGGCAGGCCGTCTGCCCAAGCTGCTTTACCTGACTTTGTGGACGTCCTTCACATCGAGGCCTAGCACGAGCTATTCATTCCGGTAGCTCATTCAGAACTGACTGATCAAAGGCTGAGACCTGGTTGATCAAGCCGCTGAGTGTTCAGCCCATCGTGATAGGATGCCAGCACAACCAGAGATCACGCTGGTACCATCCAGTGAGCAAACTGGTATACTGCTGGCATATCTTGGTCTATACACAGCTTTCACGCCCTCATAGAATGCCGTCATGTTGTGTAGATCTGCAGCTGCTTGTAGCCCAGCTGCCTTCTCAGCCTACCACTGCTCTCTCACATGCCGTCATAGAATGCCGTCATGTTGTGTAGATCTGCAGCTGCTTGTAGCCCAGCTGCCTTCTCAGCCTACCACTGCTCTCTCACATGCCGGCGGCGGAGCAGTCGTTTCTGTGCAGCACTACGTGCTTGCTGCTTGCCGTTGTCATTCTTCTCCAGTATCCATGCAGCACGCATGTCACTGAGCAGTGCCGTAGCCTCCCCACCGCTGTCATCAACCAATCCTTGTGGTTTGCTCTTTGCTGTCCAACGTTAGCTGTCGTATTATAAACACTTGACTTGAACTAACCCCAGTCGTCTCAGTTATGGGTGAAGACGATGCCTTGCCTAGCTTGTCCACCGACTCCTAGCATATTAAATCATCCTCAACCTGTTTATGTTCAGCTTTCTGACTTTCATTGTGTGATGCGTCCAACTTTTTAGGTTTGGCTTTTACAAGCACAGTGCAACATACACGTATACGGTCGGATCATGCTGATGTTGGACGCATCACACGAGTCAGCCGCATGTCTCTGAGATCGCTTTGCCTGGTCAGTACAAAGTCGACATATGCCAATGCTTTCAATGTAGGGGCATCCAACGAGCTTTCACACACAGACACACACAACGATGGCATATACTGCACACTAGCATAATGTCGCACCATAAAAACATGGTAACAACGACATGTGAAGTGACGCTAATTGATCAGCAACTGTGCTGTAAAAACATAGATATAATGACAGAGTTATTAGTAGTATGTTTCCACAATCATATGTAAACATCACAATGGATGACCTAGACAGCACTGCTTACACTGGGCTCACATCTATTTGAACATGAACATCACTCAAACCACAGTTGCCTCTTTGCAAACATGGTACCATGACTCAAGTGTTAAAACTTACTTAGTTAAGAAAGTAACATTCAACAATATTATTATTTCAAATACTCTGTTTCGATGCTGAAATACTCACATCCAACAGGAGCTTCAACCGATAATCTGAATTAATCTGATCACGAGTCTACACACACACACACACGCACATGCACACACAAAACTGCAAATAACATCAACAAATATACTTTCTAACTACCGTCGCATCTCTAACCTAGATAATTAGTGTTGAATCAGTTTCAGAATTCTCCCTGGCATTCAGTTTTGGTAGTTTTTTTTTGCCAAAAAGTATCGGTTTCGGACTTTTTGGTTTCAGTTTTTATCGTACGAAACTACGCTAGTGAAGTACATGTTGTCATCGTGTGTATGTCTGTTTGTGTGTGTCTGCCTGTCACACTGTGGTATTGTATCAAATTGTCTACACATAAAATCATGTAAGCAAAGCCACATGATAGACCAGGAATTCTATCCCTGCCCCTCCCCACACCCTACCCCTGTTGTTGAACACTTTGGGATTTTTTTCAGAAACCCACCCTAAACAATCCCAGCGTGATGTGTCATTGCGTGACTGGTGGCCCGTTGGGATGTCAGGCTTTGTTAAAATCCCAGTCCCAGGCTGAGAAGCAGACCGGCATCTGTGGAAATACAATGGGAAGTGGTGCAAGGTGCCGCCATCAAGTCACACACAGTAACCCAGTGTGTTGTTTGCCTAGAAGTACGATGTGGTAATTAGTCTTACTGCGAAACTAACTAAACATTCAGCCGCTAACAATACTTCTAGCGCGGCTGAAGAGTACAATGTGTTACACAGCATCGAAACTGTAGATCAGCAAATCTCCAAAAAAACATAAATAATATGTTATGAAACCGTAACAGGTTGTCTATTACTAACAAAGCTACCATTTATAATAATGCACATAGTCAGGAATGCATATGACAAAATAAAGAATAACTTACCTCACATTACTTTTGCAACTAAATAGAGAGGCACTGATAACATAAATACAAATAATAGAGTGGCACGTTTCCGTTCGGCTGATGTTATGAATAATTAGCATATAAAAATAACACTGGCCGTCAGTGAGGCGATACTAAAAGCTTCAGGTGATGTAGGGAATGTGGGCAAGATTGCCACTCGCCAGCGATGATTTTATGTTACGATTCTGCTTACTTATTTACTTTTGAATTATTTTCACAACTTCAAATAGTACGAGTACTTGAAACAGCTCTAGCAAAACCGGAAAGTAAAATTTCAATAATAATTACGTCACGTGATACGTCATAATGTAGTAAATGTGAAAGAATTAGGATTAAAGTTCGATTTCTGCACTAATTAACATCGCTCAGACACGCGACTTAGCGAAATTATATGTAGTTAGTATATCTTCATTTTGTGCTACTTTTTGATGTTGTAAGTAGTACGCGCAAAAAGTCGCCGGAAAAAAATACTAACGATCTATATCCAACGCACGGCAATTATTAAGGCTACTGGTAAACATACATTACCGTTTTCTTTGTATGCATCATCTCTTGAACCATGGCATCCTGCAAACGTTCTCGCTCTTCGTGATATCGTCGTTGTTGTTCAAGAATAGTTTCCATACTTCTGAAATTAAATTTAATAATAAATAATAACTTATATTGACGTTTGTTGATATTATATATTTCGGCTTTTTTGGTACATACCACAAAGATTATTTATTGTATCCGGGAACTTTGTGTAGACTGTAGAAAGGCACTTATCGCATAATTTTGTACACTTTTACACAAACATTGCGATTCTGCGACTGCGACTACCCGTCGTTGGATTCAGCCGTGCGATGTCGGCAGCGACGTCGCCATTCCGACTTGAAATTCAAATTTGGAAACGGCCGGCCCAATTTGGATATCAATCCACCCATAAATCACCCCTAAGCCTCGCCCTGCGCGCGTTATTGCTCGAGTTGATACTTGAAACTTGATGCTGACGATGATAACATAACGGTAGGCCTATTTGGAGATCTGTCCCCTTAATCC
>Ga0209782_1002311_pt1 | contig 10584 bp, 8 predicted proteins | sample WorMetmaBAHAMAS1_FD_187390 | JGI IMG/M metagenome (GOLD analysis project Ga0209782, IMG submission 187390) | Marine gutless worms symbiont microbial communities from Max Planck institute for Marine Microbiology, Germany - Inanidrilus... | ecosystem: Host-associated > Annelida > Digestive system >...
GCACTTAATATAGTTATTAGTTTATTACCTAACTATTCATATTGTCATTTCATTATTATTATTATTATTATTATTATTATTATTATTATTATTTCAACAATCTTTATTCAGTATTGATATTTGATTATTAGTGATTAGTTGAATGAAATATCAGACTGGGCTTAAGTTTTTGGCTACTAATCTAGTTGCTAGTTGCTAAGCCTGCATATTTGCAATAGAGGAAAAGCACAGGAACACAGTCATGTTCTGTCACTAGCATTGAACACTGTGATGATGAATGAAGAAGAAAGGATGAAGCCAGTTGGAGGTTTTCCATAGTTGGCATGGTTTTGGATAACGTCCAAATGGCCATGTTTGTGTCCACTAAAAGTGCTCCATACGTCCAAATTTTGCTGCTCGGACGCAAGCAAACATCCAGAATAACACGAGGTACATCCGATTTTCGAAGGGCGGTCGTATGGCGTTGGAGCTGTGTATCAGTCTACTCGCCACTGTCTGGAAGACAGGCACAAATCCGTTGAGATGCAGCAGCATCATCCCATGATAATATCATCACAGCAGCCGGTCAGTCAGCTGGCCCTGCATGTATTACTATGCAGTCTGCAGTCAGTGTCAGCTCGGTCTGGATGCAAGAGGTGGTGCAGTAATTCGACAGTCGACGATGTTCTGCACTGTTACTATAGGCCTAATTAGTGAAATAAGGCATATATTTCTGGCAAAGGCTGCCCATACACCAAAATTTTTTTTAAATGGACATACATATGTCCACCTGTTTATGTCTATCTAAAACCCTGATATATGGAGCTGGTGCTTTGGCTTACTTTCAGTGCTTTGACACTGTTGATTGCATAACATGAAGGGTATACAGTTCATTAAGTCAGCATCATCGTAGGTGCTTTATGTGATCTGGTGGACGAAGAAAACTAAGATGAAACGGGCTAATCAGAGTTTACCTGGAAATACAGAAGTGGTGTTGAGATGCAATAGATGCCTTAATTGATGTATTTCGGGATTTTTTAGAGAAAGATCTGTGAATCTATTCTTTTGTGAGCAACATTGCTTGCTTAGATCACTAACGTGTGGTACAGAACAGGTACCAAGGAGTTAGTCGGATATTTTGCCATAATGATTTGACTAATACAGTTGCAGTAAGTTTGGTGTTTAAAGCCATGTAGTTGTTGCGTGATTTGCTAGGTACGTTGAAGAGCATGTTCAGCGTACCGGTGTAGCCATCGAGACGCAGGGCTTTACGTTGGTGACCAGCGGTCGAAAACGCGAATCATTGATGGTATTCTCACAATTTTTGTTTGGCTTATTTCTTACTGTATATTTTTGTTCGATTGTCTTTATCAGTGCTTGCACATTGTGCAGTATGAACAAGAATGTGGAAAAGCATTAATTCTGATCCACCGTGGTCTACGTATGCAGAGTATGGTTAAACTTTGTAGTTGTCAAGTTTGGTCTAAGTATTTACATATAATTTGAGAATATACAAAGTGCATCTGCATCATAATGTTTCTAAATTGTGAGGTATGAGATATGATGTATTAATAATAGCATCAAGCAGTTGGAACTAGGATGGTGTGATCTACTGTCATTATTTGTATGTTGGATTGTAAAAATAAAGTAGCATCTTGCACTATGCTTAATTATGGTAGGCAGTAGTTATATTGGTTGTTTTGTTTGTACTTGCAGGGTGTTGCAACACTGCTTCTGTATCCTCACTTCGAACCACTTCGTCAAATTGATGGTACCTTAGTTATTTGTTGCTAGTAGAATAGTATTTAATTATTCGTTATTGAGAATTTACTGATTGTTTGGAAATCAAATATCCTCCAGCAGTGCCCAGATAGAAAAAATTTTTGGACATAGCCTAATCTGAAATAACTCCACAGCAGTTTAAGTGAATCGAGAATTTATCATGGTCGACTGATAATTTTACTTCTTCATTTTTTGTTGTTGCCCTCTTCTCTATTAAGGCCTTTATTCATGTATAACAGAAATGGTTTTAATAAGAATGCATAAGTAACATGAGCTTACCTAAATCGATTTTTTTGGCCGTTTCTGGATGAACCTGAAAGTGCTGGTTCCCATTTGGTTTTCTGCCTCCATGTGTTACAGAAGAGTGAACATTTGGTAATAAGTGACAATAGGTTTTTTGCAGCTTAGATGTGTTTTTTGTCACTCACCAGGTTACTCACCAGGTACAGTCGCACCTGGCACCAAAACCCTGCACCAATCCAGTGTGATGGACCAGAGCCGGAATACGACCTCGAGGGTTAGTGACCTTTAGTTGTCCGTGAAGAACCCCATCTTTGTTAACCTCAAAGTGTGTAGTCCATTTTAAAAAGCGTTGATTGGCGATGCTTGGAATTGTGTCTGCGAACTGACACAGTCATCAAAGTACAGAAGGAAGCTCAATGCAGTGACTGACTCAGCCAATGTCCGGGCATCGTCATTTCTTCATCTGTCACTGGACTACTGGGAAAGTACCATACATCGTCACAGAGAGCAGGGTTATAATATAACTGAATAAATGTTACATAACAGAACATTTGGTGTGGTATAATTACTGCATTGTTGCTTGATGTGCAGGCATTATCGACTACCTCACTACAGAGATATCAACGTCGAAGCAGAAGAAGTTCAGTTTAGTTACGTTTATTGATACGCCTGGTTTGGTTGATGGTGATATGAAATATCCATTTGATGTCAACAGAGCTATACTGTGGCTTGGTAAGTGCTGCGGACTGTTTTCCTGTGACTAATGCTAGTTTTGCAGATATTGTGTGTAAGCTTTGTCAGACATTTAACATGCACTCAAAACATGGAGTCAAATATTATACTTGTTATGCATTGGACTTTGTGCCGTCACATCTCATACCAATGTTGTATTATTGCCTGCAGTAATATGAAGTTTAATTCTTGCACTGCTTGGAACTGATGACTGCTGTCCTGATTAAATTTGTACCTAAATGCCACTGACACAATCAGCTGAAGCATGCCGACTGGCCGTCTAAATTGCATCAGATGTACGGCAGTGTACATTGTCCAGCCACCAGTAACACCGGACCAGAATTACTATCACTAGTACTTCTGCATCAATTTAATGACCATTCCTTGTTCATTTTGAACATCAGTCAGCCAGTCCCCCTGTGGGTGGGTCTCCTCCTTCTGTTGTGGAAGAAAAACTTCTGCAGATTGAGGGACGGGAGTTTTTTTGGCCATCCATATGTTTTGCCATCCACTTTCATTGTAAGAGCAGTGACGGAAACACAAAGTACTACACATAGAGCAATCTACATAAGCAGACTGGACCAGTTCAGTAATTTTACATCGTCTGGACTGCCTGGGTCAGTACCTGGTCCAATAATGATGAATGATAATGAAGTGTGCCACATTTCCTGCAGCAGTCGGTGGTGATTGTCGGCTGTAATCCAAGACTGCAGGAGTGTGAATGATGTCATCGGCACTAGCGCGTCTATGTACTGATCACATTCAGCATCTCCAGCAGCTGCTGCCCATATTGATAACATGGGCCACCGTCAAAGGACACACTGATCAATTACTGGACCAGTGCTGATCTACAAAAGTGGACTGGAACTAATTTGATATACCGTGTACTGGATGCAGTCCAGAATCAGTACCAAGATCGGTTCAAACTCTACAAAGTACGAACCTTAGCCATTGGTCTGGCTTCATCTTTTCTTCCTTCCTCCACAACTGCAGAGCTGATGGACGGGCCATTGCTGCCTTTATGCTGGCAGTCTTACGCCAGACCAAACTGGGAGGATTTAGCAAAAGATGATGAGAAGAGGAAGGAACCCATCAGCTGTATGCGGCTGTTGAAGGAGAGTGGCTACATCCAGTCACTGTTTCTATGGCTTCAGCTGCAGGTGCAGAAGAGAGAAACACAAGTTATGCATCGTTATTTTACTTGCGGTATTACTTTATATACATCTGGATTTTCAAAACTTCTGGTGTTTTCATGTGTTGGAAATTATTCTGGTGTACTGATTTATTAATCATTCTAAAGTTGAAGTCAATATTGTATCTCATTTTCTGTTGACCGCTACGTGTATTGCTTTGATGTTTGCTCAGGTGACATCGCTGATTTGATATTTGTGTTTTTTGATCCGATGGGTCAAGCACTGTGCAAACGCACGCTGACGCTTGTTGAGAACTTGAACGATAAACACGCTGATCGGATGAGATTCTATCTGAGCAAAGCTGACGAGGCGGGCCATGAAGCTGATAGACAGGTGAAGATCTACGGTTTTTAATCTCTAATATTTCTATACTGCCTCGTGAGCTAGAACAGACCATTGAACTTCTCGCAAAGAGCTTACTGGTTCACTTATCTCTCTGAAATTTTTGAGGACCTATCTTGTGTCGAGTGAGACGTGAAACGTTAACTCAGTCAGTCAGTCAGAATATGTGAAGGGAGCAACAGCCTTTCTACCAGAAAATGAAGAAATTTTTTGAGGCTATCTAGCACTGGTTGCGGCCAGTGCTTTATGTTACCTTCAGTGCTTCGACACTGATGGTTGGATGACAGGAAGGACATACAGCCAGTAAAAATTCTGTTCCACCAAACCCCCCGAAGTTCTGTTCTGGAACCGGTGAAGGAGGAGAATATGAGGCAGAACTGGCTTTCGCAGGTTCACGTGGAAAAATGACCAATAATCGGAATCAATAGTAGTAGTAATAGCAAGATTGCCCAATGTAATTTGTAAAAGGCCACACAATACTGCAAATTTCCCGTTGGTTACAATGGGGTGCCCCATATATGGTTCCAAAATTACCCCTTCTCATAATAATATGATCCCCAAGCTCAACTACCTGCCTCATCCCTGGCCCATCTGACCTACCATCCCAAACTGATTCATATCCGATCAGCCATTTTGCCGTAATGCAAAGATAGAAAGACAGACACACACACACAGAGACCAACAGATGGTTGGAGGGAATGTTTGATGACTATAGGCCACTTTCACTCTATAAAGAGCGATGTGCAGCCTGATAATAGTGCAAATCTGTGAACTGAATGTAGACTATGTTAGTTGAATTACTTACAAGTTAAAATTGTTACCGGCATTATTTCTACTTGATTGTTACGATGCAGTAGTCAAAGCTGGCTGGCGATCCATGTTTTGAGTGCATGTTAAATGTCTGTAAGGCATATTATATATGTGATATAATTGCAATTTGGCACATAATGTAATTAATGTTTGCATGCTGTTCCAGCGAGTGATGATGCAGATCGTCCAAGAACTGTGCAAAAGACCGGGACTGAATCGAACTGGTTTTGAAATGCCTACAATATACATTCCGAATCCATCTGGAAAGGTATGGTACAATGATGGCTGTTGTCAGACAGAACATGTTGTGTTGTGCATAGTGATAGCCGTGTGTGCATCGTTCGTCACTAATATTATTATTATATATGAAGTGGCACTTGGGAATTGACAACAATATTTGGCCATTATAACTATGCTAGACAAATATTGGTGGTTTGCTATTTTGGCAATGTGACAGTTGTGACCTGACATGAAGTAATTTTGGACACTAGGGTCCGGTTTTTCCGCAGCAAATTAATCTCCCGTTAATTTAATCTGGCATTAAATCTGGCAGATAAAGATCAATTTACTCAGATGTCGTTTTTCCACCGGCAGTTTGTCAATTAAATCGTCCGTTATCTGCCGGATTTAATGCCGGATTAAATTAACAGGAGATTAATTTGCTGTGGAAAAACCGGACCTAGGCCGGTTAAGCGAAAAACTGAGAGTCATAATAGCAGTAATAAACCTAATCAGCCTAACTGTATTTGATACACTTCTGCCTTCATTGTTTCAGTGTACTTTTGTTTGTTTCTGTGTCACTGAGTAAATAAATATTAGTATCTTGGGACAGACACTCAGACAACTTACGTTAGTTGATGATAGCTGACAGAATGTAAAATATAATGTATGTAGGTATAATAGCAGAAGAGGTATTTAAATGAAAAACTTATTTCTCTGCATTGTTATGGTGTTCTTTATAGCATGACGATGTGGTAAGTTACACTGCTGATGAAAACTTTAGCATCTTCTCCTGTAATCTGAATGCACTAGTTGTATACAGGCAGCAAGACTGCATCAACAAAATTCTTCATATGTTGTATAATGACCATAAGATCTTGTGTAATAACCATAAGATCGTTGGTTGGCATTTTTGGCCAAACATTCAGCGTGTCGCCTGTGTGCCGGAGAGTCCTATGTATAATCCTAACCCTGCTAACCCTAAGACTAACCTCACCCTAACCGTGTTTGAACATTTGGCCAAAAATTTACACCAAGATAGTTGTAGTTGTTGTGGGAGAGTTTTTTTGATGTTGTCTGTAGTAGAATTTTGCAGCGTATTGTTAGTTTCCTTGTACCGTACGTACTTTGTTATTGTTGACAGCCGAGCCGTTGCATGAACCAGATTGAGGAAGTTTGTAAGGACGTCGAGAAGACAATTAATTTGACGGTGCAGAACACGCTGAATACGCTCGAGCGCGACTGTGATCAAGTCGCTCAGCTTATTGACGCAAAACTTGCCACTGACAGGTTTGGTGCTTGGCTTACACACATCACGTTGTTGTCTATATGCTTTTCCTTTATGGACAGGTATGATAAAACCATTCAAAGTTTCATAGTTTATATTTTATAGTTTGTTGTGTCGTTGGTTTTTCGCAGTCCATCAGTACAAGCAGTGAGGGAAATTTGCTCTCTGGTAATTAGCCATTTTGATAACTTTTTTTGTCTGTGATTTTGTGTATGCTTAAATTTATAAATGTCGTTAACTATGCATTTGTTATTTATTTATTTATGTAAAACAAAATAGTAAGTGACATGCATACCTGGTAATACTCTGTACAGAGAGTTTATAGATGTTTGTTGATGCCAGTTTATAAAGTGCCGTTAATGTGTGTATATGGTTGTTTGTTCAGTGCTGACCGGTCGAGCAACTTCCGTGCGAGAATCAAGGGCCTGACATTTTATGTACTTGGATTATTGATTCCTGTGCTTCTGTTCGTGGACCTTTTAGCTCATAGTATATCAAAAGATGTCCTCGGCTCCTTTCTTGGCTCTTCTGGCACTGAAGCACTACTTCTGTACCTGGTATGATAGTATATGATTGTTTTGTTTTAGCCTTATAAGGAGTTCATACACTGGTTAGGTAACTTTCAGTATTACATACAAACATTTTCTGTATGTATGCTTGGACTCTTCGTTTGGTATACCACTAGACCGTATGTAACCAAGCCAGCTAGGCGAACTCAGCCTTGCATCCTCCCGGGGTCACTAAATTGAGTACCGGCTTTAATTGGCTGGGGTAAATGTGGGAATGTCACCTCTGCCGGGTGGCTGTGATCCCAGTATGGCACGTGAGTTCCCGTAGCGGTGAGGCTTGTTGCAAACTGCTGTACTCCGTTTACGTTTATTTACCCTCATTATTTTATAGCAGCAGCTACAAAATGGTTGTTTGGATGCCAAGCAGAGGAATTGTCCATTATATATTGCCAGAGGCTGGATGGAGTGATGATAGACATTGGCCTTGCATAGATCACAGTGTGGCCAAAGGTCCTTGATTGTCATTCAAAGTCCTTGAAAAAATTGTCCATTTTTGCCAGAAACTTATTACTCCACTCCCAAATCCAGTACACTTGAGATTAATTTTGCGTGCTGAATTGCTAGAGTTGCTCATTTACTGTTACGCCTGCTTGTAATGGCGGTCGTTAGTGATTTTTGCTATTAGTGTTTTATATAGTAACATAAACACTGTCTGTGGTACATCATTGCTAGAATAGGCCCGGCAAAGGTAGTTGAAAGTCCGGAAAATCCTTAAATTTCCCCTATGCCAAACTGTGACCACTCTGAAATCAGTGGCCAGATGCTCTTTCAGTTGCCATATTGTTGGTGTCCGAGTACTGAACACGTGATATTATTGGCATGGTCATGAGCAAATTGTCCAATACCAGCTGCATTTCAGGAGAATTTCTAGGATACTGTACATAGCACTAGTATGAGCTATATGTTGTTTGTGTAGTCACCAGTACACGTGATCTGGCAAATTCTGCCGAAGTCGTATCATTTCTATGCCTGGGCTGTGTTCGTGCTGGTCGCTGTTTTTCTCATTATTCTCGCAAATCAGACAGCAAAGTACGTATTGACAGATTTTGCTCTTTTGCAAGCATTGCTGTGTGACGATAATATAATTTAATATAATTTAATATAATTTTTTAATTATTGACGATAATATAATTTATTGTTATATGTCTTATAAAGTTATTTTTTAATAATCAGTCTGTTAATGCTTTTAGAAGAGAAGTTTATGAGAAAAGCAATTGCATTAAAAAACCATCGCTCATGCACATTGACTTTTAGTGGCTTTTTTAGGTTTACTTGGATTAGCTAAATTGTCAAACTCACCAGAGATATCCGCTTTATAACCACAGGTAACAATTGCTTGCCTTTGCAGATTTTAGTTAGTTATTATTTCAGTCTCTGAGGACAGTTTGTCAAGTTCTAATGATGCCAGTACATACAGATTTTAGAGTTTGTCGAATAACTGTCTCTCTCGCATTGGCTGTGTCATCAGGAAGCGACCGACATTATCACGTCGGCAGAAAAGAGAATTGACGGAAAACCGCGACTACGTTAGGAACTTTGTCAAAACAAAAAAGGTTTGCGATGTTTATGTTGGCATGTCAGTTGTCAATTTTTCTATCAGCAGTAATTGTTAGAAGTGTTGTTACAGTCGACTAAAAAGCAACACAAGTAGATAACATAACAAACTTGCCGTAACACAAGTGACACCCTTGCTCCGATCTGCCTGTGTGTTTCAGTTCCGCTGGCTCAAACTTAATTTGTGCAGTCTTGGGCATATCTTTGTGGCAAATTGTAGTGAAAAGTTTGTGGTGGATCCAAATCTCCTCCCCTCCAACCTCACCTTTTCCTTCCCTTTCCCATCCTCTCCTGTCATTCCTTTTTACTTTTTAATGGTGGTCCGGGATTATGACTACGGGACGGTTTTAGAATTTAAAGATGCACATAGGTGAACTGTTGCACATTTTCAAAGTAAAAATAAATTTTGTGGCGCAAACTGATTTTTCTGTCACAGAAAGTCTTCATTGTTGCAAAACACATTAATTATACATTATTACTATTTATTATATATCTATATTATTTATAGTTAAGTTAGATGGTGGTGGTAACAGGACACCACTGTCATAGTACAAAGTTACATCTATGACTGCAGTGAACAAGTATATGTACACAGTACACTGCATACATATAAAATATGCCATTACTATTATGCATCAAGCTGGAGTTAGCAAGTTTATAATTTCAAAAATTCTTAATCATATGTTCCTTATATCATGTTACTACATAATAAATGTGTTGAAATTAAGTTTGGTTGATGGTATTGTGTAATAGTTGTTGACAACGGTTGCTGTTGTGTTTTTACGAACTACAGCAAACACTGTATCAAGAATACCTGCAGCAGAGTGTTGCCGAGCATGACCTCTGACGTCACCGATGCAGCAGAGTTTCGGTCGCTAGATATTTTTATCTCTCCTCTCACTTTTTTTCTGCCGATGGAAATGCGTTTTCTGATCTGTTCCCGCATAATATGCTTCACTTCGATGTGTGAGAATTCGAGACCTCCATGAAAGAGAAACCTGTTCTGCCTCCCATGCCACGTATGCAAATGAATTCCATCCCCGACACTCAGTATTTTTATTCCCGCATTTGTCCGACGTCTAGGTAATTTCCAATTCCCGCACTCACTCCTCAGTATGTCGTGCATGTAGTTCAAAATTCGAAACACTGCTGCTTGCATTACAAACAAGTATTGTTGATTACAGAGCTGCTGGTCTGAAATCAGTATTTTCATTTGTTGTTAAATGTGTGGATTACACCTTATTACGTACACATTTGTGTACCTACATATACTTTTCTGTACTGTTTGTATTATTAGTCCCATGATGTAGTTGGATTTTTTGTAACAAACTGGAGTACTGATTTTAATTCACATTTCGTAATCAAACGTTTAAATTATTTTTTTGTTAAAACTTTGTGCAAGCTAAACCTAAATCATGCTTTTACCAAATCAGTAATTAAGCAGCCTTGTAATACATATGCCAGATAGAGCACAAACAGTGTTAACACATACACCAACTAGTTATAGATTAAAATTACAACTTTGCTATCATGACAGTAAAGACTTAAAGGTGATATGCAATGGTTTTGCACAAAATTGATGAACAGTAGTTTCTAATAGCTGACTGCAGTATAAACGAATTTGCATAATAGATTTTGATAAATAACATCGTAAAATGCTGAAAGGAAAGTTTAATGGTCTTTTTCACTAGTTTAGTTATTCTTGGGCAATCTCTATCATTTTTGACATCTTACTAGTAGTTTTTTTGTTTACGTTGAGATTCCCTGTGTAAAGAAGTCTTTTTACCCATTTTTTCCAAGAACGAATATTGTTTCTAGTTTCTTTTGCTATTTCTCATCAACAAATGACCTACAATTGGCATTCTGCTACTAT
>Ga0209782_1002312_pt1 | contig 10583 bp, 7 predicted proteins | sample WorMetmaBAHAMAS1_FD_187390 | JGI IMG/M metagenome (GOLD analysis project Ga0209782, IMG submission 187390) | Marine gutless worms symbiont microbial communities from Max Planck institute for Marine Microbiology, Germany - Inanidrilus... | ecosystem: Host-associated > Annelida > Digestive system >...
GTTCTTTGGGGAATCCATTCATTCATTCATTTATTCACATTCATGTACAACAGCCCAATCTAGAGCAATTAATAACACAACTTAATTATGCAAAACAAATAAAGTAGTAATTCACATTACTTAGCTATTTTTAAACACTAAAATCTGACACTGCATTCAAAAATGCCAAATACCTGGGTAATCTACCAAGTAATCAATAACTATGTATTACTTAGTATTGTATTATTCATCAACATAAATGTCAACAACAACATACCCGGGGTTTTCGATATGTAGTTACAGGTGGTGCTAAAACACAATACAACAAAAATAACACTGAAATAACGAAAATACATAAAATATTCTATAACACAATCAATTTAACGTATTTTATCTACATTATGGCCTCCCATCAACTCCAATGAAGACCTAAGACGGGAGGTCAAAACATAGGTAAAGTACTTTAAACTGGTAGTTATAGAATATTTTACATAATATGTACTGAAGTGGTTTAGCCATCCCGCGAGATGGTCTGGTCGGATTGGTCACTCACCCAGTACCAACTGGGCCCAACATACACAACTTCGTTTATGTGCCCAACGGTGTTATCACTATGCAAAACTGTGTCAGTAGTTAGCACGACTAACCAGGCCAACTGACATCACATGTCAATGAAGATACGAGTAAGACCTAGGAGACACAATTACTTCCCATAATAGCAACCACGAACACAAGCTAAAATTACACGTAGTAATAACAACGAAGATGAAATGCATCGGCACTAACCAGCTGTGATGGAAGGTAATGAAGACCAAGTGAAAGCTGTATCACTAATGTCCTTGCCAGCTACTTCAGTACTACCGACTTCAGAATGAGGCACTGGACTAGAATGCTCAAGGACTGCACTGAACTCACCAAACGAAATTGTGCCTAAATGATGCACAGAAAAAAAATCACAGCATGTGCAGTAAAGCCATAATATCAAAATAACAAGTAAACTATTACAGTGTACAACATAAATTCTTGAATAGAAGCCCCTGGCAGGACCTGGCTTTAGTATACACAGTTATGGTGCCAACATCATGGACTAAAGAAATTGTGAGTAAAGATACTTTGAAACAAATAATGCAGCAAAATGGGACAAAAAGTCTGTGTCGTGACCCATAAGGCCCAGAGAGAGCAGAAGACACCATCTTTTTACCTTTATAGGTCTGACTATTGCTTGTGGTTACTGCACATGGCATTAACGTACACCAGCTTCTATTCAAGGCCGGGCTAAAACTTGAGGCCCAGATTACATTCAGGCCCAGCTTTTATTCTAAAATTTACAGTTATGGTCACTTATAATGAGAACCAACAGGACAGAACCTGACAAGTACTGCATTGTCTTCTCTGCATCAACAATAATTACATCACCATCATCTTCTGTTTCCACATCTGATAATCGACTGTCAACATTAGCAGCATCAAAATCTGCATCATCTAGCAGCTCTTCTTTGATTTCAGCAGCTGATATAATGTCTATCATGTCATCATCAGCTGTGACCACATGGCTGCTGGAACAATTATCCATCCTGACAATCGGTTAGGAAATTCTGTAACTCATCAAATAACAGCCTACAAACAAACCCAATGGAAAAGTCTAGTCTAAAATACTGGATACAATCTGTTAAACAGACACAAGTAAATAGGCAATATTTAGAGATTGCATGACTTAAGTCCCTTTGGTCAGGGCTGGGTGGCATTATGGTTACCCTGTCCCCATTCACTTCAGCATCTTGCCTTGGGGTGCCTCAAGGTCATGGCCACCATTGTTGCAAAAAATACTGCTGGTTCCACTTACCATACCAGCACTTCTTTCATTAGACACCAGCAGGATATGGCTAGTATATTGATCTATGGTCATACACTTAAAAGCCCTACTATACCAGCTAAAGTTCAGTAGGATAAGAAGGGTTATGGTTAGGGTTACTATTAGGTTAGAGTCAGGTTTTAGGTTAGGTTTCTCACTGTTCTCTATGACGTCCACTCTCTACCTCTTCATGGCAATGAATAGCCTATAATGTGCTGATGTGCCGTTAAGAAACTACTCACTCACTCACTCACTCACGAATCACGATGTTCACATGTTCATACATTAAAAGTTCTAGTGCAGACCACCGCAGACCAATTGATATTACCACAGACCATATTATTTTACAGTCACAGACTACAAAAAATTACCACAGACCAAAAGCTGTTGGGTTGTAAATACCACAGACCAATTTCTCACACGTTTTTACCACACAACACTATGCTAGCATGACATATGCCGTCATCGTGTGTCTGTGTGTGTGTCTGTCTGTCACACTCTGGTATTGTATCAACACGGCTAAACGTAGGATCATGCAAATAATGCCACACGATAACCCAGGGACTCTAGTTTTCTGATGCCAAAGACCATAGCAAAATTCGAACTGGATCATCCCCTATGGGGATGACAAATGCAAGTGGGGTGGGTTAATTGGCCACTTTTGACAGAAAACGTGCTATAACTCGAAAACGGTAAAAATAGACGCATATAATTTCTATCAAAGTTGAGTAGGAAGTCGTATGTGCTCTATCAAACGAGAATGGCTAACTTGCTGATGACCTTGGGTGACCTTTAACCCCCCAAACCACCCAATTTTTGCATTTTTCATCGCCTTTCATACCTTTGTCATGGGTCATGTAATTTCTGGTCATGGAAAAGCAGTTTGATATTGTAAAGATAACAGTTATCAAGTGCAAAGAAATATGCAATATGATCAACACTGCATACTGATTAATTACAGATGGACACAACAACTATTTAATTATAACATTGTATAATGATTTTAGGCATAGCGTACATGGTGGCAGCAGCTGTGCAGTGAACAGTTTATTACTTGCCACGCAGTACATAATTGCGATCTGTCATAGACTACAATATTTTACAATTATTCTAACTGCAAACCTCAACATCCAGTCCACTCCTTACACAGCTTATTACCTACAGAGAGGTGTACCGATATGTGAACTGAAATTTGAGAATGGTGTGGTGGTCTGTGGTAATTAGGCAGACCCCTTTTCCCAGTAAATAAAAATACGCTGTAGTATTTGTAATTGTTTATACTACCGTCCGTCGTGCTACATGTGTCCTACAAATAACCAATGCTGCTACAGAGCGTGACATATGTTCAAAAAACTAACAAAATTTTTTATTCGAGCAATGTTTTCAATATTTTGTAAACAAACAGATGCTAAGAGCAACAGTGATCGTGTGCTGTGTGAACTGTGCAGCTGCAGCAGTTGCTATGGGTACCATGGGTACCCAGAGACGCAAGGAATTATGGGTAACGAATCGGACACTTGCTTTGGGGCATTGGGGCGCTCCACTGTTGGGCTCATCCGCGGATTAAGGATCATACCCCTGTTGCTTTGTACTCAGTAAAAGCACTTCCGGTCAACAGGCTGTACTCAAGTGCACTGCAAGGAAACTGGTGGTAAAAGGTGGTTCTTGCAGTTAGTTGAGATATATTTCGTGTTTTTCAACTTTGTGACTATACAGTTTAATCAACTACAGCATGTATGTAGAATTGTTAAGACTTTAGTGGATCTTTTGCACATTGGCGGCTTGTGGCGGCTAGAATGGGTGAGGTCAACTTCCGCTAAGTCTAATGGCTAAGCCGAACCAAACAAACAGTCTTAACTTGGCAATTCCCTGTGTTAAATGTGTATCTTTTGGTCTAAGCCTTTAGTCTTAGCGTTTAGACTTAGCCAAAGTTGACCTCACCCAATGTACAATAACTGCCAGTGGTTATAGTATGGTTAGCATTAATTTCGTATCATAAAAAGAAATTACTGATGGTAGGGTCTGTTATTCACGTAAATTCAATGTCACCATAATGCTTTAGAAGCCTAGGTTTGTTTGCTGTTGTTGTTCATATACTGCTTTTCGTGCACGGTGGCGGCAAGGTAGAAACTCAATCATCACCTTCCTGTCTTTTACATAATTCTCTCAGTGCAGCAAAACATGTTCAACAGATCATCATCATCATCTTCATTCGTCATATGACTGGACAGCAAGGCATGACATGCACTAATAGCGGCCCAACAAAATACCATTGAGCAAAGACGTATAAAACCATTAGAGATATTACACACGAAACACTAAAAATACATACATACATACTAAAATTGTATATGTAAATAACAGGATAAATCCATACCGCAGACACTATGCATGAATAGTCGTAGGGATCTAAAATCAGTTGATTCTCCAGCTTTTCCACAATGACACAAAGGAGTATCGACATACCTGAACGGAAACTGTCTTTCATTAACATAGTGTCATGCAGTAACATTCGACAATAAGCAATGTCAGTGTGTCTTACTTTGGAAAATGTCTCTTAATTCCAACAGAACTTACAGAAGGGATCAAATTATAGGTGTATTGACCTGTGGTTTCATTGTCCCAATGTCGTTGCCAAGATTTATAGACAATATCTGATGATATTCTGTAAGCTCTGCTGAAAGACAATAAGTATTCATCTTCTGAAACAATCTTTTTTGAGACATCTATTTGCTTCAAGTTTAGCTTCTCTGTCAGCAGTGTCATTACCCAAAATGTCAGACAAGTAAAACTGATATTCATGTTACACAGCAGTTGTCTGAGATTCAGGGTTTAGCAGAGTTAGTATTAGGGTAACTACTTGTGGATAGAAGTACGATGACACTGAACCTATGCGCAGGTATGTAGAATACATGGTGCTGTTGCAGCAGTACCGTAAGTGATGCCGCAATAAGTGCCCAGAAACACTACAGTGGGGCAGTTGCCAGTAAGCTAGTTTGGGACTATGGTTTGATGAATGATTTGCTTCAAGGTGACAATCATGGGTTCTAGTTCAAATGATAACCTGTAAATTTGGTGACAAAATCTATTACAATTACAGATATAATGCATTTTTACTAAGGGAATGCTTTTTATTGGTACACCTGTACACAGTGAACTTGACTGAAGTCATCAACGCAGAAACAGTACGCCTAATTCAACTTTCAACGGTTAGCACAGTTCACTTATTTGTGGCTTGTGTATAAATTAAGAAGATATTAAGCCAATTTGTGATACAGAATATAATCTTGTATCGGACTGAAAACTGAACCAGAACTACCAGATGTATCACAATGCCTTCAGGTAACATAAAAATATGGATGAGATGGTTTTTGAATTAATCGAGCGGACAGACAGACAGCCAAACACCATCACGATACTGACTGTTAATTTCCATGTACACTGCGCAGCGTGCAGACATCAGAGTTCATAGAATTGCTGTAGTTGTCTGGAGGTACTTGGGTGTTGAACCTTGGAGGTAGCGGTAGGTGAGTAGTACCGCCAACCTGAGTGTAATTCTTTCAGCAACCTGCAACCCGTGAAGATGCTGTAGCAGTGGCCTGATGTGGTCGCATTGACGAGCAGCAAGTACCAATTGTGATGCTGCGTTCTGGGCTGACTAGAGCTTGTCGACCAGCTGTTATGGTAATCAGAACAGCACAGTGCTACCATAGTCGTTGAGATAGCACTAAAGCCACCGCAAGTTACTGTAGCACTGGTTCGTTGATGGACCGTCAAATACTCCTTATACGACACAGAAAAACAAAGCAGCCGGCAGTAGTTCGAATGACGTGTGTTCACATGGATAAATCGGCATCCATATAAATGCCGAGGATGCTAACAGAGTACAGACGTGACTGTGTTACCAGATCGTTACCGACAGTGGCAGCTGATGTTATCGATGGGAAGATATACACCACAGAATCTCCGTCTTGGTCGCATTCAGCTGCTATCTGTTGGAGATCATGCAGACGGTTACGGCAGAGAAACTGAATCAGACATACAACTCTCTAGAGAGCTGATGGCGTCAGGCCAACAGAACTTATATATCTGAGTATCGTCGGCATACAGATGTGGTTGCAAGTTATAAGACTGGATCGATGTCGTTAGATATGCTGTGTATAAGCGAAACAGTATGGGTTCAAAGACGGACCCCTATTGGATCCCAAACTTAACTGTCAAATGGTTGGAGTCCTCAAAGACATGTCCTTGGCCTTGGAGCTCAAGTTATTGGCTTGGCCTCAGAGGTCGAATTGACACAGGTCAAGGTCACACAATTATCAAATTGCGAGGGTATGCATGTCGATATGACTGCGTAGGTTTCTAGTTGACTCAGATGACAAGAACGTAAGATGCAAGGTGATATAAAATGGGAAAACAATGCATGTTGTGTGTCCATTATTTGTCCTCTTTCACTCATAATTGTTAACACAGCTGTACAACAGCTATAGAATTTTGGCAGAAATTCGGTGAAATATGTGCCACCATATGGCTTCATTGGTATTCAGATTTTTACAGTCTCAGGCTGTGCTAGTGTGGTATATGTCGTCATCATGTGTTTGTGTTTTCTGTCACAGGCCTATATTTATTTATAAAGTGCATTTGTGGATCCTCCAAAAGTGCACTCTATAGATTTACTTAATAATAACAATAATAATATTAAAACAGCTACAACTTGGGGTCATGCAAACAGTGCTACAAGGGACTCTTCGTTTTCTGATACCAAAGATCTCTGCGAAATTCCAATGGGGTCACCCCCAACTGGTCTGAGAAATGCAGGTGGGGTACATTAAAATCGGTGACAGTTGACAAATAACTGGTTATACCTTGAAAATGGTACAAGATAAATGCATAGTATCATATGTACTTTATCAAATGTTTATGTTGCTTATGACCTTGGGTGACCCCCAAACCACCAAAATTTCTACATTTTGTGTGTTGCCTTTCATATCTTCATGTAGTGGATGAACATAGAGACTTCACATTTGGTACATGGGTTGACTTTAACATTCCCAGCCACGGATGACAAACCGTCTCTGAAAGGGGTTTGGTTACATCACATGACCCCTTTTAAATTTGGGGATGCCTTTCATAGCTCAGGAATGGCTGAAGGCTAGAGATGTCAATGTCAAATTCTGTACGCAAGTAGGGTATATCAAGTCTTGCCAAATGGATGACCAGTCATGCATTGGTTGATGTTTGTAGTGTTACTGATATGGTTTAGTTATTGGAGGGGTGGCATTCAGGGGCGGTTCTAAGAGAGGGACACGCCCCCGAGTCAGAGGTGCCCCCCACTTCCCCTCCCCAAAAATGGAGATGCTAGAACCGCCCCGAGGGCATTTCATGCTGTGCTAGTAATTACCGGTTGGGCCAGTACTGTTGGCACAGCTTTGCTTAGTTGGATGGTAGCTGTGCTGTATGGCAGGAATGTTGGCATGGTGTATAAAGACAGTGGTGTCAACTGAGCCTGTGAAGCTGTGAGTGAAGTGAATGAATGAATGAATTATTGTTGACAATGGCTGTAAATCCGGCACTCTGTCATTCCGCTGTCGTGTGCTATTAGTTGCGCCGTCTCGCCTGGCTGCTGTTGAATAGATCGTGGCGATTGACGGCTCCGTGAGTGTGGGCTGTGGGCTGTGGTGGTGGTCCACTTTTTGTCTGGTCTGAGCAGCCTACATCATCACGTCACGTTGGCTGTGTGTGCTCTTTAGTCGACCCAGGCTGTAGCTTTCACAGACAGACCAGCCGCACGGCATGAGCACTGGCTGTGCACGTGGCAACCAGCATGTTCACACTGATGCAGTTGCAGCAATGTGCTATCAGCGATCACCCAAGCTAGCCGATGCATCGGTATTGTTACCAGTGGCGTCTGTGACTATGTATGTCTGTGTGTGTGTGTCCGCGCACTAAACGAAAACGACTTGAGCTATCAACACCAAACTTGGTAGACATATAATCCACGGCAGCCGCTAGCCGTGCTGCGAAATGAGGTCAACAGGTCAATGGTCAAGGTCACGCGGTTATCAGATGATACTGCCGACGTGCAGGTCGATAGGACTGCTTAAGGTTTCTGTTATTGTCAAATACACGGCCGCGAGTGTCGACGTGAACCCGGCCTCTGCATATTGAGGCATAGTGCACACTGTCGACGTTTTGCCGCTAGGACTCATACAGTCAGTCAAATCAATTCAATCATATTTTTCGTCTGTACACTGGCTAGACTACCGGGAGTACCGTATACTCTGCGGGCGATGCATAACTAAGCGTGGCGCGGCACATGGAGCAGTATATAGCAGTGGGTGGCGCGGCATGTCTGCGAGAATGTATTGCTGCTCTTTCTTCGCCGCCAGTCTGTGCTTGATGATCTATGACAGATCGGTGCTGTGCCAACTCGCCTTTGACTTTTGATGCCAGAGCCACTGTATTTTCACAGTGTGATTCAAGCTTGCGTTGTTATTTAGCCCTATATATTTTGCCAATGTTTTTTGTTGCCACATTTAATGCAGAGATATGTCGTTTACTGTATGTACTTGTGGGTCACCCAGGCAACAAAATCGATGAAGTTTGGCAGCAGATATCTCGGAGAGGGGTCGTCGGAACGGGACAAAATTTTGCAGGTAGCTAGAGGGGGTTAGTGTACCACACCACCAAGACTGGTGACCTTTGGCTTAGGGGGTTCCCCTTAGAGCCAAAATATTAAAGGGTGTAAAAACTTTTGTAATGCTTTAGGTAGCAGGTCTTAAGTGATTTTAGTGAATTTTGGCCTACTTTTCGGGGAGCACAAATTTTTGATCATGGATATCTCGGATACTTCTTGTCCGATCACCACAAAATTTTGCATGGTTAGGTGTCTGGCTAATGGACATTTCTTCCCCGAATTTGGTGAACTTTGATTCTGGCGTCCGGCGATGCCATGCGGCGACATGTATGAGTCCGTCACTGATGCACTTGTTCTGTATTTTTTAAAATATTATTTTTAATGGTCGACCTTGGCTTGATTAATCCTGCATTCATTTGGCGATCACTCAAGGGACGTTGCCATGGCAACCAATTAAAGTCGCAAAATTGGCATTTTTCGTGGAAAAAAATCTTCATTGTCGCGCTGCCATTCCAAAGTGGATTGGAATATCGAAATGCCAATGGCAGCTTAAAAGCACATTGAATTTGGCTACATCGTGTATAAATTGGATGAGGTTTGGTGCACTAAGTCGGGAGAAATATTCACTTATTTTTGTACTTGTGTGAAAAAAATCCAAACATGGGCATATCCTGCTGATTATCTCAGAACGTGCTCGACTCATCTTGACCAATTTTTTACTTTGATAGACATGTGGGTCGGGATGATTAATCTGACGTTTTTTTTTGAGATTGCTCAAGTGACATAGCTATGGTGACCAATTAATTTGGGGGCTTTTTGCAAATGTCAAAATTGACTGCCTTCAGTCTTTGCTCTGGCGTTCCAAAATGGAATGCAATATCGCCGTCTGCATAAGGGCGTTAACACCGGCGATGATGCAGCTTATTTTAGCTATATCCTCTAAGAATTTGGTGAACTTTGGTGCAGTAACCTGTGAGATAACGCTTCTTATAGTCGTTGCACAGTGCAACCTTAAGAGATGTTCACATCATTAATCTCAACTGAATTAAACTGAACACGACCGCTCATTATGATTCTAGTTTGAGGGAGCGGACCCTGTTCACTTCAGTTCAGTTCGCACCACATGAGTGATTTCAACACTCCTCTACACTCCTCTGTAGTAACACATTTGTTCTTCGAAAAGTGAGAACTTTACGTTTACATCTTTTAATGTGACGAGCCAGAAGCGCGATTGTGGCCTGTGTATCGCGCTTTGTGCTTGTGACACAGACAGAAAATCGGACTGTCCGATTATTATAATATAGATGCATACAAATGAGCCATGTTTTCGTTTTCAAGCGACTTTTCGTTTCCGAGTTGTGACGTAAATCACACAGGCCGGCCGGCCGATGCAGCGCTAGCTGTATCGTGTGCGAGTTGACTTTGCTTTCACAGCCGCCCGGTCTGTAGTCGGTAGTCTGTAGTCTGGTCTGTCGCTCGCTAGTTGCGCTGCTGTGGCCGTGTACGCTGTTTCGGTGTCGTTTTGTCGCCGGCGACCTGCTGGTGTGATCCGCTTTTGCATATTGTATACATTACAAGTTAGCAGACTTTGTAACAGCTAGCGAATCTAATGAGACCCTTGGGATTTACATTCCTATGCACACCACTGAATGTTAAAACCGTTAACTTTTTGGTAGTGTTGTTGAAAATTTGACATCTCACTAATGCTGGGAAAATAAGAAATGTGAAAAAAACGTTTTCTGCCTCTTAATAATTAATAATGTTTTCAATTTATGGAACAACTACTCTCTGGATAGTGTAGCTAGTAACCTTTAGGCTTGGGTTGGTTTTTGAGAAGCAGTGATCGAATTTCAGAGCAGGTGCTCTGGTTTGCCTTAAGTACCCTGCTAGCTTTTTTCTGTAAGCTGCTTAGATTATATACTTGTCAATGGATCGTCGACCCCATCATATGCTAAGGTTGCACGTGTTCCAGCTGCCCTGGAAACCCTCAGATAATCGGACAACTGTCAAGGTCGTGTGGTTCGTCATTAAAAAACCGCACCAGTAATCTGCATGCACAGAGAGGTAACCTTTGATCCGTGTTCGGCAACACCGGCTGGAGAAGTGATCTGTAGA
>Ga0209782_1002313_pt1 | contig 10579 bp, 7 predicted proteins | sample WorMetmaBAHAMAS1_FD_187390 | JGI IMG/M metagenome (GOLD analysis project Ga0209782, IMG submission 187390) | Marine gutless worms symbiont microbial communities from Max Planck institute for Marine Microbiology, Germany - Inanidrilus... | ecosystem: Host-associated > Annelida > Digestive system >...
CGTCGGCACCTTCCAAACACATATCGGCGGCACAGTGTGCATTGAGCCTCTAGACGAAAAACGAGAGGGCCTAGCAGTGGCTAGCATAGCGCGAGATGTTGTTGTTGAGATGACCCCTCCCCGCGACCACAATGCGCGGTAAAGTTGGCTCGGAATTTGAAACCTAAATTAGCTATAATGCGCCAATGCACTTCCGTCACAGACAGACAGACGGACACTGACATCGTAGCATAAGCGCGAGATGTATATATTACATCTAAAAAAAAACTTTAAAAAATGTCCGTATGTCCTCGGATATATTGTGGCGAATTGTCTGTATTTTAACAGAACCGGTTCCGTAATCTGTAATACGTTTGTGTCCATAAATCGACGGAAGAATTAATATAGCGAGGACCTAAATTAAACAAACTAGTTTTTTGGGCAGCCCTGAGCCACAACCATTCAACTAACAATGTCCCTAACGGTGTCAGAGTTGTATTTGAAGTTAAAACAAGTTGCTGTAGGCCTAATGGTGGTGACAGAAGTCAGCGTGCCTCCGCCGACAGGGATCGTTCACTCGTATTCGCCAGGTTGCGTCATACGTACCCCATCAGTCTAATTCCTTGGCCACGCAAACGGCATCTCGATCGGTTTAGCAGTTTTTGCGGGGTTCACGGTCGTTATTCGTGACCAACACACAGACAGACCATGCTCCGTAGATCTGTAGCAATATCCAGCATCCGCACTAGTCCTGCTGGCGATGTGAGCTAAAAATAATTGCGATACTGATGGTGTTTGTAAGGCAGCCGTTGCAGTGCTATAATTTTCTATGGGCGTAGGAGAAGGGGGGACAGGCCCCCACTTTAAAGTTAGGGGGCGCACAGTATGTTTGGCCCTCCACTTTTGACACTTAAGCAGTTGATGCATTTGTTGCACTGATTTAGTAGGATTTATTCTTAGTCCTTTTGTGGCTGGTTTAATACCTTTTATTATTGAGAGTTGGAGTACTGATTGTATTTGACACTCAGTTCATCATTTAAGTAAACTTTGCAAGTTTGTTAGGTCTCGTTAGGTCTGTGAGATCTCGATAGAGATATGCAGCTAATTACGTGCTCAGGTCATCTTTATGTCACTAGTCAGTAGGCTGTTGTTTTATTTGGGTGCTGTTTTAGTGTGTCAGTTCGTTACTGTGTATTGTTCTATGCATATTAAGTAAGTAAGTAAGTAAATATTTTCTAAGGTGCCACATATTGGAGGTCGCAGAGCGTATAGTAGCATATATATATATATATATTCACTTTGCTGTTATTAGCCTACAGAATTTTGTTAACAATGAAAGTAAATTCATAATTTGCTATTAATATTTAGCAATGCTATCAGTAAGAATATGCAAACAGTTAAATTTTAAATCCAATCCTTTGGACTGGCCAAATGCTCAGTTTTACTAATAAGACTACTAACTAATTACTACCAAATGTTTTTTTTATCTTATTTAGCCTATGGTACTTTAGTATGTTAGTTTTTAAGATGTGTTGAAACAGTGATGCTTATTATGTTGTACTAATAGAAACTGGGCCCTCCTTAGTTACATTAGCTACATCTGAGAGCTGGTAGTGGTATATCCACCATTGCTTGCACGGAATTTTAAACTGTGCAGAGAATTTATAAATATAAATTTTAATGTTGCAGAATATGGCATTGTTATGGAACTAGTAATTCTAATGCATAGAAGTATTTACAACACTGTGTCTGTGACAAACTGAGTGCATACAGCATAGGCCCTGTACAGGGTGCACCAATAATAAACAATCCCTTAGGACAAATTCATTCTCTCAGTCACTGTAATAGATTTTTTTCACCAAATTTACAACTTTCATAGAGAGAGATTCGGGCCACATATGCAACAAATTTCGTTACACTATTTGCTCTATGATTACAACTCCTTGATTTGCTTGATTCCTTGATTTATTCCATTTTCATCGTCGCATATAATAAAACATTTTCAAAGTAGTGTTACAACACTGTATTTACTTGACCAACTGCCTGCTGTAACGCAGCCATAGATAACATCTTGTGTAGTATACAAGAAATCACTTAAAAGAATAGCATTCTTTATTTCTCACCTGCAGTTAAAGTGGGGGTCGGGTGGGGAAGCAAAAGAAAAGTGGAAAAAAATTTTTCCGGCGCCTTGCGTTGAAATTTGAGCCCCCCACTTTCATTTTGCTTCCTATGCCCCTGTTTTCATGTCTAGGCCTGCTGGATGCCAAAGGCGTCGAGGATGGAAAGGGGGAAGGGGCGTTTTCAGTCGATCTGAATAACGATTTGAGAGAAAGTCGTAATTACGCTTCCATGATATAGTAGGGTCTGGGGCAGAGCACTGACCGAAAATGATTTTCACAGAATTTGATGGCATAAAAATAGATGTGGTGAAACGTATTTCGACGAATGTTCTAACACCCACGGGAAAAATTTAACGCGGTGCCGCGCGCGGCGTTGGGAAAATATTGGGGTGAGGGCTTAACTTCTTAAGCGTCCGCGGTATTCCTGTACCCGATGAATTATTGCGTCTATATGTGACGAGCGATATACAGCATCGCGTGCGCGTACCTTGATGACGTAGCTGACGACGTCGTTGAGGGTGATCTCGGCGAGAATGCGATGTCGGTCGCCGACAACGCGCAGTAGGAACAGCCCGTTGCGCCGCAGCAGCCGCAGCGTGCTGAACTCGTCAGAACCGGAGCGAGGATGCCAGCGGCCGGTCATTCTGAACGTGGTGAACTGGTCCAGCAGCAGCGCCGGGATGGAAGCCATCTCTTTAACGTTGTCCGCCATGCTGATGATTACTTCGGTCGACTGTATATACCAGTCTTGCACCTCGCCGCACGCCTTCCGATAACTGTATTTTTATGAAACTGATGGCAATATTTCGACAAAATGTTAAGCTCATCGGATCTCACAAAACTGTGCGCCGCAGCTAGCCGTTTTGTGATGCTGCACTGCGTGCTAAGCTAGCTAAAAACCCATGCACGACACGATGCTGCAAATTGCCACCTTGTGCGCGCGGCACTGCCGCTAACGTTAGCCCTATACGAGATAACCATCGGAGCGGAACTATATCATGGGTACGAAAAATTACTTTTCAACAAAGAACGCTGGTATAAATTTAGTCGGCGACATGGCACAGCGCTGTTCTGTTGACGGACACACGCAGCGCTGTTGCCGCAGACAATAAGCTTACTGCATATAAGGAAGTTCAGTAGTCACGACGCGGTTTTTACAAGCTTGTAAAATTACCCGTTAAAATACAAGAAATAGATGATGAATTAACCTTTAACCACTGTCTGTATAAAGGCTGATGGATTGTGATCATGCATATAGTGCAACATAAGCGAAATTGGCACGATAGACTCTGCATGCGTAGGAAAAATGTGGAGTGGAATTTTGCACTATGGCGGCATTCAACGGCACACGTTGTGCGCTATCTCGGAATCTGCTGAGCTTCTTGTTAAGGCCTAACTGCTGACTTTTTATGAGAAGTCATTTCATAATTTAGTCATTTACTGTACCGACATTTACGAAATATCGCAACACTCTGAAAACCAGGAAACGGGGAACGCAGCATATATGCCTGCGTGTCGTAGAAGTCTTACAAGAAGAAGCTCAGGAGATGCTCAAATAGCGCGATGTGCGAACCGTTGGATGCAGAGACTATATGCCGCCAATGGCCGAATGCAAAACTCCATTTTTTTCATATCTAATTTAAGAAGTCATTAAACCAGATCGATTATCTGAGTACATCAAAAACACGTCATAGCCTATACACTGTGTCTCAAAAACGACACTGATGTATCACACTATAACTTCAACGTACATTAACCGATTTTGGTAATTTTTTGCAGAGATGTTGCAGAGTGAGTACGCTATTAAATGGTGATTTGCTATCCCACCTCCCATTGCTAGTGTCTCTGCACTACCTGGGGAAACATGAACCCCAGAAATTTGGTGTCTTCAGCCATGCTGTTAGGGCCTACCGAAAATAACACTGATTTGGATTGCTATATTTTCCACATTCATCAACCAATTTTATTAATTTTTGGCAGAAAATAGCGATGGTGTTTGAGCGATCATCAGCCTATTTAATTTATCATGTCCGTTTGCTGTTACGTCCTTAAAATTGGCTGTGAAATTACGAAGGCAGAAAATGACATTTTCTGGTTGTTTGTAAACATACCATTTACTAAAGAAGAGAGGATTCTGATTAAAAACTTGTTTGAGTTGAAAGGCTACAATGCTAGGCATTTAGTCAGAGTTTCTCAGAAAAAAAGCTAAAATGTCAGCAGCATCTACAAGTTGTTGCAATAGCTATGGGTTACTGGTTGGTCAACCGTCGTCCCCGTAGTGGCATATGACGCAGCACCCGCATTGATCTTGTTGACAAACTGGTGTTATACAAAAATGGCTGGTCGAGAAGAAATAATTATTTGCATACTGCACTTAATAATATGACCATATTGTGTACAAAATGTTATCAAAATTGGTTGCTGAATGTCGAAGATATAGCAAGTGTTATTTTTGAGCATGACTTAAAAGACCCATTTTCGGGGTTCATAATTCCAATTAGTTAGGGAGCGGTGGGATAGCAAATTACCATTTAATAGCTTATTCATTCAGCAATACCGCTGCCAAAAATTACCAAAATCGGCTGATGTGCATTGAAGTTATAGTGTGCAACGTCAGTGTCGTTTTTTTGAGACACAGTGTATATACTGCGCTTTATATGCCGTTTTGGTGGGTTTTATGTAGTACTGAATTTGTTCTACCTTAAAGTTTTTTTAGTTTCCAGCATGCCTTAGGCCTACTGTGTATGCTTCAGTATGAATGTGTGTGTGTGACAGTGCATGTGTGTGTGTGTTTAAGGGCAACTGTCAGCGCTCAGTGTCAGCCATGCTGTCTCGCTCACTTGCTATGTGTTGCGTTTCTTCACAGTTATGCTGAGCAAATAAAATGATGATGATGATGATGATGATGATGATCCCATGCACTGGTCTACCTCAGTATACGATAGGCCTACTAGGAGTCTACGATCGGGGTCGGCTTCGGCATGCAGGTGAGGTAGCTATGTCCTCGTGTGCCGATTTCTACTTTTTTGCACTATAGGCATATGAGATCACAATCCACCAACGTTACAGACAGACGGACGGACGGACGAACACGCGACAGACGTGACGTGATGGTCTTAGCATAAGCGCGACCTGCATGTGGCATGTCGTGATAACTCAAAACAGTTTGGTTTCCGCGATTATGTCAGCCAACCTGGGGCAGACGTATAGCCTACGCTTAGTCTTGTAAGGCTTATGTCGGCCTCTGTGTAGGCGGCCTACATGCAGGTGCGCTAGCCTACATTGCGTCAACGTGATTTCCACTTTCATTTCAACGATTTACGACGAAATTATAAACACAACGAACATGGCACAAATCGAAGGCGAGGCTTATCTGCCGAGCATAGGAGTAAATCTGTGTGGAATTCTGGGGGGACGCGTCCACCCGTTCCCCCGTGATTTACGCCCATGCTGCCGAGCACTTTCGAGTTTATGAGGCAGGTGCTTACAAAAACGCACAACCTTGGGCGGCAATCCCGTTAAATTTATGCCATAGTTTCTATAAAGTGGTCCTCGTAGGCTAGCTCTAACAACAAAACGACTGAAGTCACAGTAGGTCGTGTTAAAATACAGTCTGTACAATTTTTAAATAATGCAATATCAACAAAAAATATTCAACGGAAATAACTGTTAATATTCTGTTTAAAAACAGATCAAAACCAAGTCAGACTGTTAGACATCGTAAACTACAGGTGAAAAACCATTTAAAACACCTTTTACCTTTTCAAATTTCAACACAGACAAAACTAGCAAATATTTGGCGATCACTTAACGGATATTGCCATGGCAATCAATTAAAGTGATTGCCAAATGAATGCAGGATTTATTAAGCCTTTATACATAGCTCTATCAATTCCGAAATTTTGGTTAATATCCGTTCAGTAGTTTCTGAGATACATTTGCTCCGAGGTCGACCATTAAAAAATATGAAAAAATATTTTTAAAAAATATATAGCCCTTCCGGCAAGTTTGCCGAGTGGGCTAAACTAGAAATGTGTGGCAAAGCTAATCATCCCCACTAATGCGCCTACCAAACGTGTAAAGTAGGTCAAGATAGGTCCAGGACATTCTGAGATATTTGGTGTGATATGCCGATTTTTGCCATATCGCCACGAAAGGTGCTATTGTTAACAGCGTAAACTCTGGGGTTTCTGGACCGAATGTCACCAAAATTGTACAAAAATGTAGAGAAATTCATTCTATCTAATCTTTTGAAATCGGAATTGCGACATTGCAATCCGTTTCTGAATGGCAGTGCGATAAAATAGATTGGTCCATAAAAAACGCCGATTTTTTTTACTTTAATTGGTTGCCATGGCAACGTCCCTTGAGGAATCAAAAAAGAGGTCCAGATCGGTCATCTATGAACAAATACCTATCATCTGGTGCAAAGATTGCGAAAATCTGTCCAGCGTATCCTGAGATAATTTGTCTCTGAGCGATCATTAAAAAAAGAAAAAGAAAGAAATTAACGCAAGCAAAATATATAGCCCGGTCGGCAACTTAGCCGAGCGGGCTAAATGAGTTCTAAGAGACAGTTTATCCAAGTGGTTAGTTTAGTTGCTGAGAAGACTAGCAGGTCAGGAGAGCTGAACGACTCTTGGTTGATGCTGCTGCAGCAGCTGCAGATGAACAATGATCAGTGCTGGACAACTTGCTGTGACACGCTTTCGACTGTGACTCATAACCATACAATAACAGTCATTGTCACTCTGCATGTATGTTAATAAGGTGAGTTGTCCATGGGGCCGAGGCCAAGCTGGCCGAATAACATGATGCATTATCATCAGAGGAAGACCAAATCACGGCGACATGGTATCAAGTAAAGAAGAATTTGTGAAGTGTTTCTGAGATATGCAAGTGGACAGCTAGATAAAGAGACAGAGAGACATACAGACATGATGACTGAGCTATTTCCTACCTAGAACATGGGCAAAACCCAGGAGGCAGAGGCCAATACGTACAAGGCCAAGGGTGAGGCCGAGTGAGTACCAATTTCATGTTGAGTTTGTGTTTTGACATATCAAGAGTGATCAGGCTCACGACAACTGCTACAAGGAAAAGTTTGGTAAACAAAGTAATGTAATTCCCAACATGCTTAAGATGTAGCGGGATCTTTGACAATGACTATTACAAATTTATGTTGTCATAAGAATGACCGTTTGTGTGTCAAGAAGGATGCAAAACCATGCACACTCACACTCACCAGTATGAATATACTGCTGAATCTCATTAATGGCACTTTTTTGATTCACAATAGCTTTTTGTCAGGCTTTGGTCAAGTTCATTGCACTACCCTGCAGCGATAAATGTACCTTTTTTTTACAAATTTAATATAGTAGTGATTCAAAGAAACAATGGCACATCATGCCAGAAGTGTCGTACCAAATGCCAGTGTAATTCAACTACATGACAAGATATAAAACTAACACTGGAATAAATTGAAACACACCTGGCTAGCACTAATTTCATTAATTCTTTGCTGAAAAGTGCCATCTTCCTGACCAATCGTCAACTCTGCCTCGCGTTTGAGTCGCTCAGCCTTCTTCTGATGAAGCAGCCGTTCCATTTCAGTCAGCATTTCATTGTGTGGACGTACGCGCTTCATCTTCTCTTCTCGAGCCTTTTTTCGTTCTTCTGACCTTTCAGTGATAACAACGTTACGATGTCAGCATCGCACTCATGCACAGGTACAGCCTTCTACACATGAACATTGTTCAGTCATGTGCAGGTCGGTTACGAGACTTCTATTTTTAACCTCTCAACATCGGAACAGTATCACAAGTGAGATATAACACACACAGACACAGACATAGACAGATGCAACCAGCCATAAAAACGTAACTGAAACTTTGAAAGTTCAGAGTTACAGCAACAGACACACGGTAAAGCAACGACAAGCACCACTGTTTCTGTTTTAAGATCAACCTGTGTCAACCAGCACTTCCGGTTGAAAACTGAGAGATTTTGTGGAAACAAAAGTTTTACTACCTGTGTGACATTGTTGATAGCAACTAGTGTAGTTGGATTAAGTAAGTAAATGCTAAAGTTCTTTCCAACAGACAGAAATATGCAAAGTGTAATACGCTGTCCCAGTGGAGAACACATAACGAACGATCTACAGTATCAAAGGAGTGGATATTTGGCACCTCAAACATGCAGCTTTTAAAACCTTATTCCAATAATGATGAAGAAGACAGTAACAACAGATTAAATATAATCCATGAAAAAAGGCAATGAAGCATCACATACTCCCAGCACCCCTTCAAAGAAGGACTCATCTAGTCTTGGCATTATTATGATAGTGCCATAGGAGGACCAAGCCATGGCCACAAGCAACATGCACAAAATGTGACAAAGTTTGGACATGTGGTTTCTAAGAAATGCTCGCAAACAACAGACATAGAGACCCATGGACAGACACAGCCACCATAATACCCCGCAACGCTAGCAGGGTGGAGTAAAGATGCTAAAGCCATACAGTACTAAAAATATCTTTTCAGCTATCAACAATACAGAGGTAAGCAGGAAAGCTTTAGAAGTCGCACAGTGTATAACTGACCTGACAGCTGCGGCTTTGACTATCTCTGTACGATGCTTTTCAATAGTGTCTAACTTGTCCATCAGCATCTGTTCCTTTGCCTGAAATCACGGTCACATCACAGATGAAGGGTCTGTGTTGTGATCAAGCAACTCTTTATTCACGCTGCTATAAAGCCCCGACAGCACGTCGCGTGGCAAGTGAAGGGACTGAGAATCCAAATGAATGATTAAAAGAGTATCAGCATTTAAGCTGACTAGTAAGGTAAGGTAAGGAAGCGTATAGCAGTTTGTGCTACAAGCACCACACCGCTACGGGAACTCATGTGCCACATTGGATCACACAGTATTACCTGCCACCCGGCAGAGGTGACGTTCCCGCCATTACCCCAGCCAATTAAGGCTGGTACTCGATTTAGCGACCACAGAGGGATGCAAGGCTGAGTTGACCTAGTTGGCTTGGTTACATACCGAGGTGGTATACCCGCCCGAAGATGGTCACCCATCCCAGCACTAACCGGGCTCAACGTTGAGCAACTTCGTTCGTGCGACGAACGACGCTACCACAATGCTAAACCGCCAGTAGTAGTAACAGTATTGGTCACAGCAACAAAGTCATTCCACATCAAGCCAAGTTAGTACTGCAGTGGATATATTACCTTGGTATCTAATCAGCTACTAGGGTTAGGACAATAGTGTGAAAATCCAATAGTCTGATAGTCGATACTATCGGTGGCTTAGCCGTCTGCCTCACGCATATTTCCACGTCACATGACACAGGGCCATTAAAATCTATTCATTACAACGGCTAATGGACAGTGGATGGACTGGACTGCTGCCTTGGAAAGCACCGTACATGGCTGTCGATGCACGGCTATCGATGTCTATCAAAACAACATGTCAACAGCTGATTGACTGAACACTATTATCTGCTGTCACTCCAGTGGGCTGGATTCCTACCTCCCAACTCACTTACAAAAGCAGTGCTTTTATTGGAAACATATGTTTGAGTTGTCAAGTGAATGAGTAAGCGTACGTTTTATGGCCACATTCAATGACCACAAATACTATCGGCAAAATCTATCAGTCAAACAATCCGTGATAGCGAAGTCTCTGATAGTGCTAACTATTACCTGATATGATAGTCCAATAGTACTATCATCCTAACTCTAGCCACTTAGGCAAGATAGCTAATGAGTACTGGGGGTAATGGCAGTGCTCTGCAGCTGGGAAAATAGCAGTTGGTCTGGCCACGTCTCACAGATTCTATGTTACACTGTACCTAATCATACGAAGTTATTGTATACAAAACATTATCAAAGTTGGTGGATATAGCAAGACAAGGAAGTGTTGTTTTCAAGACAGTATAGAGCATGACTGAAGACCCAATTTCCGGGGTTCATGTTTCCCCAGGTAGTGCAGAGACATTAGTTAGGAGAGGTGGGATAACAAATCATCATTTGATAGCATACTCACTCAGCAATATCTCTGCCAAGCATTACGAAAATCGGTTGATGTACTTTGAAGTTATAGTGTGCAACGTCAGTGTCGAGACAGTGTGTAAAAAACAGAGAGCTGACAAATAATCTTTAACCTGGCAGGTTTGACACAATTCAAAATAACTGAAAATGTAGCTGACTACAGTTATGAATGCTGGTTCAAGAAAGATGTGACTTGACTAACTAATGCATCTGTCCAGTGACCCACTGGTCACAACTGGTGCTTAAAACAACTAAAATTGTTGTTGTCTTGTGACCCGATGTAATGTAATGAATTCTTTCTGGACATTTGCCACATAGATTATTATATTTTAAACCAGACTGTACATATAGTGTAGATTTACTAAGACTGTGTTTCCACTTGCACTTGCACTGCACATGTCATTGTTTGTTCTCCCCTGT
>Ga0209782_1002314_pt1 | contig 10579 bp, 9 predicted proteins | sample WorMetmaBAHAMAS1_FD_187390 | JGI IMG/M metagenome (GOLD analysis project Ga0209782, IMG submission 187390) | Marine gutless worms symbiont microbial communities from Max Planck institute for Marine Microbiology, Germany - Inanidrilus... | ecosystem: Host-associated > Annelida > Digestive system >...
ATCCGTTCCTCAGCCGGTATTGGCGAGAAGCGAGTTTGGCGAGATAACGAGGGGCGAGATAAAGGGGTTAGACTGTAGATTCGGATTCACATGGCAAATCGAATACAACAGTGACATAATACGTCACTGCTGTTTGCTGCTTTCAGTCATATTTTGCACATTTTAATTATTCACTAGCAAGATGCTGTGTTATTGCAGCAGTTATATTGCTGTAGATGTCTTTCTTATATCATTTCTAATCGTTAGCACTCATCGCCGTCACGCCGCAAGTGAAACGGCATTAAAGTAGGATTCAGTGAACCCGAACCCGGATTCGTTAATAGAATGCAGTTCTTTGCTGAGTCCAGATTCGCATTCATTACGTATCCAAATCTTAATTCCTTAATTCCGAAATCCTGATATCCCCTTAATAATGCAAAATCTGAACAATCCCTTTAACAGCAATGTGTATGAGACACAGAACAGGCTGACCAATGCAAATCCATTGAGGAGACGTTCAAGTGCAGGCTGCTGTGGAATCAACCTCTGAATGACTCGACTCAAACCTTCGTAGACTGATATGTCATAGATACTCGTCATGTGATACCTACACAGGTCAGCATCAATCATGTACTTCTGTCTCCTGGAGGACTGAACCATCTGTATGTATCTACATGCAATGTTACGTACGTATGTGACCATAAGACGCATGTGACTCCGACATTTATCACTTAATTGACTGACTGAACGCTTAACATCCCACTCAACACTAAATACATGTAGGTCATATTAGAGACGCTCTTCCCAGCCAAATCTCTTGGCGAGTATTGAGTAAATCAAAATAAAATCAACGTAGGCTAATACAAAACTTCATATGCAAACATCAGTAATAAACCACAAGTTTCAATAAATACAAATATGAGAGATATAATGGGAAGGTCAACAAAACAGTAAATATTAATTAGGTTTTAAATTCATGTTTTCTGACTGGCAAATGGAAATTGGCTATTCAGGAAATCCATTCAGTCTTGTAATTGACCTCTTGTGTCAACTCATCCACTAACAACAACACTGACCGAAGATTGATGTCGCCCATTTCAGCCTCCAGAAATAATTCTTTCTGCAGTTTAGAAACACCGTCGAGTAGATCCACTCTTTCATACTCCGCAATGCCGTCAATTTTATGCAGGAAAACTTCAAAATTCAATCCAGAGTTAACAACGGAAGCTTTTCGGATAACTTTGACTAGCAGTTTTACTGAATCTTCCAGTTCACCCTTGCAACAAACAAATAAGACAATTAATATTCTGAATAAATGCAAATATCTGATTCATCAGTTTTCTACACCTGTCCCGTTATTAGTAATACTATCAGCAGAGTGTCATACTGTCAATAATCCAGATGCACTGCCTTGGTGGCTGAGCTCGGCAAATGCTGCTTTACACGCATAGTGGTTAATTTTTCATTTACTATTTCATTTACTACTAACACTGATACAGTCTTACTAATAATAATAATAAGAAGAAGAAAAAGAAATTAATAACCTAATTTAATCTAATCAGTTATTTCCACTGAGTCGCTGCCAACCTTCCAAAAAAAATTGAAAAGTCATGTTTTGTCAATCGTTTCCTGGCTTCTGTTAGTGACAGTTTTCATCTCTAGTCGACCTTGCAGTTGCAGTGCTACTTAGACCACTCTAATAATACTCTGATTGATTGCTTGATCTCATATCAGAGAAAAATATCAGCTAGAAAACTGTATGACATTTTTACAGTAACTAACATAAATGTTAACGAACTATAAATGCTCATATGCTGCACCTCTTCACTGGCACCATAAAAGAGTGTGTTGTATCAGTGAATTAATGACGATCTATATATGTGTATATATATGACATCATCAAACAGCATGCTTTGAATAAGACACAGATATGCATCAAATGTGTCAGAATGTAGTTAAACAATGACACTACCTGAGAGTCAATGATGAAGATGAGAGTGCCTGTACAGCTAAATGTAGCCACGGCATCAATGTCACCGAGTTTGAACTGTCCCGGAATATCCCAGATTTCAAACTGAATGAAATCCGACACATCTGCAACAGTTACCACAAGTCTTAGCTGCTGCATACGAACCAGCGCGATGCAGTGCTCTCTCTTCATGCTGTACAGAAAAGTCGGCAGTCAGTCCGTCCAACCACTGCTTCAATTTGTTGTTTTATGTTTTTTTTTTGCGGTGCATCTGCCCATACTTGATACCGAGCATAACAGTGCTTACAACATTCACGCAGCTGTTACAAAAAAAAATTAACAAGACTCACTAGGCTAGTTTCTTCAACACAATTCTGAATTGTGGTATCAACATAACAACTAGACATATACATCTATTACTTACAATCTTTCACAATACGATATGTTGTCGGCAGATGGCAGGTCTCAGCTGCACACATCTTTTGGAACACGACTTTATGTATAGAAGACTTTCCACTTCTGTAAAACACAAAGTGCAGTCAGAATAATGAAAATAAGAGCAAGAACGTGGCCACGTGCACGACAGATACAACTTTGCACTAAGAGTATATGACTCAACTAATAATGGCCTACTGCTTAACAGCTAAAATGTGCAACCATAAAATATATTAAGAAAAATGACACAATGTAATTGCAAATAATCTGAACTTGTGCAAGAAAAAAGGGGTGCAGAACCACTTCAGAAGGTAGCTCTTTTTTCTCTGACAAACACCGGTGTAGGCATTCTTTGAGAAAATACACAGTGCACATTATTATGAACTATATGTACCTAGTAGATGTCATTTAGGAGCACAATATAATATAACACAGGCAATGATAAGTCAAGCAACAACTGTATCGTATCAACTCATCAAATTCACTAGATGTCACTAAACAGTGCAGCAGAAAATACCCAGTCTGACCCATCAGCAGTATTCTTGGGGCTCCTTCAGTTAAAGAAGCCACCTCACATGTAGGACTGCAAGGAACTGGAGGATCCATTGTTACATTGGCAACTTAGCAATCAATATTTCCACATCCTTCAAATACAACAACATCGTATCAAGATTTTATTAAACTGGTCACAGCCACAGAAAAACACAAGTCACTCAAAAACTGATTGATTGACAGACTGATTCAATTAAGGTTTCATAAGCCACTGAACACTAAATAGGTCATATCGGAAATGCAATTGTTAGCCAATCTGATCTCTTGGGTAGTACTGAGAAAATTACTGTCAGCTTTTGAGTGCACTATAAATATTGCATTTTGTAATCTATTGTATGTCAACTGAGGAAAGCCAAAATGGCATGGTATCAAGTGTGTTTTCCCTCCAAATTTAACCTCAGGGACTTTCTATTCCACCCAATCTTTTTTATAGAGAATGCCACTATAGGACGGTTTCGTAACCCAACTTAATCATGTCATACCTCCATTCAGTTTAATAGGAAATGTACCGTACGCCTTATGTTGGTGACATATTATAATCTCATCCCCAATTTAACATGTAAACTATAAGTACAAAATTTTTATATGAATCATGAACATGTTAGCAATACGATTAATGCATTTGCATGAGTTAATTAATTCAAAACGCTGACTTTATATGGTGTGATAACATCGGATTGATGTTAACATAGTGTGCCCTCTGGGGAGTCACACAACAATGCCAATGCATTGGATGGTTTTGCACCAACAGGTATGAAAGTTGGTGCTAGGACGCACAAATAAATTCACCACATGCTGAATGATCTGCAGATGACCTGTTCACTGCATATAAATGCCACTGGATCCGGCACTTAGGCTAGGCTAGGGAGAGAGAGAGAGAGAGAGAGAGAGAGAGTAGCACACACAAAACTGTGTTCTGACCGTTGCATTCATTTATTGTCCGAGATCCAGAGCATTAGAGACGTGCACTTGACGACAAATCGTACCGGACTGTCCTCTGGCTGAGGACACGTCCCATGGCGAGAGCCGCGTCTAGCGCCAGGGCCAATCAGTGTGCAGCCCGGGCATGCTCGGATAGCTGCTGGCGTGGGGCAGTCGTTTTGGGGGATAATTTACTGGCATGGGTATTTCCGTGGCCTATTGGCCGGTCGTCTGATATTCAAACTCGTGGCGCCGCCCCCGGACTGGTGACTACGTCGTTGTCCGGCGTGTGACACGGTATAGCCGAAATCAAAATTGGGCCCGGTCAATCTAAAACATGACGGGACGGCCACAACAGACAAGACAGGAGCGACGGGATATAAGTCTTATAGATTCGCGGCTAAAATTAACCTCAGAGCACTTACTCAAACGTCGCACGAGGTCGTTCACACATGCAAGCGAACAACGTGCGTCACTACAGTTAAATTTCTATTGGTGTCCCATTTGGTCTCTACAACAGCTGTCTCGTCATGTTTTAGCGTTAACTGACCCATTGGGCCCGTGGCATTCCTGGATCTTTCCCCCTTAGTGGTGGTTGAACACCTTCCTTTAGTCGTCTGTAGTATATCTTATGTATGTATGCAATCTCTACAGTACTATATTCTACAAAATGTTCAAATATAAAATGTACAAAAAAATAAAATAAAATAACTGGTCCTAGAATTTCCGTAAGACTAACCACTACCGGTAGTGGTTAAGATAGCTGCAGAGATTCAGAGAACGTCAGATTAACGTAACAATAACACAAGAATTAACAACTTCAAAATAATTAAGCATCCTGCAATACAACCCAGAAAGTAATGGCAAACGTAACAAATAGCTTTTTTCGTTAATTATCATATGACGACCAAAGAATGACGACAACAATCATAACAGATACTGCTAAATGTTAGCTTGGAGAGGAAACTGTACAACCGGTTTGTAATAATTTCGGCCCATTAGTCTACCAAGCTTCAGAATTTCGACGTGCTATCCGGATGATACGCGGTATACATATTGCGCTGCATTGAGCTGTGCTAATGTACTTCACAGCTGCAGCCTGACCACGACTCTGCAACAGTCGGCGAGTACACATTCGCCAACCTGCCATAACATTGGACAAATTCATCAGACTTTTAAAAGCGTATTTGTCAGCCCGAGCTCGAGGTACCAGACGCTGGCAGACGGAGAATAAGTTCTCAATTTTTAGTCAGTATCAACACCACCACACCCCTGCTAACATATAGGCGACACACCATATGGGGAGGGCCTATATAAGAGGGAGGGGGAGAAGGGAAAGAAAGGGAGTAAAGTGGAAGGACAGGGGAATGTATAGGGAAGTGGAAGGAACAAACTTTGATCATCTAACACAGATTTTTTAGTGTGATCAAGTTGCAATTTTGTTCATATGCATCTTTTATATTTCTAGCAACTCCACTGCGGTTTATTGTCCTACAATTTCAGTCTCGCTACAAAATAACATGTGGTGCAGTAAGCATTTACAATTACATGCAACAATTACAATAATCAAACGTGCAATGTTTTACCGTCTTCAGGCCTGCGAAAGGTGGAGTCAACAAATTGTAACCCCACATGGCGTTAGACCTGACTGATCGATGTGGGCTGTCTGCTGTTGCTATACGGTATGTAACGTGGTCATTCAGTGTCTGTGTGTACTGTTGGTCATAATGTGAATGCAATGTTAAGGGTAGACTCAAGTTGCACCGCGACCACATGACATACACAAATCTGGACACTGAGTTTGACAAATAGGAGAAAGAGAAAGTTTATCAAATAAGTACATCACAACAAATGACTGTACTACAATGGCCGATTGCCAGTGTAGGCAATTGCCTATCAATGCTGGTACACCGAACAACATTCATATGAAAGAGTTGTTGGTCAACAGTTGCAACAACTGATTTCATGTTAAGGTGTAAAACATACTAGTTATTTTAGTCGACTAATCAACTAACTGCACACACGTCTACTACTATTTGCATACTTTACAGCCACAACATTGTGCAAATTAAATTTTCCTGGATGTAGTTTGTAACATTATATATACATAATATTCTGTGAAACAAAACATGGCTTACAAAAATTGGAACCAACTTTATTGCATTCAATTACAGCTAAATGTCAGCTCTGCCAGCTACTGAAGCATCTAACACAAAAGTAAACAAAATTCTGGTCCCAATGCAATTCATGCAACAGATTCAATTAGTTGATGCTGAAAACACAATATTAATTCAACATCAATTCACACATCAAAAATTATACAGAGCTTTAACTGCCAAAGTAAAGTACAAAAACCACAATGCAATTATTTAAAAAAGCACTATTATAAAAATAGGGATCCCACTCATTTCGAAGAGTTTTCCAGTCTAACTTTAGAATTTTCCAGGCACTTTTGGTCACAGTACGCAGCCGAAATACATAAAATACGAGACATTCATCACTGACGTTCACGACTCATTCCTTTGTAACACGAATTAACTTGTACGTAATACAGCTGTTACAGTGTAAAACCAGCGTAAATTGACTTATCATACCAAAAATTCCAGGTCTAACATAAAATTTCAGGAGTTTTCCAGGTGAGTGGGAACCCTGAAAAGGTGGCAAAACTGCACAAGCTGCAATTGAAATAAAAACATATATAACAAAAATGGTACTAAGTCACGAGAAAAAGCTGTAAAAGCAATATTAACAAACAATAACTAAAAAAATTAATGACCATTCTCTGTGGCTACACAGCAATATGGACACTTGAGATGATGTGTGATTGGCAATTAATCAATACCAAGTACTTTATGATTCGCTTTCAGCCAGTTATGGTAATCATTCAACTTGTGGTCATTTGGTTTCACCTGTTCCACATCAGCATAACGAGACATCATACTGTTAACGAATATCGACATCATATCTGAATAGCATCCAGCAACATTTCAACAATCATAATCGGCCCACTGTTAGTACCGAAACATGCTGGCCACGTCAGGGCACCAAGCAACTTAAATGTCAACTCGTCAAAATTACTGAAAAGGCTCGAGTCCAATCATCCTGGGTGCTCAACCGAAGGCTATGATGATGGCATTCACATGGCAGGAGATCAGTTCATCCTTTTTATAACACCATTCCTGATAAAGGAACTTAGTATTGAAATGAGTGTGCTGTGTCTGACTGTCTGTCTACTTGCATATCTTAGGAACCACACGTCAAAATTTCACCAAATTTACCGTGCATGTTATCTGCAGCCATGGCTTGGTTCTGTTGGCATTGCAATGGGTTATGTACTTCTTGTTTTGCATATGACATCATGTTTTCATATTATGGATGCAATTGCAGGATATCGCTACTGCAGAAGCATCACTTCAGCATTGTGCATGAGAAAGGGAATAATTCAATGATCCCTCCTCTCTCTTCCCCCTTTTGTCCCTTCCCTGCACTCCCTTTTCGATGTGATGGCTCATTATCATCTTTTTCACCACAGCTGTCTCCAAGTACATTGTATTAATCACCTATTCACAATAAAACCCAGGCCACCTGGCGCCATGCAGATCGATCACTTTTTAACCATATGTGACTATGTGTTTTTTATTTTATTATACTTATCTTAGAGTATTGTATTGTACACATGTGTGATTATCATATGTATTAACGCTTACATACATACTGTCTAAATTACCACTCTAGTGGACCTGGTGGTAGCTCACTGCTATTTAGGCCACTTTAAAAAAATTACGCATAATAATAATAAAATGAAAAGGAACTTAGTATTGTAATGATTGGTAAAAAAAAATAATAATAATAATAATAATACTTCCTGTCGCAAAGTGGCCCTCTTAAATCCAGCTATATAGAGGGTCTGGGGGCTGTAATTAAAGTTGATGTGAAAACAAACGACAATAAAGAAGTCTTGTTTATGCACACTCACTTCTTTCCATTCACTGACACAGAATATCCGATATGAGTCATTACCATATTTGCCAATTCCATACAACTCCTCTGGATATGTCCACGACTTTGTTAAATATTCATCTAAAAGTGAAGAAACACATGCAACTTATATATCACCACTATCATCTGCAACTATAAACATCACCAAATTTATGATGCCTGGACTACCCAAACTCATCTTATGCTCACAGCACATGCTAAGTCTAAATATATGCCAGCATCATGTACCTGGGACAAACTCTCCAATTTGGCGGGATAACACACAAATAGGATCTTCACTGTTAGTACTTTGAAATTAATCTATTTGGCAGGCAGAACAATGTGAGTTGACAGTTTTCAAGAAATCAGACATCCTTTGCTTCATCAATTAATGTCATGATTCAGCAAGAATCACAAAGCAATTGACAATCTGCAATATTCTTCATTCATCCAATACTGAATATGTCATACTGGCAATTACTATATTATACTGCATGTAATATAAGCTCCAAAACCTGGACTTTAAAATTGTAGCATTTTCTTTCTCAGTATTCATAAATTAGCCAAAACTTTCAAGTTACAGACATAAGGAAATTCTCCAATTCTCATGCAATACCACGGACAAACCACAGTGTAGTAATTAAAACAATAAACTCTTCTTCGCAAAGTTTAATAATGGTTAAGAACTTGAAATCCATACGTAAGTGTAAGACATGATTGTATGAAGAGATTTGCTCAACACACTCGAATGATTGTTCACATTCAAAGGTGCATACTAAAGCATCAGTCTGTAAAGGAGAATAAAATACCAGAAAAACGGACAAGCATCTTTGCTCTCTTTTCATAAAGTCCAAGCGGATGTATGAGCTCCGCTATTTGTCTCCAGTCAGCAGTTCGAGTTACTTCGGCACTGCCCCAGCGATCAAAGAACTGCCAAAGGATAGGAAGTGCCATCTTTCCTGCATTCTCCAATAGTTACACAGTATCCAATATAACTCTAATATTATTTATTACATATCAGTGGACAGCCAGTGAGGTACATAATGCATACAGCTAGCTATTCACATTTTTTCTTTTAAATTTATATATACCAGTAAGACTAGTCTGAAAATGTTTCTACAACAAATAGCTCACAAGTGTTTGTTGCCTCTAAAAACTGATTCACGTGCCACTAAAAAATGAGTACCGGTACACAGATTAGTAATGCATGCAAAATGTGCGTAAGTCAAAAATTACAGCAGCTTTATCACAAACCTGTAGTCCTGTTCAAAAATACTGTAGCTACAAGCAATTTCCAAGGATCATGAAAGAGATCCTCTTGGACAAGATTAAATGGCGATCGTGGTGGAATCCAAGAAGAGTCATGTTTGACACCGGCATCCTCAAACTGTTCTGCTGTAATAGATGAACTCGGCAAACTCCCATCAGATAAACAACTGTTATGCTTCTTTACTGGAATAACTGTGGCAGCAACAGACTGTTCCGACTTTACAGGTGATCTTACCTTTTTTCTTTTCTTTCCTCCACAGAAACTAACAGCATCCGTTTGGTTGGTCATGACTTTGTGTCTCATTGGCTTTGAACGTAACTGTTTCACAGGTTGTGCAGAATTAACTAGCAGCATGCCAGCACACAGTCGACTTGACCTACGACTTGCAGTTTGTTTCTCTGCATTTACACTAATGTCACTATCACGAATTCGCGCAACCAACTTCCGCGCAATTGTCACACTCTCAGTAACTGCACGGCCGGAAGATCGAGTTCTTGTCCTAATTCGTCTCGTGTCATGAGACACACATCCATGCAACGTATCACTTTTTGCACTTCTTGGACAGCTGTGAATAACATCTGATGTGATATTTTGGTCACATTTACTAGACATGACATCAGTGGATTTTGCAGCAAAGACAAAGTCAAAATTTTCACAGGTGAGCCCCAAATCATGTTGTCGTAAGTATGCAGACAGTTCATTGCGAGAGCGGAATTTTCTTCCTTCTTCACTGTAAATAATTACAAGTTATCACAGCTATTTAAAAAAAACAACTCCACAGTATAAACTGGGATAAATTTTTAACAATAACATGGTGATTGTTTCTTGCAGTATATCCGTTTTTCATCGCTGTTATTTTATCTTGGTGATGTTTCATTTACGTATTTGCTGATGACATTGTAGCAATTATGTATATATTTTACTACAATGTAAGTGGCCTGTGTGCCCTTTTGCTTTTATTATAAATAATAAATAAATAAATAAGTCAGTTTCTAGTTACACTTAGCATAACATTATTATACAATAAATACACTGCTGCACATGCAAACTGCCATACGAAACCCATTTATCCAGGATGACCTCACTGACTCAAAACATTCACTTACACATTCCCTACGTTTGTCGACACTAACAGTATAAAATATTTCATTAAGTCTGACCACTCCATTAACTCTTTGTTCCAAATTTCGTGTCAATTGAATATATAATGCATATGTTAAAACTCCATGTACAATCAAAATGACACAAAGAAAACACATTATTTGCTCAAAATGACATGGCATATAAAAAATAGTGCATAAGCAAGTACAGTGCAAGACATACAAGGCTCAAGGAGCACTGACTTGACTAATTGAACAAATAATAATATTATTATTATTTTTTTTAACCCTCGGTACCTACTGATCCCGAGGGAGTCTAAAAATTAAGATAGATACAAAAGATGGGTACGATCATTCAGTCAGTGCAGTCATAGG
>Ga0209782_1002315_pt1 | contig 10578 bp, 10 predicted proteins | sample WorMetmaBAHAMAS1_FD_187390 | JGI IMG/M metagenome (GOLD analysis project Ga0209782, IMG submission 187390) | Marine gutless worms symbiont microbial communities from Max Planck institute for Marine Microbiology, Germany - Inanidrilus... | ecosystem: Host-associated > Annelida > Digestive system...
AGAGCCCATCGGCACATGCGGGACGAGTTACGCCGGCTACAGAAAGCCAGCAAACTGTCACTGGAAGCACAGCAGCTGATGCTGAAAGAATCAAATGACATTAGCCATCTGCAGAAGGACATGCTCGGGGTTCGCGAGAAGTTGAGGAAAGCTGGTGTTGATCCTGCCATGATCTCATCCATCGACTCGGTCGTATCCGACAATGACCAGAACATTACTCCACGGAGTGACGAAGACGGTAATGGCAGTTGCTCGGCTGGTGTGGGTGCAGAGGCTGCGAGTAAAGGGAAAGCATCACCAAAGTTGAAACTTGACAAGAAGTATCTGACGGCACGCGAACAGCAGCTGCGTGAACGCCGTCATCGACTGATGGAGCAGCGGGACGTTGATCAGAAGTTGAAAGACAAAGAATGCGAGATTGAGCAACTTGAACTGGAGAAGAGAGCTCTGCAGAAGATACATGCTGATCACAAACAGTCCACTGGTTAGTGATGTAATGTAATGTAAATGTGATATAAATTTATATAGCGCATAATCGTGGAACTTCTAATGCGCTGGTTCTGTTAGTTATTTAAATCGGCTTTACTTTACTCCAAGAATTAATCTCTATTAAATCTTTAATATTTACAATATAGTTTTTACCTTAAAGGTGCAATATGACCTAAATTGTGTTAAAAGTGCCGTTAAACCCCAACCAACCAACCAACCAACCAACATATTTAACTCGGCAGTTTGTATGTTTTGTAATGTTTGTACTTAGCACTAATTCTTCTGTGCTTAGTTTGTGGTTGTGTAGGTGTCCAACACAGTTGTCCAACAGTCTTCAAACAAATCTCTGCAAAATATTGTCTGGAATTTTTTACCGGTCACATGTCCTTCCTCCTGTCACTGACACTCTAAAAACACTTAAGGTTATTTGTAATATTTATACATGTGTTAGTTTACATTTTTTGTTTGGAACTTCTTTAATTCTATATAGTTGCAAAACCTTCTCAGAAAGGCCTTTAGATACAAATGAATTTGATTTTGTGTCTGCATTTTTGCTATTGTTGTATATCACATGTTGTTTGTCACATAGTGGTGTATGATTAGTGTTTGTACATCGGGTATCATTGTACGGTTGTCTGATAGACTGACTGATAATAGTATGATAATAGTAAAGATAAAGTTCTCCCATACTCGTTACCGATCGTTGGGCCCCGAGCTGATTCTGGTGTACAGGCAGTCAGCCCACAGGTGACTAAGCCATGCACCTGGCGGTAAGCTGCCATCACTTTCCGTCAGGTTACCTCTGTAGCTTTCACCAGATGGCGTCAACCATAGAGACGGTAGCACATCCGATTTCAGCTCACTACTCATTTATCGACCCTAAAAAGATGAAAGACCACTGTGCAATGCAACCAACTATGATAATAGTACACTTTATGTATGTGTCAGATGTTACAGTTGAACATGCAGTAAATGATGACGTTCGCCCGGCGCTGGACAAACAGCCGACATCTGCAAGTGAAGATGTGGTCAGTTCTGCTCTCAGCAGAGGTCAGAGTTCAACTTCTCTCCCAGAGTCCGCTCGTGATGGAGTACACAGCTGTCCATCTGAAGACATTCCTGGCCTTTCTCAGCGAGAGAGTCGAAGCTCCGTTGTCGAGGACCTTCCAGACACAGGGAGAACTAGAGGCTCAGCTCCATCACTTGCTGAAGAACTTCCCAGTAGTGGCCGAAGTGGCAAGGCTTTGTCTTCAGCAGCTAAGGATGCTAAGACAGAATCAGTTTCGAAGTCGGAATCACGGTCACAATCACGTAGTGGTCCAGAGACGGACGCTGGGCACAGTGGCAAGGCTGAAAATGTCAAGTCAGTTTCACTGTCAAAGACTGTTGAGAAGTCGACTGCTGTAAGGTCGGAGCATCATGATTACAGCAATGATGACGAGAGTGTCGCCACGGAGATTGACTCTGAAGCCAAGTATGTCAGTTTTTGATGTGTTAATGTACATGATGTTTGCCTGATTTGCTGTCCATAAACCAGGCGCAAGTTAGTTGCCTTTGTCAGTAGGTGATTGGCCACTTGTGATTGACCCAGTTGCATAATTGATGTCCAAATATTGCAGTGGATCAATCATAACTAGACCATGTTTTTGGTGAAAAATGGCTCCATTGTTTGGTAGAAATATGTTTCTTAATGGAGCTGAACCTTATCATCTATGACAGTCTCATAATTTTGTTTTCACGTCAGTCATTATGACTATTACTGTGCTGTTGTTTTAGTCAACATCAGTATCATCGTCAGCTTGTTAAAGTTTATTACATGCTGTTTGTTAATGTTTTCTATGTATGAACTAGTTATTATTGTTTCACGATAAAATTATTGTTGTTGTTATATGATAAAAAAATTGTTAAACTATCAGGCTACAGATGTTGCTCATATGTTGTTAACTGGCCTTATTCTTGTTGCCGTGGGTTTGGCCTGGTTTTCCGAAAGGTCTGTCTCGGGAAATTTGCAGGGTTCTAGCAAGCTGCTTCTAGGTCTGAAGCTTGTGCTGTTTGTCAGGCAAGAGTATGAAGACATAACAGGCCTATTAGTGGTTGTGAGGTAAATTATATATGTATAATTTATGTGAGATACACGTAATTGACATTATGTTACAATATTGCTATTATTGTGATCACATCTGGTCTTTTTATATACAGTAGTTGTATTTTGTTCATTACTATGATATGTTATAGGAGTGTAACAGAGACTAGTGGATCTCGCCATCATGTCAAGCATTATTCCGGTGACCAGTTTGACTCTTCCAGTGAGCACATAGCAACGCAGCTATCAAGTAATCGTCAGTCCTCTGATAAACTGCGTTCTGCCGCTGGTGCCTCTCAGAAGACTGACAGGTCTGCCAGAGTACAACAGAATGATAAAGATCATTCACAGTGTATAGATGATGAACCGATTCCATCTCACGGACATTCGGGTATTTATTGATAGTATTTCAGTACCATTACTTTTATTTATTTATTTAATACAAGGGTTTCGCTGCCTTATGTGATGTGTTATTTGGACATACTAAAATGAGATGTACATCTTTACGTATTGTATGGTGCGATGAATTTTAGTGTTTGGTTTTGTAAGACGTGACTTCAGAACAGAACGACATTGGACGACGCATTCAGTCTCTCTCGGAACTGCTGCAGCGACGCAAAGCCGAGGCTGACACGCTACGCAAGCAGCAGCGGCAACAACGTCGGAGGAAACTGAAAGCAAAGGAAGAGTCCCTACGACAACAGATTGAGGTGGGTGATTACTACTCAGTTGTTACTTCACCACTTTTGGTCGGAATTCTGTTTTGCTCAACGTTTCTCCGTTTGTTTGTTTTTTAGTAAAAAAAAATAATTTGGAATGTTTTGGATGGATTTTTGTGAAATTTGGGGAATTGGTAGATTATGAAGCGGAGAAGAGTTGGTTAGATTTAGAAGTGATTCAGAACATATTCTGCATATCTCGATTATTGCAAACTAGTGATTACAAATAGTGTTACAAAATTTTCTATGATGCCACCACTTTTTATGTCGTTTTCTAAATAAGTAAGTATTTATTTGTTCATTTATGTCACTGCACCATTTTCTGTCTGGTGTGGTGGTAGAATTGTGTGCTTTACCAAATGCCATTTAGCTAACATTGTTTGGCAAATAACATCTGGCATAAAATTCGGTTGATGATGGAGTGAGTTGGGGTCGTCGATGGTCCAGATAGGGTGGCGTCCAGTCGGATTGTCAGCTCACTTGCCTCTAATATCTTTCCCGCGCCTCATAAAATCCAGAATGATGACAGACTCCCACAACATGTTTCAGGCGTGAGTGAGTGAATGTCTCTTCTGGTACCGGCCTTCTGGTACTGGCCCACGTGGGTAGTCCCAGACAAAGGGCTGTAAAATGGCAGTGTGTGTGTGTGTTCTGTGTGTGTGTATTGCTTAGTGCAGTGTTTATTTCAGTGTAATGTAATGTAAGCATTACTTTATATAGCACATTTTTGTGAAAGACTCCAGTGTTCTGCATGCATTGGTCCTCTGATAAAAAACATGTTTTAAGTAATAATCAAAACCAGTAGTGCTGTGCAACAGTTTGCATAGGAGCAAGTTCCACATTTTTGGACCAAGGAAAGGTTTTACGACGAAGGACAAAGTCGCTAGGAAGTCAGCTGTTACCATTGTTGCTTATTTGTAGGACAGAAGAATCAGTTTTTTACATTTTAAATTAAACGTGTTACTAATTTTCTGTCCCATTTGGTCAAGTCTAGCTTAAGCATGAAATATGTAGTGCTTGTCATTGCTGAGCAGGCCGGTATCCTGTTATATTGGCACTCCAGTAGCATAATTTTGTATTATCTCGAGTAAATGTTCAAAACCTGATGTTCCTTTTTGTGGTTGTTTAATGGCATCGAATGTAAATTTCTTGAAAGATTCTTTAAAGTTTTATTTGGCCTCGGCAGCTGAATTGGCTGCCTCTTGAGACATGACATTTCCCCGGCTACTGATAGTTTTAAATGTTATGTTATCTCCTTATATGCCCCATCTCTTTACAAGTGCTACTCTCCTGGCCACTGCACTGCCTCTGATTCTGACATTAGATGCCAAATTGACACGCCAAAACGGTTGCCTGTTGCTGCTACTGTTGCTAATGCTGCTGTCATTACTGTTGTCTTATTTATAGCATACACATCAAGCCATCATGGAGTATAAAAGAAGTCACTCTGCGGTACCGAAAATTTCCAATTATATTGCAGAATATCATTTCCTAGACTGCGATGCTATGCCGCATTTTAGACAGTTGAGGTCGACTGAGGTATCTGTCTGTTGCTACAGCTAGAGTAACTGGACCCCAGAACTGCACTACTGTTGTTTGTTGCTATTAGACGTACGAGTCTTACATAAGACGAGTGAAGGCGGAACTTGATAACTCGCTTTCCTCGTCATCTCGACACAGTGGACAGCAACAATTCTCATCACGTGTCGACAAGTCAGCATCATCAGTCAAGCATGATCTCGACAAAACTGGTTTGTGTTATATACATCTTAACTTTTCTCTACTTTGTTCCCTTATTCCATTTTGCACTTATAAGTTGATGCAGAACTTTGTCTTTGGTCCTCTGACACTGGTGGTTTGATGGCAGGATGGACAAACAGCTGTAATATTTTTTTTCTTCCAAGATTAAGATTAAGATATGGGGTGTGGCCTAACCTGTGATTACTGTGGAAAAATTACCAGTTTAACAGAAGCTGAAAGTTTTATGTGTAGTCTGCAATACTTACAGTTTTAGTTTGTCTTCTTCTATTCTGCTACTTCAGACAATCTTTTTGCTTCAAGCAACCATAGACATGCATGTCATTGTTGCTTGTGTTTTTTTTCATCGTATGTTCTTCAAATGGTATGAATGCTGAAACTTAATGGCAGTGAATAGCCTCCATAGAGTGAAGTCAGTTCTGGTAGAGTCTTCCTTGGCTAACCTCCAGTCAATAACAATATATTGATCAGTGAAAAAGCTTTTTCAGACCAAAAAATCGTTTTGGATTAAAAAAACTTTCACTATGGTCACAGAGCTGTTTCTCTAATGTTAGTTGGCTCTTTGTGAAGTTTATGAAGAGTTGTTTGTCGTATTTAGTAATTGATAGCGGCATGGTCTGAACCATTATGCTTTTCAGAACGAGATTCGGAAGGTGTTGAACAAAAGAAATCTCGGCGGGAACACTCGAACGAGATAAGAGAAGACCTCCCAGCTGCTGGCACTGATGATGAATCTTGTCTCAAGCTTAACCTTCAAGGTCTGGAGCAGCCTGCCAGTCCTACAACGCCACGTGGGGTTGTATTTGCTGTCGATAGTGCACGAACTCTTGCCGACATTCCGGACGATTACTTAATGTCAGCCTCCGCAAGGTCAGCAGATGGGGATAAATTATTAGAAGAAGCTGGCGATAAACCAAAATCGGACGTGGCTGAGGTACCGCCCTCCCTGCGTCCTTCGTCTGTCGCCTTGCAATCAGTCGGTGCTAGCTACAGTCAGGACTTCTCGTCTGTGGCTGCAGCGTCACAGAAGCCAACCGAGACTCACGTGTCGTCAAAACACAGTCCCAAAGACAGCGAGGTGTCGGAGGAGATTGTTGAAACTGCAGAAGACGTCAGCGAAGTGTTGTCGGAGAATGAGGTGTCGACTTCTGCCGTCAAGTCTGCTCGTGAATTGTCGCATCACTCACTCTCAGATGCAGCTGCAAGTCCATCTATATCTGCAGCAGCGGCGAGCATTGTCACCGCATCTGCAGCTGTCTCTCACATTGCCGGTAAGTATTATGATATGATACATTAAAAAAATTACTCATACATTTACTATGTGATATGTGCAATATATTTTTGAAAAATATAATAAAAATGACGAAAGAGTGATTTCATATTGGGCAAGTTATTGTCTGGTTGTGTTGTACATTTAGAAAATGTTGCATAGCGATTTAGGCCTACTGTGTAAGAGATATATCATTGGGATTAATATCTTATAATTGAAAAATGACTTTTGAAAAGAGCATGTTATATAAATGAATAATTAAATGTATATTATAATTATAAGTAGAATGTGTCATAGGAGGTTATGCTGGTGATCAGAAAAGTGATGCTGCACTGTCAAGTGACATACTTGGAGATGATATGGCAAACGATGCACACCAGGTGAGTGAAGTAGTCCTTAAATCTCCATGCATTTTTCAATGGAGATTTAAGGACTTCTTAAGTTGAGTATTGATGGTGCAACCAGACCTTAAAGTTTTAATTTTACTGGTGGTTTTAATTTTTTAAACTTTACATGTTACGTCTGTAAATATTAGGAAATGAGCGATAGTATCTCGGCACCAATGCAAGATAGAGACATAGAAGGCTGATAGGAAATCATGTTTGGCCTATCGAAAGATATGATTGCCAGTGACCTTGAGTGAGTTTGAAGGTCAGTTTAGTTCTTGGAAGCCTTTGTAAGCTCTGTGTACAGCATCGATGGTTGATTGGGTGAGAGGCAGCATCACACGGTCCATCGGCATTAACTGATATACTTGTTTAGATTGTGAAGTATCTTGTATAAGTGAGAATATTAATTGAAAATGCAGAAATGCACAACAGTTAAGCTGTACTATAGTAGGAGGATTGAGCTTCAGATACTTGACATACTCCATTAATTATTATTATTTTTTATACACTTGTACTTATATACAAGTCCAGTTATACTTAAATCTTAATTTGAAACATCTTAAAGGCACGATATGACCTCATTTGTGTTAAAAGTGCCGTTAAACCTTAACCACCCAACCAACGAGATACTTGACATGTTGTGTCAGCAGGTGGATCGCTACCAGAAAGCTATAGATGCCACAGTCCAGTCTCTGGTTATGGAAGCAGTCAATCAGATGATGGCAGTCAGATCGCAGAAACAAGTTGTCACTGATGAGTCAGTGAGAGACCAGATGGAGCAGCAATATTCACCAGACACTGTACTTACTCCAACATGTACTCCGCCTGCTCCAGTTACTACATCGACACCGGCTGATGTATGTACATGAATTGTGATTTATTTTGTGTCGTTTGCGAAATGCTTGTTTTATGACTTAGGCACCACTGTTCGATGTTGTTGGTAGTTTGTTAGGAAGTGCATCTGGCCTATAAAATCACTGCTATGGTTATCTTCTAAGGTTTTGTAGCAAGCTCAAGTAATATTTGATGAGACGTGGATTAACCTGTGCTGATATTAGAACATAGTCCTTTTAGCCAGTGCCAAGATAATGTATGTGTTAATTTGCTTTGACTCTGCTACCAAAAGAACTAGTTATGATGCGATATGTCTCAATATGATATGGTATTTTTTTATTTTCTTTGCTGGGAAGAATGTTTAAATTATTGTTTTTGTTGCTGAGCAGAAATCAGTCGTCAACAAATATTATGATAACGATGATGATGTTTATGATGAGCTGCTTGGACTGAAGCTTGATGATGACTGGTTCACAGAGTCTTCACCTGCCCAGCCAGGTATGATATTGTGATTGCACCTGTCCATTCAGGTATTACACTGTCATTACACAACGACAAGTTGCTTTTCCCCTTGACCAGTCTTAGCAGTTTTTAGCGGATGTACAATGCGTATCTTCGCACGTATTTCTCCCCCACTGGGGAGTACCTGAGCCGTGATATATGTCTGGAGGTTAGCGCGATAGATAGTAATGTTCTATGCTGTATTACATATGACTGTTGTGCACTACAATACACACACACACACTGTGTCCAGTGGGACGTTAAACCTCAACTCAATCAATCAATCAACAAACACACACACACGTGTGAGCACTTAATAAATTTGCATGTTGGTTCAGAATTCGTTTCTATGCGTTTGTTTAGGTTTAGCATTATGTGTGTTTTCTGTGTTAGCTTATTCCGGTATTGCTTGCTTTAGTTGTGTTGGGTTTCAGTACTAAGCCAACGGATTGGCTGGGAAGAACGTCTCCATAATGACCTATTTTGTGTCATGTAGGATGTAAGGCTTAACTCATACAGTTAATCACCAACATATTTCTTTAATATCAGTGACATTACTGATGAGTTGTCTTTAGAGAGATTTGGGTACTGGAATAGAAAATCTATTCTAAATGAGAGACTGGGTCGACACATGAATTAAATATGAATGATTTATGTGTGGTGAATGCCTAGAAGGGCATGTGGGCTTCATGTGGCCATGCAAAATTTTGCACCAATTAGCCCATTTTCAATGCTTTGACACTGTTGGTTGGGCATTAAAAAGAGCATCTGGCCTGTAAAAAATTGACTGATGGGGTGCATAGAGCGATTGCAAATGATTTGCATATATTCTATGTGGTACCACTGCCACCAAACCATATTTTGATTCAGCGTAATCTAGTGAATTTATCTTTCTAGTGCTGGCTTACCCAGGTTGTCCTGGGCTACTTACTAATTGGGCATTGTTTTGGCCCTGAGAATCAAGGACCAACTTACTAAAGTGAGGTTTTCTTTGAAATGGTTATCAAATGTCTCCAGATGCAGTGGAAAGCTTAGTGACATATGTCACTGGGCTGCATATTTTGAAATAGAGTGTGACCATCTCTCTAGAAAACCTGGAATTAGCACATTTGGTCACAAAAAAGTTAACTAAATGATGAAAAATCAAGGAAAAGTCAGGTAAACATCAAGGAAAATTGCATAGTTGATTGACCTTTCTCCAGTACTTGGATTTACTATAGGTTTTGCGATTTAGTTGACACTTGATTAATTCTGATATAACCTTGGTTTTTCGAACAATAAAGTGTGGATATATACTGCGAAAAGGTGGCATTCATGTTTTTCAGATATCTTTGCTTACAGGGTTGCCTATCCTAGAGGAGTTTGGGAGAGCAATCTCTTTTAAAGTGGGGGGGGGTTGACTGATCGGTCATTTTAACTGATTTTTTGTGCTTGGATCGTCAGATAGTTGTGTGAAAAGTGAAGTGTGCTTTACTGTGTCGGATGTGGGGGTTGATCTCCGACCTATAGTGGGGGGTTAGATGCCCCTGTTTGTTTACATATGTGGCAGTTGGATGTTGCTGGAAGTCAGGCTTCAGTTGGAGAATTTGTGGTGTCTGTAAGTGGTCACCCTGGACATTATGTTAAAAGAACTAGGCCTTTGCTTGTAGCTTTTGTCATTGACCCATTGTTGTCGTTTACAGAAGTTTACAGGTAGTTGATTTTTTTTTGCATTGCATGTGTGACTGTTGTCACTAACAGCAGAAGTAACGTCGTCATTGCCGCCGAAGATGTGCGTCCCACACAACGTTGGCGACGTTACTGCACTCGTGAACCAAGCAGTTGATGTTCTGTGGCCCAGTCGTTATGACACCAGGTCATGGGATTCTCTCCAGCCAGCGACAGTGAGTACTACTGGTGATGACTCGGAGACAAGGAGTCAGGCGGCGTACCAGCGACTTGTATACGACATGACGGCACAGGTCATCACAGCACTGTGTGACGACAGGACAACCGCTGCTGCTGCAGGTGACACTTTACAGCCTCGGCGACAGTGGCAACTAACTGTCGCTGCACCAGTTCCACAGTCGGCGAGCGAAGCCAAGCCGCAGATCACTGCATCGGTGCTTAAACGTCTTGGCCTAGAATCCCACCAGCCTCCGTTGCTGCCGCGGTATTCGGGCCAGGTCAGAGGTCGGCGGCATGCGGACGTGGTAGACCAGCTGCTTGTGGCCGAGCTAGTGAAGGACGAGACGGAGTGGACTGACTACAGCTGTGACGAGCTCTTTGTCAAGAGCCAAGTCGCTGACATGCTGCTTGACATGATGATTAGTGACACTGTCGACACGTTGTCAGATGTTGTTGCACGTAAACTTCAGCGACATCACTGACCTAGGCTTCAGTGTAACATGTGTCTCACAAAACAAAAACAAAAAAAATATTAACGACAAGTCAGAAAGTGACAATTGCTGGCCAAAGTTGTCCTGAATTTTTGCTTTTAACTTCAGTCGCAGAACTGTATTGGCTTTTTCTGTTTTTTTTTCTCGACGTTGCTAG
>Ga0209782_1002316_pt1 | contig 10577 bp, 10 predicted proteins | sample WorMetmaBAHAMAS1_FD_187390 | JGI IMG/M metagenome (GOLD analysis project Ga0209782, IMG submission 187390) | Marine gutless worms symbiont microbial communities from Max Planck institute for Marine Microbiology, Germany - Inanidrilus... | ecosystem: Host-associated > Annelida > Digestive system...
ATGGTAGGGGGGGGGGGCATTAAGCAATGCTGTGATCCGTCCATCTGTCAATGCCCTAGCTCAAAAACGGTGCATTTCATGGGTTACATATAGAACAAGCTAATAGAAACCCCATGCTGGAGGTCTAACCTTCTTTCAAAACACTTTAAAATTAACGGCAACCAAACTGTCGCCGACTAAGAAGCATTTGCGAGGTGGCTGCACTATCAAACCTATGTTTTGCCATGCAATACCTTGTTGTGAAATCAAGACAGAAGCAACACATTATGTGATGTATCAGTCAGGCACATAGAGCAAAACGTTCTCTTTCAAAACACTTTAAAATTAAAAATTTAAAAAAAGATTTAGTTCAAACATTCTTGCTTCTAATAATATCACTTCAATTTCTGGACCACACAGCAAACACAACTGCCAGCAAAGTAGTGTAACACAGCTATTGCAATTAAAATTACACAATGAGCAAAGCAGCCACCTTAATGCAAAATAATCCCATGCAGTTCATTAACTATTACATTGTTCAAGGGCTTTACAGAACAAAGGCGAGCATGCCTACTAGACTACTAGTACCGGTACTGTTTGATAATTCTCTGACTTTTTATTGTACACCAGATCGACTCATGGTCGATCACCCTCTTAAATTACTGGTGAAATTTTTTCATGACGTTGAAAAGGACTAACAGAGGCTATACACAGCTATACACTTGGTTTTATCATACACTGTACCTCACAGAAGTTTAGGGAATATCCTAGGAAAAAAATATCATAAAAATAAAATAAAATTACTAGTAACTATGCATAGTAACAAAAACATTGAATATATCCTTCTGCGATGTTATACTTTTACATGCTGCCACTCACATTGCAGATAAAACAAAAGGAATCAAAATGAAGATCTACAGACTACTTCGTCGCTGTTCGGTTTTACAACATGAATTTGAAATGTGGCACAACATCCAATACATAAACTTGTGTCTCAAAAAAGTAAACCACCTAACCACCAATGACAAGTTTAACAGCGATTGTACGATTCCGATAATTTTGCAACAAATATTACTGAGTGAATATGTCATCAGAATGCTGTTTAATTTCTCACTTCACCTGTTTAGTGTACGTACTTTACCATCGGAAACTGTAAGACTCTGACAATGACAAACAAAGCAGTAAATTAACATCTTTTTGATAATAAACCAAGTTAATTACAGTTCATTTATCTATGACTTTTTCAGTCTATGAATAGCTCACAATAGGTGTCCAAATGTTGTCCATCTGCACACATGCATGATCTGTCGCTTACTCCAGTTGTGATCATACACCACACGCACAACCACGGCTGAAAAAGGTGGAGGGAACAAGGTCGAGAGTGGATTTCAATCCCTTACCCTTTCTTCATCTTCTCTTTCTCCCCTCACCCCTATTTCAGCCGTTTCTTTTCTACTCTCTGCATTTCGTTGATATGGCTATAGAGCCGATGATGAATGCATCTGCTATTTTTATTAACTTAAATGTTGAACCAGACAAATGTTTATAAAAAAACTGGAAGGGAACAAATACACCTGGACCCCAGGTTTCCCAAAGTTGGAATGGATGCATCGTACGGGTCCCATACGGTGGATGTACCTATGCTCATATGGCTGCATCAATAATATTCTGCTGGAGAATGCCAGACATCAACAATTTATTGCTTCAGATCACTGATGTAATAAAATGTATTCCTGTTCTGCTTAAATTAGAAATTGTGTGATAAAGTAGTAAAATTAGGCTATTAACATTAAGTACAATAAAATTTTGTTGCTGATTACAATTTTACATTTCACTTCCTAGCATTGGAGATATATGCAATTTGAGGCTTAATTCACGATTTCATGGTCTTTTTTATGTACACTAAACAGGTTAGGTGGGAAATTAAGCCATCTTTCAATGGCATATTCACTCAGTAATATATGTACCAAAAATTACTGGAATCAGACAACTTCTGTTAAAATTATCATTGGTGGTTGTGTGGTATACTTTTTTGAGACACAACGTACAAAAGCACACAGAGTATTTCTGGCTACAGTTCACGACCAGTCAGGAACTGGCCATGTAATGTTTCACTACGCCAGTGAGATCATGTCTCAGTAGACACTGGAGTTTGATGTCAAAACACTGTAGCATCGGCACAGCTGCATGTGCCGAGGCCACATCAGCTTCACTCAGTCTATACACACTGCTTCCTTTATTCAGCTGCAAACACATAAACCTCACAGTTCACACTATTACTGTTCAGCCAGTGCAAGCACTTGCTCCATAATTTCTTCAGGCCAGTGATAACAATGGATGTCAATAACAATCTAATATTGTGTTAGGTACATGGTGACCACTTCCACTACTGCAAAATCCCGACATTCACAGCACTCCAACCCAAGTTACTCACGCCATGCATAGATTATTGCCAGTGCTGCCAGTAGCTTGTTTTGTTTACGTTGAGATTCCATTGTAAAGAAGTCTTTTTAATATAAAAGGAAGATGGCCAGCTGTTAGTTTGAAAACCAAAAAAATCGTTGCATATCATCTTTAATGGGCGACTGAGTTTTGTCACAATTTTTGTGTAAATGGTGGAACCCCAGGCAGTGAACATTTCTGTGTGAAAGTCTTAAGTTGACAAACCATTTTTACAGATATCATAAGTGTAACAGATGATGATATTATTCCAGTCAGTGTTACTATTACTGTTAACATCATTGTGCTATTACTGTTAGTATACAATTTTGAAATTTAAGGTGCACTAATTTTGCGATGCATTGACAAATCAGTGTAAAAAAAACTGCTTCACAATATACTGCAATTAAAAGATAACCATCTTCACTTAATGCATGGAAAAAGATAAGTTGAAACACTAACTACACATTGTAAAGAAATGAATACAGACAATAAGGACTTAACAACATTTTACATACCGTCTGTAACCGGAACCGTCAACTTGAAATCTGTACAAGATATTGATACAGCATTTCTTAAACAAAGCAAATTTTTATTTATAAAAGAGTAAAAAAACAACAATAACCAAAGCCAGTTTTTTGGGTGACTTTTACAAATTACACTGAACCCCAACATATAAAGAAGTGTGAAAAGTAATTTAGCAAAAAACTGCTTCGTTGACTGTCGCAGCATTGCAGAATCACAGAAGTTACAATGCCGAGAGGAAGGCGGGTGTTCATAGTCAGCTTACATCTGTGATTGACAGGTAGCCAGCTGGCTGACTTTGCTGCCTGCATGAACCACAGCTAAGTATGCTTGAGGGCAGCACATAATTTGCCCACCTTCTCCTTGACATTGTAATTTTGATCCACCCCATATGTCCCCCATCTCAAAATTGCTCATTCCCATGGGAGAATCTGGACCTCACCAATACATGGTTCCTTGGGAACAGGAATCACGCGTGTCTACAGCCCAACCACATCGCAATTGGTTCAGCTGTTTTTGCACAGTTCACGGTTGTGTCCAATATACAACACAGGCAAAGCGGCCTAAAAATATTTTAAAATATAAAAAAACATAATAAGTGACATGTGGCCAACATAAATAAGCTCTGCAAGATGCATATGTATTACTAAAGTACACATACACAGGGTGCTCCAAAGAAACCGGACTGTTATTGAGAGTGGATAATTTTAAGATGGTGAATGGAAGAAAGGCATGTGATATGTCAAAAGATTCAGTATTTTGTCTAGAAAAAGTATAAAACTTGGATGTCAGTGCATTTAAATACTCTTTGCCAAGTTTGCATAAATCTTCACTACACGATAAATTATACTCAATTAGTCAAAAAATGCATGAAATTTACCCCAAGGTTGACCTCGACATACAGTGAAAGTAACAGCAACAATCATCTGCACACCGAATTAGTTCAGACTAAATTCAACATGGGCACCCATCACCTTGATAACCATCATCAGTTTTTTTGGATTGCTTGGTTCAACAAGTCCTAGCTTAGCTGAGTCCAACAGTCCATTAACACACGTTTCAGCTGGTCAGTATCTGAAATTTTGTAACACATCATCTGTTGCAATGCTTTCCTCACTGAATAATCACAGCATTTAGATCAAGACTATTTGCCAGTTTTCTGGTTCAATAAACTGTGGAAGAATGGTAGCAAACATTCACACAATTCATCCTATGCTGCCTGACTGCTTACCACACTCTCATGTGCTGGGGTTCATTAAAACGGAAAAATGGCCTCCAAATACTCCAGATTTAAATACTGTACCCATTTTGAATTTCATCTGGACTAATTCGGTGTGCAGATGATTACTGCAGTTACTTTCACTGTATTTTCAAGTTACCACTAGCGAGCAGTAGCGAAGCATAAATGTTGATGTGCATTAACTGCAGTAGCCCACAAAATTTCTATCCATCGCCGCTTTAAACATGCCAATCGACATTTCAATTGTCCAACATATTTTGAAATGTCAGCATGACGAATGGAGATTGTGGGCCGATTTTTGCCCAATTAACATACTAGGGTGCCACTCAAAAATGAAGTTTCTAATCTTCACTGTCCCACACCCAAAATGTGTTCATAATGTGAACAGAAAAAAATATGGCAAAATTATATTTACTGGTAGCTCAACAGTCACAAAGTTTGTGTAAAATTCTGAAAATGTCTTATGATACATACTATTCATTTTAACATCAAAAACTGAAATACTGCAGATGTCCTCAAAAAAGAATAATAAAAGCAGTTAGCAGTCACTACAGAAGGTAATAACTAAATTTTGAACACAAAACAGATGAACAATTAATATATAGCACTGTACTTGCACGAACACAGATTAATCGTCCGCACCCACATGTCTATCAAAGCTGAAAATTTGGTCAATATCGGTTGAGCACGTTCTGAGATAATAGGCCGGACATGCCCATTTTTGCAATTTTTTTCACACAAGGACAAAAATAAGCAAACGCTTCTCTGGAGTTACTGCACCGAACCTCACCAAATTTGTGTACAATGTAGCCACATTTAACACGCTTTTAAGCTGCCCATAGCGTTCCGATATTCCAATCCATTTCGGAATGGCAGCGCGACAATGAAGATTGGTCCGCTAAAAAACACCAATATTATGTGTTAAATTGGTTGCCATGGTAATGTCCCTTGAGCGATTGCCAAATAAATGCTAAATTTATCAAACCCTTGCATAGCTCTACCAACCATGAAAATTTGGTGAAGGTCCATCCAGTAGTTCCTGAAAACTCATGGCTCCGAGGTTGACCACTAAAAAAATAAAGAAAAACATTCCCAAAATATATAGCCCGCCGGGCAAGCTAAAATATTTAAATGCACTAACTAACATGCAAGTTTTATTGTTTTTCTAGACAAAATTCTGAAAATTTTGAAATACCACATGCCTTTTCCCTTTAAACATTGCAACATTATCAAAAAATGGTCCATTTTTGGCACACTCTGCAAATGACAAAAATATATGCAAATGACAAGCTAAAATCATCCACATGGCAAGGCAATATTACCTATCTGGCATCATGCGACCATTGTGCTGTGCTGCAACCAGCTGCCGCTGAGCCCGTTCACCGTAGTAATATGTGCGCGCATACTGGTCAAATGCAGTTGGGTCACGAATGTACAACTCAAGTAGGTCTTTGACTTGATCGGATGCAAACTCCTCACGCTGCTGCGGCGGAGCTGCTGCAGATGGAGGGATGTTATATCGCCTCCTGTCATCAATCTCTTGTCTCAAGTCATGTCTGGCAGGATATGGTGCAGAATGATTGGACGGGCCACCTCGGCCACCACCTCTACATTATAGTAATGCATACACTGGAATACATCAACAAGCTAAGTAAAAACATATACAGAGTAAGATAATGCTCTGTACAGAGCACACAGTTACCCTCAAACAAGCGTTGCAAATAGATACACTTCAAATGCCGAAAAATGCGTCGTGGTCTGCAACAATATATTATATTTATTTATAATTTCATAAAACAGCTACATGTAATATGGAAACAGAAACTTCTTCCACTCCATTTAAACTGTATAATTAAACAGTGAATGCTAGCAGGACAGAATAATGGCATTATTTGAGCATATAAAAGTAAAAATGCATGTGGAAAAACAACCTGTTAAAAATGGAACATTACAAGGACAATATGGATGAGCCGGTTCCAGAAAAGCGACCAGTCAAATGCAATATCTTTGAGTATTATATAATATCAAAGTAACATGTAATGTTACATTATTAAAATGCAAAAATCCACAGTAAGCAAACCTATCATTTAATAATAACAACTAAACCTTGTCACATTTACCTGAAACTTGGGCCAGGATTATCAAACTTTCTTTTTCGTCCTTGAGTACTTGCTGTAGATAACTGTTATGCACCACATTTAAAAGTTAACACCCTACCTGTATACTAAATCTGACAGCTTCCATTCCTTAGATATAGATGAGAAGTCCAAAATTTAAAATGGGTTAATGAGTCGCCATGCCCCTTTGATGGACAGTTTGGCCTCGGCGGGCTTGGACTAGCTACAATCAACCTGTGTACCAAATTTGAATTCTCTACGTTTACCACTACAAAAATGTGAAAGGCGACAAACAATGCAACAATTTGGTGATTTGGGGGGTTATGGGTCACCCAAGGTCATCAGCAACATAACCATTCGATAGAGTGCATACTACTTCCTATTCGACTTTAACAGAATCTATGCATCTATCTTGTACCGTTTTCGAGTTATAGCAAGTTATTTGTCGAAATTGGCCAATTTTAACCAACCCACCTGCATTTGTCGCCTGCGTAGGGGGTGACCCCTTTCGAATTTTGCCATGATCATTGGCATCAGAAAACAAGAGTCCCTGGGCTATCGTGTAGCATTATTTGCGTGATACTACGTTTAGCTGTTTTGATACAATACTGGAGTATGACAGACAGACACACACACACACAACGATAGCATATACCGTGCTAGCATAGTGTCGCGTGGTAAAAACCACCAGCTTACTACTTGTTCGACACTTTTCTGATACAGTATTTACTTATTATGTGTTAACACTGCATGTATGTCAGCGAATGTCCGGTTCTTCGTTGCTATAAATTTTATTATCGTTTATACTGTACTCGTTTTAGTAGTGAATGGAACAAAATTTGATAAATATTACTATCAAGTATATGGAACACTGATTCAAATTTCTGGCATAGTTCAGTATTCAAAATATAAGCTTTGCATGTGAGGCACGAAAGTCTTCGGACTTGCTAGCGTGGTGGACTCTGGGCATGCGACACGACATTCGCGTTAACGCAAATCTAAGACCTGCTAGCACGCATGTATCCAGCAGGTTTTGAACCAACTAGAGTAATGGAATTTGAGCTTACGGTAAGTGCCTATGCACACATTGATACAGTAGTCTGCATTCACCAGAGGTCGCCGTACTTCAACATCGCTGGTATTTGCTCATCATGTTATACCATTCGCCAGGGGCGAGCACAATGGAGAGGGAGGTGGGAGGGGTCAGAGGTCATAGGGGCTAAGCCTCCAATGACAACAGGTAGCCTCCCATAACATTAAATGATCCCACCTCCAAAACATAACCTCTAACTGTGTTTTTACATTAGTGGCATAGATAAACAGTATCTAAAAGCACCACAAAAGTCAAATAGTAGAAGCCAGAATGCAACATTGGTCACTTGTTTAAAAATTACTTTTAGCTTTAGGGGAAGGGTGGGGGGCTTTATCCTCCTGACGATAAACTTTTCTCCTGTACATCACTGGGAGAATAGCCGTATACCCCCACCGGAAGATGTCTATTCAAACATGTTTGCCAGGTTGTACCAATAGTATAGGAATAGGCAACACATGCGGCACTTTGCCATGCATTTCTAGTTTAGGTTACATCGTGCCTTTAGAGATATGATCTAGTATGTACCATATATATTTGTATAATCTGGAGTAAACCCAGTAAAGAAGAACAGTAAAACACAAGTTAAAAAACAATAAATAATAATTTAATATAGAACATAGCAATTTTCACACCTCTACTGATATCATAGAACCACGTATGCGATGTCCATCCAATGCTGCAATGGCTGCTTTTGCTTCTTCTTCTGATTCCATATGCTAAAAATTTGACATAAGTGAACTTCTTCAATGCAGTCATAGACGGCTACTTGTAACTTTAAACTCTGTGATAATTCTGTTTTTCAACGAATAAGTAATTTTTTAATTTTTTATTTTACTTAAAAATCGTCAAATTGATTCAGTTTCAATTTTCATGAACATATACAGAAGCAAAACACGACACCCCACAAATGTAGAAACATGCATCATGCTATTAGGTGTTCGTGAGGTAGTGTTAATCTGATCAGTCGTAAACCAAAAATGTGAAACACAAATGCCTACAGCAAAAACACTTTCCAAAAGCAACTGCAAACCATAAATTTATTGAAATTCTAATCGTTGTAAAAAAGTTGTAAACAAAAACAAACTGGCAGCCACCGGAAATGGTTGGCAGGCTGTCGTTGAATCATGCCGAATGTTATTCGAAAATAGCCAGATGGCGGCAAACACAGAACATGCTGTCAATGCACGCATTGGTAACAGGCCTATAACTATGAGTAGAGGTGTCTGGCTACAGTTTACGCCCTGGCAGCACTAGCAGAAGGTATCAAACACGCATCTCACTCAACTCTGCCAACTCTTGATACTAACTGGAGTCAAACCTTGCACAGTGGCAGACAGTATACAAAAATTGATACTTTGGTTATGCAACATTGCTCGTTCGATTCTGCATTCAATTCTACATTAAATTGCGATCTCAAAGTCAATCTTAAAAATTGTCACAGCACTACTTGTAACTAATGTTTTGCTACCATTTATTATTGAAAGTCACTTTAACACAATACGTATGGAACGAACAGATATATTTTCTATATCACTATCATGCTCTTTATCAGCTCTGCTCTGCACTATGCTGGCATACAATAACAAGAAGGCCTAGCAGTCGCTAGCATAGCGCGAGATGACCCCTCCATCGGCGACGGCCATGTTTGTTGGGAATTGTATGATGGCTTTAACTTCTCTGGCTGGCGCAGCCGCTGTGTTCCCAGCATGCATCGCGACCCAATGCACTTCCGTCACAGACAGACGGACACTGACAGTCTGACATCGTAGCATAAGCGCGAGATGTATATATTACATCTCGCACTAAAAATGGTATGGCCTACAGCCAGATCAGAATGTTAATAAATCTTGTTATTGTTTATGAACTTATTGCATAAACACATGCATAACATAAAATGCAAAAATTACAATAATTACCATAAACAGTCATAAAAATTACAGCATAAGTACTTACAACAAAACCATAGCCGGATAAAACATCACACTCAGTGACAGCACCAAACTTTCGGAATAAAGTGCGGACTTCGTCACTTGAAGTTCCCTCAGAAAGTCGCCCGACAAAAATTTTTGTAGGCATAATTCTACATAAATGCACATGATGACAAATCATAGCACAGAACATCAGTTATACAGGGTAGGCCCAAAAACTGGACTGTTTTTAAGGGTTGATAATTTTATGATGGTTAATGGAAGAAAGACGTGTGATATGTCATAAGTTTCAGAATGTTGCCTAGAACAAAGTATAGAATTTGCATATCAGTGCATTAAATGTTCTTGGTCTAATTTGCATAAATCGTCACTACACATGAAATCATGATAAATTTGCCTAAAAACATGGATTTTACCAAATTTTTAATAGCATTTGTGCAGCCAAAAGCTAAAATTAGCAGTACCTATTACTGTAATGTAATCGTGTACGCTGATGGAACAAGGACTGCTGCTAGACATTCGACGTTTGTTGAAAGATGACTTCCTGCTTCAGCAGGACGGAGCACCGGCACACCGTTCATGCTACGTTTTTGCTTACCTGCACTCCCAATCCCGTGCACTGGAGTTTACTGAACCGAAAAACTGGACATCAGTAGTCTGGATCTAAATCCCGTGGATTATTCAGTATGGAGAGTGTTGCAACAGATGGTGCATCATCACAAAATTTCAGACATTGACCGACTGAAACTCGTGCTAATCGACTGTTAGATTCAGCTCAGCCAGGACACTTTGAACCGAGTGAATAATCAGCTGCCATAACGACTGATGATGGAACTTATAAGGGCAAAGATTACCCATGTTAAATTTCGTCTGGACAAATTCTGTGTGCAAATGATTATTGCTAGTACTTCACTGTATGTATGAATTAAACGTTGGGTAAAATCCTATGCATTTTGTCAAATGCATCATAATCTCACATGTACCGAAGTTTTATGCAAACTATGCAAAGAATATTTATATTCACTGACATGCAAGTTTATACTTTTTTTCTAGACAAAATTCTGAAACTTCTGACATATCACACGCCTTTTTCCCATTAAACATTACAAAGTTATCAATTCTCAAAAACAGTCTGGTTATTGTTAGCCAACCCTGTACTATACACTGTGTCTCAAAAAAAACGTCAATGATGTAGCACACTATAACTTCAACGCACATTAGCCGATTTTGGTAATTTTTTGCAGAGATGTTGCTGA